>ULYJ01023305.1_pt1 | contig 15877 bp, 7 predicted proteins | sample 1962111 | NCBI WGS metagenome assembly ULYJ01 (sample SAMEA4835861, study PRJEB28245) | human gut metagenome | biome: gut microbiome; material: fecal sample | place: Denmark | collected 2008
ATCGCTGCTGGCATGATACTAAACAATAAAAAAGCGGCAAAGACAAGCAGGCTGCCTGCTGTAAAGGGTACTCCCTTTACAACGATCCGAGGATTATAAGAACAAAATGCATACCCCTTTGAAAAGCCCCACATCGCTGCTCCGAATGTAATGATCATAAAAATAAGGCACAAAAAATCCCTTTTATCGAAATGATATAAGGAAAAGGCGGTTCTGCCCTTCTCTCCATATCCCCGGCACTTCATTGAATCCGATGTTTCAATCGCATTCTCCAAAGACCAGGTAACCAGAATCGAAAAAATTGTAATTCCATGCTTTGCTCTCTTAATAAGGCTCCCATTCTCTACACTTCGCCCGACACACTTTTGCCCATCAGAAATAACAGATGCTTCTTTGATAAACTTCGGTACAAAGCGAAGGCACATGGAAAGTACTAAAGAAAGTGCCGGGATGATCCTTCCAAAAAGATAAATAAACTTATCTGATGTCATAACAACTGTGTAGCAGGAAAACCATACAAGAGTACATACCAGCATCACTGCCATCACAAGACCGTACACACAACTTTCTAATGTAAACGGATTTCCATTATGAAGATATCCTATAATCGTTACTCCATAATGATTAAACATCGGATTGATCAGGGCAACAATAATCATCATCGGTAATGAGAAGAGCAGATTAAACTTTACTGTCTTTTTCCATCCTTTTAAAACAACGGAATACGCAACAGCGCATATAAATGAAATTGCCAGAATCACAGGATGAACAACAAACATCGTCACCCCGATTGTCCCGCAAAAATACAGCATATTTAAAACAGGATGATATGTCGAAAATGTATCTTTCATCTAAATTAAATCTCCATTACATCAAATTTCTATTACATTAAATCTTTATTATATCAAGTCTTTATTATATCAAATCTCTATTTCATACATCCTTAATACATCGAATTATCTCCAACATCCTTACCAAGATTACATGTATAAACCCAGTTGATCACATCACCGTCCTGTACCGTATACTTACTGCATCCGTAGTTAGGAAACCAGCCATTTACGTTATACATCCATCCGGAAAGCTGTCCGCAGTCGAATTCATACAGATTATTAATTCCTTCCACATAAGCTGAATTATAAGCCGGCGTAAAAGAAGACTCCATCTGGATTCCTGCATCCTTACATACACGCTGTAATACGTCATGTACAGACTCTCCTTCCGTAAATTCTACCTCGGAAGCTGCCAGAATCCATCCATCAGAAGGAACAAATTCTTCCTTGCCACTTTTTAAATCACTCATGTTATTAAGAATCGTCGCGCAGCTGATCGAAATCGTACACGTATGGGAAGAACCTGAAACTTCTTCATCATTTGCAACATCCTGCTTGCCGGAAGAACCAGAGGAAGAAGCGCCTCCATCAGAAACATCTCCACTTCCTGAACTACCTTCTTCGTTATAAGAATTCTCTCCTGAATTTCCCGATTCATCACTTCCTTCCGATTCACTGTTCGTTGTTCCGTTTTCCGCCTTATTCGCCGATGCCGCACCTTTATTCTGCTGCTCCGTAATTCCTCCAATAATATAACAATCTCCATCCAGTGAAGTAACACTCATTTTTAAAGATGTCGTTCCTTCTTTTGGCTTCGTATCTTTCTTTGCCTGTGTTGTACTTTCTGCGGTTTTGTCCGAAGAATCTTCCTCTTCTGTCTTTGTATCCTGCGTCTTTTTATCCTGTTTCTTTGCATTCTCTTCCTTCACCTGTGCTGTTACCACAACATCGCTCATCCTTGCAAGCTTTCCAGCCTGTTCCTTTACAAGATAAGCAGAATTCGACTGCCACGCTTCCGGAAGCTGTACCTCAAGATCCGGTACACAGATCAGCCCTTTCCCGTACATTGTCATCTTCAATGCATCATTTGCATTGTTTGCCTGCTTCTTTAAATCATCAAGACCTTTCTCTGAAAAATCAATCTTCAAATTCTGATCTGCTGGATTCTGAATCTTTGAACAGTCATACGTCCAGATATATGTAATTCCATCATCTGTTGTCCCTTTAAACTGTACCTTTTTATTGTCTCCTGCAACGGTCTTAAACTGTTCCTTCGTAATAATTCCATCCTCCGGAATCTCATTCATATCCGCAAGTGTTGCTGTCTTGCCGGACTTTTTACCGGAAGAACTTCCTCCATTACCGGACTTTCCACAACCGGTTGAAACAATCAATAACATACTCATAAGCAGTGCCAGAACGACACGCATAAATCCCTTTTTCTTCATAAATACTTTTTCCCTTTCTTTGTATATCCTTAGCTTTAACTCTGCTCACTATACACCTTATTTTTCTTTAAAAAACAGATTATCTTTTTAATCTATTCCTTATCTCCGCCTTTTTGAAAATTGCGTAATGCACTTGCAATCCTATGACGCTTTTTATATAAAATGAAAGCAATAATCACTACCACTGCAATAGCGCAAATCCTTTTGACTATATAAAATATCCCTAAACCAGCCACAATCTTTGAGGTATCATTATCCTTTTCGGCTGTGGTGTCCGCTTCCGCTGCATCTGTCTCATCCGCCGCATAAGTATCCGGTACGTAATCCTCTCCGCTAAAGTTCCAGCTTCCTGTCGTTGCCTCTGCTGCCGTATCTTTCTTCTTCGCTGTCGTTCCTGTTGCACTCTTTGACGCAGTACTTCCCGTACCTGTACCGGAAGTGCTTCCGGAAGAAAGTGTCTTTGTCGTTCCCGAAGCAGTTGGTGTTCCACTTCCTGTACTTACTGAACGATTCGTTGTTCCCGATGTCGGTGTTGTAATTCTTTTTGTCTGACTTCTTGCTGCTGTAGTTGTTGTTGTCTTTTTGGCGGTTGTCGCTGTTGCCGGTGCAGTCACCACGACCTTACAGGTTGCTTTCTTTCCGCTTCCATCCGTCGCCTTTACAGTAATCGTCACAGTCCCTGCTTTCTTTCCTGTCACCTTTCCCTTTGCATTTACCGTTGCAATCTTTTTATTAGAAGAAGACCATTTCACTGACTTCTTCGTGGCATTTGACGGAGAAACCGTCGCTTTTAACGTCTTGCTCTTTCCTTTTGTAAGATAAATCGTACTATAATTTAATCCCACTTTTATTACCTTTACTTTAGAAGCTGCCGGTTTTGTTTCTGTCTTTTTTGCTGTCGTTGAAGAAGAATTTCCTCCACTATTACTCCCCGTATCAATCGTCGGACTGACTACCGGCTTCGTTCCTGCCGAAATAGCCACATCACTCATATCATAAAGAAATGTCTCTCCATCCAAAAATCTACGGTAAGCAACTGTTGCATACAATCCCTGTTCCGTTGCCATTCCATCGATAATGCCACCGGCACCGCCACCATTATTCCCGGCATCAGCAGCTACATGCATAAATCCCCCTTCTGGCATATAATACTGGAATAATCCTGTCATCGGCCATTTCCCATTCTTAATAAAACGGGCATCTTCCCCACAATCTATTCCCACACCGCAAAGAGCTGTGATAATCTGTGCCACACTTTCCGAAGTTTCTGTATTCATCGTGCCAAAACCACCACTGGAAAGCTGATTCTTTTCTATCCACGCAAGACCCTTGTCAATTGCCGCTGTAACATCCTCATATCCATCTTTATTATAATAAGAAGCCAGCGCCTGCATCGCCATTCCTGTCATATCGGAATCTCCGGTTGTTCCCATCAATGTCCAGCCACCATCCTGACACTGCATCCCTACAACCTTCTTAACAAGTAACTCCTCTGAGTTTTGCTGCACTGCAGAAGGGTCTTTTGGAATCTCATATGCCGGATTACTCTTTAATGCGATCAACGCCCAAATCGTGCCGTTATTCCCCTGTCTGCTTACATTCTCATAATCTGACAGATACGCTAATAGGTTATGTCCCATCACATCTCTTGCATCAACACCAATCGCTGTTAATGCAAGAATAAGCTTTGAATAATCCGAATACTTTGCTCTTGTAATCTGCCAGTCCTTACTCTCACAGTATGCAATCACATTACTGTAAAAAAGATTTATATAAGATTCCGGCACATACAGCCCACTCCTTTTTAAACCAATAACATTCCATATGCTACTGTAATCCGGCTTCGTATCTTTACTTAAGATATAGCTTCTTACCTTAGATAAAACCGTATCAATATCCGGGCTTAAGACTTCCGCCTCTGCTTCCGTCTGCACTGCCACTCCTGATTCATCAGACTGTCCCTGTGCCGCATCTTCCTCTGCACCCCAAGCATAAAAACCATAACTTCTTCCAAGCTGCAAATTCTTACGGACAATCTTTCTCTCTTTTTTTGTTAATGTCTGCTCTTGTGTACTTTCCTGTACATCTGCCTCTGTATTTGTTGATGCATCTGCATCTTCCCTGGTCTGCTGCTCCTCCTCTTCCCTGGTCTGCTGCTCCTCCTCTTCCGAAGACTCCGTCTCCTCCCTTTCTGATGTCTCACTTTCTGACGTCTCACTTTCTGACATAGAAAAATCGCCTGTACTCTCTGCAGCAGAAGCTGCCGCGGCCGGTTCTGCCCCATTATCTGCCGCATATGCATAGTATGGAACTATAAATGCCACAAGCAGAGCAAAAAGTACAAGCGATATACATTTTCTTTTTAACCTTTGATACATCTTGTTCATTCTACCCTCTCCTTCACTCATTTTACAAAATATCCAAGAGAAATTGAGAGTTTTCCGTAGAAAAGAAAGGCCCATGCATTAGGTGCACAGGCCAAATACTTTTATAAAACTGTTACATTCTCTAGCCCAGATATTTGTTTTCATTCTAAAATCAAATGGCTGGCAATTCAGAATGAAAATAAGGAGCGTTCCCTAAGTGAGCCTGAGAAGCAAGCCATGTACATATTATAACATAGACTTAAAAAAAAATATGCCAACCAGACGGGTGTATTTGCTTCATTTTAGGAAATTAAGCAGGTGAAATTGTCCTACAATTATTTCACTTTCATTTTCTTTACATTTGAGTAATTACCGTAATAAGTTGTTCCTCCTGCTTTACGATAAGTACGAATCTTAAAGTAATAAGTTTTCTTTTTCTTTAGCTTTCCGGCTTTATAAGTCACTGTCTTATTTTTGGTAATTGTCTTCACTTTCTTATAGCCGCTGTTTTTCTTCATGGACTGGTATACTTCATAGCCAGTTGCATTTTTTACTTTCTTCCACGTAAGCTTCGCCTGATTCTTTTTCAGCTTCTTAATGGATTTTATAGATGTTTTAGATGGGGTGTATTTCTTTTTCAGAGCTTCCTGCTGAACTTTCTTTTTCGCGGCTTCTTCTGCCTTTTTCTTTGCCTCATCCTGAGTTTTCTTTTCAGCTTTCAGACTGACAATTTTCTTCTCAGCATCAGTTAATACTTTTAATGTATCTGCAGAAATAAGTTCCTTTTGTTCACTGGTTAACGCATTATAAGACTTTCTTGCCTCTGCTATCTGAGATTCTTTAGATAAATCTACTGTACCGATAGCGTTAATTTTCTGTTTTACCTTATTTATTTCTTCAATTTGAGCTATGGTAAGATTATTCTTATTCATAATCTGTTCCAATTGCTCCAAAGCATCATCTACTTTCCATTGCTTTGAATCCAACTTTTCAAGTACTTCCATTGCATAGTTATATCTATCAGAGGCACTATATATATTAAGCCATTTTCCTTTTTGTTCATTAAATTGTGCTACTTTTTTTGTCAATTTTTCTTTGTTTGCAATATTTAAAGCTCTTACACCACCATCTTTATATTGACTGCCTAAGTCTGCTCCTAATCCATATACTGTAAATTGTACTCGGATTACATCCCCATCTTTTGGTATCCACGCTGCCATTCCTACATTAGGAAACTCTCCATTTACAGAATACATCCATCCTGCATTCCTATGATAAGAAAACTCACTCAAATCTGGATATGCTACATTCTTGGCTGTATCATCTGGCGGATAAATAATATCCTCTCCATTTACTTGCGTATCCATATTTTTAATCACATCTGGTATTTTTGTTTTTCCATTATCTGCATTTTTAATTCCTGACAAATACCAACCATTTGAAGTAGTTGGTGCCTCAATTTCATAATTATTATTCTTCAAAATATCTTTTACCAAGTTTGCACAAGTATCTCCTTCATGCAGAACAACCTGCGTTGGTTCAATCAAATATCCTTGACCTATTGTGAATTTTTCTATAGATAATGTAACCGTTCCTATTTTTTCAGAAGCATTCGATATAACTACTGATTTCCACCAACATATTGTTATCATCATTAATAAAATCATTTTAAAAAACACTGTATTTTTCTTTTTCATGGCACACCTCCCTCTTCACAAAACAGGAAGAGAATCTCTCTTCCTGTCCTGTATTATTATTTTATTCTTACTTTTTTAACATTTGATTTTTTACTCAAAACATTTAAATTAGCTGCTTTTTTATAAGAATATACCTTAACAAAATAAGTTTTTCCTTTTTTCAGACCAGAAATAACTATTTTTGTTTTATTGGATTTATTTACCTGCTTTGCAAGTCTGTATTTTGATTTTTTACCTTCTTTTATGTAAATCTTATATCCTGTTGTTCGTCTTATTTTTTTCCAAGATATTTTAATCTTATTGCGAGATACTCCATCTACTTTTAAAGAAGTCTTCATCGGACTAGTTACAGCAGTAATAACTTCTGATTGTTTATAAATTCTCTTTCCATTTTCCATATTAAAAGAACACAGATTTAATTTATAAACGGTTCCATCCGCCAGTGATTTACCTTTCTTTCCTTTTAATTTCTTAAAAGTATACGTATTCTGATTCTTTTTCAAATCCGTTACTACAACATATTTCTTCTTGCTCTTATCATATCTGCGGAGTTGATATCCATCTGCAACAGAAATTTTATTCCATTTTAAAGTAATAGATGCAGTAGTCTGCTTTTTAATCTGAATCTGCAGTTTTTGTACAGTTGTTTCATTAGATGGCTTTTGATCGTTGTTTGCCTCTTTTAATTTTTGCAACGTAACTTCTGCATTTTGTAACACTGTTAATACCTCTTTTGTTACAAAAGATTTCTGAGAATCTGTTAATGACTCATAGGTCTTTCTTGCTTCTTTGATAAGTTCTTCTTTAGAAAGATCTACATTACCAATAGCCTTAACCTTTTCTTCCCATTTCTGTGCCTTATTTTTATCTTCTTTCAATCCAGAAATTTTATCTGATGCATCAGATATTTTTTTCTTTATCTCGTCTGAAATCTTAAGCTGCAATTCTTCAGACATATTATTATAGAATGTTTGTACTACCTCTACATTAGACTCCTTGTCTAAAGTAATGTCTCCTAATGCTTCAACCATATCTGTTAACTTCTTAACCTGATTATCTGGACTATCAATATTTAATGCAGCTTTCAAATCACTATCAATTAACCTGCCGTCATTGCTAAATTTAATTGTTATTGAATATTCTCCTGCATTTAATTTTTCAAGATATTCTTTCTTTAAAGTTAAAGTTTCTTTTTCTGAATCAACTTCATAGCTTGTATCTTCTAAAGTATCTTCTCCATTCATAACAGATGCAATAGTATTTCCATTCAATTTAAGGTTTAATGTAAAATCAGCATCGTTTCCAATTATTGTTTTAGGTTCAATACTAAATTGTGACTTTTTAACAATTTTTACAGTACTAATTGTTTCATTTCCTGCCACATCAATAACTTTTACATGCATTACGGAAGCTTTTTCATCTACTGGTATTTTAATATTTTTTTCACTCAATCCGCATTTATTATCTACATCAATATTGTCATCTTTTGCTGCATCATAAACTGTTGTCCATTCTCCATCATCTGACTGATACAGAATATTACAAATACCACTCGTTGCATCCTTTCCCTTAACATAAATTTCTTTATTATCAGGCTTCAACAAAAGAGTAGTGTTGTTTTCTAAATTCTCATTATCATTTCCTAAGTATAATTCAGGTTTAACATTATCTGCCTTTACAGGTCCATATTCAACAAGTGCATCGGCAGTTCTTTTGTTTACCTCATCTCCCTGTATAACCGTATTACTAATCAAAAGTAAAATATATACTTTATCCTGATACTTATTACGATATACTACTGACTTACTTGCAATATTATTTCCTTTCATAGCCGCATAAGTATATTGGCTATAATCAACATCTGATGAATCTACAATTTTCAAGGCTCCCTGTGTATTTTCTGGAGTAAGCTTTTTATCTCTAACCATAAATCGAACTCTATTATACCAACCATGTGTCGGATTATTCACTGAATTAGGAAATTCTGTTATAGCATAATGTTTTCCTATTTCTGGCTCGCTTATTTTAGGACTCTCAAAATAAACTTTTTTCTTTTTTGAATTATCTTTCTCACTTACTTTTTCGTACAAAGAATAATAAGTTTGTCCATTTCCCGTATATTCTTTTTCTTCTTTTATTTTATTTGCTTTTTCTAAAATATTTTTTAAATCAGGATCTGGCTGTTGTTTATAAATATCTTCTGCATCAGATATTAATTTATCCCATTTACTTTCATCTAAATCATATCTTTGCCATACATTAGAGCCTTGGATAACATCTCCCATTGCAATAACAATATCTTTTAATGTTACACCATCGTTCTTTTTTACAGCTTCTGCTATTGCTTCTTGGTAATTTTTCTCTTGACATATATCCAAAATACCTTTTCCATTATATTTCAGGTAATCCATATTTACTCCAGCACCAACAAATCCTGTAATAACACAACCTGTTGTATTGATATTTCCCCAAGTGCCATCTTCAGTTTGTGCACCCTTCAAAGCAATGATTCCCGCAATATATTCTTCATCTGGAATCAATCCTTTTAATTCAGCCAGTGCCCAGCCTCGCATATCTACACTCTGAGAATTATACAAATCTACTTTCTTTACATAATCCACTAATGCATCTGGAATCTCTTCTCCACAAACTTTCAATGCCATTAATGCCCATTCATTATTTGCATAACCACCAAAAAGTCCTTCTTTATTTTTAAAAGAAAGTAAACCTTCTACAAGATTCATATGAGAATCACCAAAATCATATGGATTATATCCAAGCATTACTAACTGAAGAATCTGTCTTGCATAAACAGTCGCCTGAGTGTAATTTTCTTTTTCAGGAGAATGAACATATCCTTCATCTACATTCACATCTGCTGCCATATTCATAAATACAGACCAACAAGAATTATCCCACATATTTTTTAATTTCAACCTGCTCTGTCCTAAATATGGTTTTAAAATTTCCTGTGCCTTCTTTATCTCTTCTTCATTTTCAGAAGAATTTTTAAACATTGGAACGCTTCCATCTTTATTCTGATAAATAAAATAATATTTCTTTGATTTAATTCCATCTTGTGCAGTAATCTTTACTTCTGCCAAAAAATCATCTACATTAATAGTCACTGACTGTATTTCTTTCTTGTTGATATTTGCCACTGCCTCAGATGATATTTCTTTTATTATAAGTTCTGCATTTTCTACATCAGTTGGCTGTAAAAGATATACCGTCTTTTCTGATGAAAATCCTGTTTCTTTTTTTGTCTTATAATCTTTTAATATTGCATTTTTTAATTCAATCTGTTTCAAGTCACAATCGGCACTTGCTCTTACAATAGAAATAGTATATATTTTGATTGCTCCATTCGCAGCTGTTACTTTAACCGTAATTTTATCTAAACTATCTCCAACAGCTATTGCCGCATACATACCAACCTGATCACCTTTTATTGCCTGCGTATCCATGTATTCAATCTTTGCTTGTGGATCTACAGGAGCAATTCCTAAGATAATCTTATCCAAAGGTAACTTTTTAGGTATCGCAATCGCCCACTGTCCATTATCATTCTTCACTCCATAAGAAGTAGATTTTACAGTTGCAGAACCTAACTGGGTTGCCTCTACATACTTAATATCCGTATCAGAACCTTTTTTAACTTCCGCTTCTGTTCCATTGGAATATACAAGGTATACCGCACAAGAATAGCCTTTTAGATTAGTCTTTTTCAGTCCTTCTGGCATAGTTTCAGAGGCAGTATCAAGAGCAGACACATTCCATTCTGCTGTATACATTTCAATTATATTCAAACCTTTTTTCAGACTTAATACAGGACTTTGAAAGGTATCAGAGTAAGAAGCTGAACTTTCAAAACGTTGGAAATTCTCTCCATTAATTCTCACATAGTTTTCTCCATTGCTAAGCCATTCCATTGCATTTGCTGAATATGATTCTGTTTTCTTATGATTTGTCCACCGAAAAACAGAACATTGTTTTACCTGATCTTTCACAGTAACTTCTCGATAAGAAGTATCTGCTGAAGAACTTCCCTGTATTACTGTATCATTATCAAAATAGTTTATTTCATCATTTGTAGTATCTGCAATATATGTTTCTTTAATATTATCCCAATTACTTAAACCACTAATAAGAACTTTATATTTTTCGCTTACAGTTCCTTTCTTTACTGTTATATAGCAAACAGATGTTCCATTAATATTATAAGATTTCGTTTCTTCTTTTTCAATATTAAAATCTGTTCCATTTCTTTTTACTGAAAATTCTTTTCCTTCAAAATCCGTTGCAGAAATCTGTGCATCGATATCCGCCTTTCCACTTATTATATATCCATCACCGATACTTCTTTCGTCAACTTGTGCAGTATAAACAGAATCATCTTTTGTATTCTTAGTAACTGTCGCTTCTTTTTGACCGATAGTTACATTACTAATTGCGAATGTTGCAGTTTCTGCTGCAGAAAGTTTTTTTGAACAAGCAAGTGCAATCAATATGGCAAATATAAAAAGTATAATTTTACTGTTTAAATAAACTTTTGATTTTCCCATGTTTTTCCTCCTCGTATATAACAAGAGAAGTCAACTAATCGTTGACTTCTCCCACTATTCCTAACTTAGTCTACTTTCTACCATGTAGTTTCTGTCAAAACATATTTTACGTAAATGCCTTCTACACTAGTAGTAAAACCACCTGCTGACTGATTGCTATAATCATATGGAAAATACTGACTTCCTGACATAGCTACATTTGTTGCTGCTAATGGAGATTCAAACCAAGTATTTGCCTCTGGCGCTGCAGCAGCCCATGAAGGTTTTGTTCCCTGTGTTGTTACAGAATTACCTGCTTTCATGTCAATCATCCAAGAATATCCCTTATAAGAATTAGATGTATATTCTACATCAATGCTCCCCAGCCCATTAATAGATGTAATATAATCTCCATTAGTAGACTTTCCAATTGTTAAACCTGTTGCATCAATAAAATCCATTGCTGTTGGATTATCATCTTCGCTTAAAGTTACATTTCCATCATATAACACCCCAACTGTTGCCGTTCCAGTATAATTTGACGGCAGTCCAACAACTTCTACTTTTACCGGTACGGTTATTTCTCCATCAGCAGATGGTGTTGCTGCCATTGATGTTACCCCAAGACCCATCATCATAACTACTGCGAGCATCACTGCGAGCATTCTTTTTAAAGTCTTCATAAGTTTTCCTCCTTTAGAAACTCTGCTATTTTAGATAGCATTCTTTGGTTTTGTCTACATGTTACTAAGGGGTCGCGACTCCCATTGCCAAAGGATAGCTCCTTTAGCAATATATTGATTTAAAACAACTTCTATACGATTTATCTTCTTATATGCTTTCTCTACTGAACCTTTTTTTATTGTGGTCTCAACTACTCTCACATTATTATCTGCATATGAAATAACTGTATATTGTTGTTTTACCTCCTTTGATATTACCTGTTTGAAAATTACAGATGTTGATAATTCCCAAACGCTGTGTCAGGATTTTATGTGTGGAACTTTCGGATAGAAATCATTAGATAAAAACAAAGAAACTGAGACTTGCTTTTCGACTTCTGTAAAGATTTCTCTAAACGTATCGAATGAATGTACTCAGCACTCCCACCCAAAGTCCTGTTCATTAGAATTCTATTTTAAATATCCTGACTTAAGCTTCTTCTGCCTTTTCACACCTTCCCGGAAGATCCAGTGGTATTTGTGAGGGCATCCGCTTTCACAGTAGGGGTAAGCCTGTGTGGTTTGTACCAACTTTCTTAAAATAGAATGTATTTTTTTGTACATTTATTATAACATGGCTTTTCTAAAAAGTATTCCAACCAGACGGATGTCTTTTCGTCATTTTGGAACCTTTTTTAGATTTTTCAAAAAAATGCTTGACATTTTTTGCAGAAAAAATCCCGTCAGACCGAATGATCTGACGGGGCATTTTTCTTTTATTGCTTATTATAGATAACACAACTTTTGTTTTATTTTTATTATTTTACGCTTATCGGAACATATATGTATACTTTTTTATTGATGTATCTTTCAAAAGTAAAGTTCTGTAAAGAGACCATATCGCGGTGTTCTTTTATCCAGCCATAAAAAACACACCGGGAAAACATACGGATGGTATCTGCGAGATTATCCACATCGCTTTCGCGGTCTGTTTCAAATACGGCAAATCGTCCGGCGGCTATCTCTATTTTCACAGCATCGTCCGGCACATTCGTAAAGTTGTTTACAACCGGTCCAAGGATATATTGAATATTGATACATTCCGGGTCATGATACCACATGGCAATCTTATCATTTCCATTCGCACTTCCGGCTACAGAGTTCATTTTCTTGAAGTACGGTGAATCCTCATCGAGCCAGAATGCTACCTGTGCCGGTATATCTACTTCCCGTCCACGATTTGGGATAATCGTCCAGCCAATCATTTTGATATCATCAATGTCCATAAAGGATACTTTCATTTTATCTTTATATTCTGAGTAAAACTGATTTAAGTCAACAACTTCTGTGTTTGCTTTAGCATATTTGGAAGGACTGGTACAAAAGGCTTTGCGGAAGGCTTTATCAAATCCATTTCTCGACTTAAAACCATATTTTTTTGCTAAACTGGCCACCTTGACACCCTGACGTAATTCTCTGGCGGCTTTTTGTATTTTCCTCTGACTGATATACGCACTAAGTCCCATTCCAAAGTCATCCTGAAAGGCTTTGCGAAAATAGTCTCTGGAATAGTTAAAATGTTCCGCCATCATCTCTGGTGTGATATCTTCTGTAATATGCTCATCAATATAATTGATCCATGCAATATTCTGAAATTCCATTCGGTAATACTTTGCCGGAACAACGCCGTATTCTTTGCGAAATGCATTAGAAAAAACGCTATAACTTGCAAATTGATATTTGGCACATACTTTTTCCGGATTCTTTCCTTCTTTTAATTCTTCTGCAGCAAAGTACAGCTTTCTCTGTTTTATGTAATCGGTGATTCTCGTTTCATAATAAAGCTGGAAAATATTTTTTAAATGTTTCTCGGAATAATGAAACAGCTTTGCAAGACCTTTTGCTGTTAAATTCTCCGTAATATGCTCATCAATATAACTAATCCACTCGTCAACTCCATAAATCTTTTTCTCCTCTTTTTTATTTTTCATTACATAATCCGAATTCATTCTTTTTTTAAGAGGAAGATATACTGAGTACAGTCCGTTTTCAAAAGAAATAAAATACATTTTCCGATTGTCATAGTGCATTTCACTTTGCTTTATCCAGTCACATAACGCATATTTTATCAACATTTTTATAATATCCGGTGCCTGTTTATCCCAATATTGCTCTTTTAACGTAAAAACTGCATAATCCGATGCCCCAATATCAATTCTCTTCTTTTCACTTTCCTTTCCGGCATCTTTTGGAACTTCCTGCCCAATCATATAAAAGAAATGGTATGAATCATCATGCCACCAAAACTGCATATACTCTCCGGCACGCTCCCTATCCTTCCACTTTTCCTTTACATCCTTCTCGATATATTCCATTCCGTTTTGAAAAATATCGCCTTCTAAAGGCAGCATATCTGCCTCTACTGTCTGTGCCATTCTTCTCACAACTTTATATTCTATCATAGAACTATCAGGAATCCGTTCAAATGGAAGGACTTGATTTGTATAATCCTCTTCAATATTTAATCCCTGCACCTGTTCCCTGATTGTATCAAGAGAATTGTCAAAGAAAATGTCAGCCAGATAAAGGAATTCCTGCGTAGAGTATGCCAGTCTGCTTGCCAGATCTTTTACCGAAATGCTGTTATCTGTCTGAAGGCACAAAAGAGTGTCTCTCATACGTTCCCATAAAGCTGATTCTTCCTCCGGAAGTGAGGAAAATGTTTTTGTCTCATTCACTGTGTTCATTTTCTCTATCCTTCTATTATTTCTATTTCTTTTTCTTTCATTTTCTCTGTTATTTTATCTCAGTCGAGAAGACTCCCACCTCCTTCAGGTGGTGAGTGACAGCAAATTTGTCTCAGTGGGAGTCCAATCTCCGACTGAGATAAACGCTCCGCGAGGATGCGCAGTGATTCTGTAAAGAATATGTCAGCTTATGCTGACCAGAATCACGCGCCAAGTCTCGCAGTTGCTCGACTTGAATATTATTTTTTTAATATCCAAATGTTTTTTAGTTATATTGTAAATCACCACTAACATTCTGTCAATTTACAACTCCCACTACGGACAATCTCTATTCTTCAGATAAACTTCGCAACTCTGGAAAAGTCTTTTTTCTTTTCTCTGATACAATATTTATAAAACATAACCTGTGTATTGGTGTATGATATTTATATTCAAGTCGAGCAGTCGCACCGACTGCACTCATAGAAACTGCGGAAAGGAGAGATCGTGAATAAAAATAATTCTTTAGAAGTAATAAAAGATTGTACTACATACATAAAAAATCACCTTCAAGACACATTAACAGCAGAATCTCTGGCTTCCCGCTATGGTTACTCTCTTTATCATTTCTGCCACATTTTTAAAATCTGCTGTGATATGTCACCGGGAAAATACATACGCCTTCTCCGTTTGGAAAAAGCAAAAAAGGATATTTTATCTGGAATGAGTATCACACAGGCCGGATTTGATAATGGCTTTGAAACCAGTTCCGGTTTTTCTAAAGCATTTCGCAAAGAATATGGTATTAGCGCACGAGAATATTTAAAACAAAATAAAGAAAGTGAGGTTCTTATTATGCTACACGTTGAAATTAAAGCATTACGGTCACAGACAGCACTTGGGTACGAGATTCCCGGCGAATATGACAGTGATTACAGCAAATCCGGTGCTTACTGGAATCACATTAATTTTAAAGAATACCCTGCCTATCCAGAAGGAATCCATGATTATGGCGAAGTTGGACTATGGACCCATCCCGACCATATCAGCGGTGAATTACACTATTTCTTTGGCTTTTTAACTGACTCTACAGAAATTCCGGATGGTTTCCATAAGGTGGAGATTCCTGCCGGACGATACGCAATTTTTACAATTAAATCACAGGAAACTCCTGAAAAAGTAGCGGATGCTGTACGGGATGGCTGGCGTTACGTCTTTACCGAATGGCTCTGTACGCAAAAAGAGTATAAAATATCACATCAGGGGATGTGTTTTGAATGCTATCAGGGAGAAGAAGCATATCTTTATCTACCAGTGATTGATTTGTAGATTTGGTAATAGACGAAAAAAGAAAAAACAATACATCCCTTCTGCTCTATAGTCGCTGTGTTTATGATGCTCGTTCGCATCTTAAACACGCTCCCAAGCCGCATCTGGGATGTATTATTTTTTTCTTTTTTCTGGCTATTCTAAATCTACAGTTGGTGAGAATGGGGAATTCCCTTCTTTTTCCAACAAAAATCATTAATTTGCTATTTATTATCAAAACCAGACAGCCGCTGAAATAAAATTTTATGCTGAATTGTAAGAAGACTATGATA
>ULYJ01004273.1_pt1 | contig 15815 bp, 15 predicted proteins | sample 1962111 | NCBI WGS metagenome assembly ULYJ01 (sample SAMEA4835861, study PRJEB28245) | human gut metagenome | biome: gut microbiome; material: fecal sample | place: Denmark | collected 2008
CGTTTTCATATACGCAAAACTGACTGGAAAGTCTGGAATCAGGCAGAGTCTGAATGGTTTTGTTCAGGATATTCATTAATGTTGTGTTTTCCCTGGTGACCGCAAAGCAGGAAGCGCCGGATTTCGTAAGAAAAATACTGCGCATTTTGCTGTCCTCCAGTGTCTTTAATGACTGTCCTGCCTTCGCAACAAAGCAGTCTGCCTCTCCACTTTGAACTGCTTTATCGGCCTCAGCAGATGAGTCATATTCCTTTATTTTCCAGAAAGGATAGTTAAAAGAAATATACCACTTCCCCAGCAGGTTATTCCTGCTCACTGCTACTGTATTCTCTTTATTTTCATCAAACTTCTTAACACCGGTGAGTACTGCAACATTGACTTCAAAAACAGTATTTGACAATATAACATCGTTTTGCTCAGCTTCATATGGATTCTGATTCATATGAAAAATCATATCAATCCTGCTATCCTTTAATGCCTGCAGTTCTTCCTCCTGAGAATCAAAGCCTGTCAACTGAAATTCTATGTTTTTTTCTCCCAGACAGCCAGAAGCCAGACTAATATAATCGTTAATAATTCCTACCGGTTTCTCTGACTCCGTATCCACAAGGCTGATACCCACATCATTTTTCAGATATCCAATCCGGACCGCCCCATGCTGTTCCAGCCAGTTCTGCTCCTCATCCGTAAGAGTTTCAAGGGAATTTGCGGAGAGATACCTTTTATAAAGATCGTCTTTATAAAAAGGATTCTCCCTCTCTATCTTCTGCATTACCTGATCCAGCTCTTCTTTCAGATCCGGGCGTTTTTTGCTGACTGCAAAATAGTTATAGGAGCCACCAATCAGAATAGCTGGTGAAATATCGTCTCTTTCCCACTGTGGAGATTCATTTAAAACAAATCCGTCAATTTCATGATTTTTCAATTTCTGACGAACATCATCTGCACCGGTAATATCAACCTGCTGCGTGTTCACTCCATGACTTTTCTCCCACTCATGGAACATTTCGGCAGGAAGTGCATTCGGCAGCATACCGATTCTTTTTCCATTTAATGTAGTCAGATCTGAAATGGAGATATCTGTATTAGAAGTATCCACATACAGGTAATATTTATCCTCTCCCATAGGCAATTCTGAAAAAAGCATGGAAGTGGAACGTTCCTCTGTATAGGAAATGCCTCCCAGCAGATCGATCTGTCCATTTTTCAGCATACTCATCAGTTCTGCCCAGCTTCCCTCCACATATTCATATTTCCATCCGGTATGCGCAGCTACTGCCTGCTGGTATTCGTAGCTGTAGCCTCTCCTCTGACCGTCTGCTCCTGTGGTATTATAAGTTCCTTCATACCAGCCTACTCTGACTGTTTTGGATTTTGCTTCCTCTGCTGATACAGGAAGGGGAAGCACAGTAATATATAAAATAAAGCATAATAAAATGCAGATATGTCTCTGTACATTTAACTTAAACTTTTTCATATAACTTTCTCCAAATGATTTTGTGTCTATCCGGTGAAGATATCTCAACAGATTATTGCCTTTTTCATTTACTTCACCCGGGTTATAGAAACGTGTAACATGCTTCTGCAGATATCATACCTTATTTTCCGTCATTGCAACAGCCCTATATTTATTTTTTATACCTATTTTTTCAGTTTTCAGATAATCTTTACTTGCCAAAATTCATGGGCTACGACAACCGAATTCGGACAAAATATATCGCAAAGTGGGGCGTGCAGATTGCGGGAATGATTTTTCAGACACGCTCTAATGTGTCGACATGTTAATTCCTGAAACAATCTTGCAGGATAATTTTTTTTATTTCAAGGCGGAGGAAAAAGATGTAGCAGTGGCATAATCATTTGTATGCGAGTCCCCACCCACTGCTTATTGCTTTTCGCAACCTCCGCAGGGGACTTACTTGATTCGGTTAAAGTTACTATTTATTTAAATTTCGTATACAGAAAAAATCAGCCCACAGACCATGTATGAAGAAAATCTGTGAGCCACCTTTTCTTTTCATCTTAGATGATGTTTATCTTTTTTTATCTTTGAAACAATAAAGAAGAAATCGTACGGTTTTTACTTTTGTAAAACTGAAATGCATTATTTAATAAACTTAACTTCCGGATAAATAGCCTGCTTAGCAGCTTCTTTTCTCTCATTGAAGATAACCTTGTTTTCTTCAAACAGGTTGCGGCCCTGTGCATCGATAGATACAATCAGTGGACCAAATTCTTTTACTTTGTTGCACCATAAGGTCTCAGGCATTCCAAGCTCATCCCAGTGATGTTCTACGATCTTCTCAACCTCTGTTGCAGCTACTACTGCACAGCCAGCCGGGAATACACAGTGGATCGCACCAAACTCTTTACATGCACGCTCTGTGTTCGGTCCCATTCCGCCTTTTCCAACGATTACTCTTACACCTGTAAGCTTAGTAAATTCATACTCAAATTTCTCCATACGCATGGAGGTTGTCGGTCCAACGGAAACCATTTCATAGTCATCTTCTGTTCCCTCAATTTTACGAACGATTGGACCAGCGTGGAAAATTGCTTTGTCCTTGATATCATATGGAAGTTCTCTTCCATACTCAACCAGACGGCGATGTGCCACATCACGGCAGGTCATCAGATCTCCGTCCAGCCATACAATATCACCGATTTTGATGTCAGCCAGGTCTTCTTCACTGATTGGTGTAATAAGAACTTTTTTATCTCCTCTGATTTCGATCATGTTTTTTCCCTCCGATTATGCGTTGAATTTCCATGTGGAATGTGTATCACAGGTTACTGTAAGGTCAGAATTTACGATCAGGTGACCGCGGCGGTGTGACCAACAGCCTACATTTACTGCTACACCGATTGTAGATGGATGACGGGCTGTATTCTCGATATTAACACCCATTACAGAATATTTTCCACCCATTCCCTGCGGTCCAAGGCCAATTGCATTGATTCCGTCTTCCAGAAGTTTCTCCATTTTTGCTGCGTTTGCGTTATCATTGTGAGAACCGATCGGACGCATAAGTGCTTTCTTGGAATTGAGGGCTGCTGTCTCTACAGATGTTCCTACACCTACACCTACAAGAAGCGGAGGACAAGCATTCAGTCCATAGGTTGTCATCTGGTCAAGAACGAAATCGGTAATACCTTCGTATCCTGCACCTGGCATAAGTACCATTGCTTTTCCCGGAAGAGTACATCCGCCTCCTGCCATGTATGCGTAAATCTCACATTTATCACTATTTGGAACGATGTCCCACCATACAGTCGGAGTTCCTTTTCCAACGTTTTTCTTGGTGTTGTACTCGTCGAAAGTTTCTACAGAGTTATGTCTTAATGGTGCTGCAAAAGTAGCCTGTACAACAGCTTCTTTCAAAAGGGCTTCCAGCTCGTTGATGTACGGGAAATTAGTTCCGCATTTCAGCCAGAACTGAAGAACTCCTGTGTCCTGACAGCTTGGACGGTTCAGTTCTACAGCCAGTCCCTGGTTCTTGGTCATTGTCTCATAAAGTACTTTTGGGAGTGCTGCACTTTCCTGAGAGCCAAGTTCTTCCAGTTTTTCTACTACGTCGTCCGGTAATTTTTTTCCGATGTGGGCAACAAAGTCTGCTACCATGTCTGTTAATACTTTAACTCCATTTTCCTTAGTCATGATTTACCTCCTGATCATTCAATGGTTTAGGGTTGTTTGGCTTTTAATTTTGGGTTATTTATCTAAAGCAGCATGTTTTCTGCTTTATTTCTATTGATACATTTACATTAAGCGGAAAATCTTCCGTCTCATATGGTTTATCCTCTCACGGATAGAACGGGAACAGAACAGGCAAAAGGATCATACAGATCACGAAGGATACCAGAATCAACGGTAAACCTGATTTCACGTAATCCTTGAATTTATATCCTCCAAGTCCTACTACCATAGTGTTTGCAGGCATTCCAATCGGTGTTGCATATGCACAGGAGCCTGCGATAACAGTTGCGATAACAACAGTTCTCGGATCCGCACCAAGGTTGTTTGCCAGAGAAACTGCAATTGGGATCATTAGTGCGGTTGTGGCCGTGTTTGACATGAAGTTTGTCAGTGCACAGGTTACAATGAATATTACCAGAAGAAGCACGATCGGGTTCGGGTCTGCACCCAGAAGTCCTACGATCTTATCTGCTATCAGTTCACCGGCACCTGTTGTGTCCAGGGCTTTGGCAAGTGTAAGAGATCCTCCAAAAAGGAATACTACTTTCAGATCAATGGAAGCCAGTGCTTCTTTTTCTGAAAGAACTCCAAACAGCACCAGAATGATTGCTCCGATGCATGCAGAAATCTCAATGCTGACTCCAATCTGTTTCTCAAAAATCATTGCAAGAATCACAAGTATCAGAACTATCAGTGAAACAGTCTGTTTCCATTTCGGTACATCACTGAAATCTTTCTGTTTTTCAACAGTTGCCCCTACAGCCCCTTTTCCATCCGGAAGAAATCTGTATCCAATGAAAACGAAGTAGATAATTCCTACCAGAAGCATCGGGACTCCCACCGGTGCATACATGAAAAAGCTTGTGGAAAGCCCCATTTCCTGAAGTGCGTTTACACCCATCAGGTTTCCGGGTGCGCCAATGATGGAAAGGTTTCCGCCAAGTGCTGCTGCAAATACCAGCGGCATCAGAAGGCGGCTTCTTGAATAGCCGGATTCATCGGCGATTCCACAGACTACAGGGATCAGCACTGCTGCTGTACCTGTGTTGGATAAAAATCCGGACATCACACCTACGATTACCATGATTGCAATGATCAATGTTCTTTCTGTTCTGGCAAATCTGGTAACCAGACCTCCGATTTTATTTGCCATTCCTGTTTCAAATAGTGCCTGGCCTACTACAAACATGCCAACACAAAGGATTACGTTACTGTTTACATACTGTGAAAACGTTGTAGATACATCCACTACTCCGGTGAGTGTCAATCCGATTGCACAGATCGAAGCTGTAAGCCCAAGTGGTATCTTTTCGAGGATGAAACTAATGATCGTAAACACAAGAAATAACAGTGTGATTGTTTGTTGAGACATTTTATTGATCTCCTTTCACTTTTTTCTGTGATTTCATTTTTTATTTTGCTCTTCGCTTTTGTCTTACTTATCTGTCTTTTTTTTATTAATCTCTCTTGAAAGGTACCGGCCGTGCACGTTTCCTTTGATGAGTTTATTATAAATCATGCACGTATAAAAAAACAAATTAATGGGTTGCATATCCCCATAAAAAATTTTTATAATCTCAATTTTAGCAGGTTTTTTTTATGCAATATTACTACATTAAAAAAAACTTTAGAAATAAATATGGAAATTATGATAGGTATATGGTATTTTTTATTTGAAGATAACTTAAAGCAGTTTCAGAAAATACTATACTTGCTATAGAAATGACATATTTCGACACACTACAACGAACTTAGAGGAAATTACTTATGACACTTAACCAACTCCGTTACTTTTGCACAGCCAGCCGCTGCCACAGTATCACAAAGGCAGCCGAGGAATTATACGTTACTCAACCCACTGTGTCCGTGGCCATCCGTGACCTGGAAATTGAATTCGGCATCAGCCTTTTCTATAGAAAGGGAAACCGACTGATTCTTACCGAAGAAGGCGAAGAGCTTTATAACAAAGCTACCTACATTCTTCAGTACTGCACCGAGCTTCAGGCAGATTACTCCAGTATGGCGAGAGTAAAACCCCCTCTTCGTATCGGAATTCCGCCTATGCTGAGCACCGTCTTTTTTCCTGAGCTTCTCATCGCATTTCATGACCAATATCCGGAAATCGCTGTTGTTCTGGAGGAATATGGTTCTGTCCGTGCCTGCAATCTGGTACAGGACGACACTCTGGATCTGGCTCTGGTAAATATGGAACAGTATAATATTGATAAATTTAACAAGGCTCTTCTGGCCAACGACCAGGTTGTTTTTTGTGTAAGTGATGACCACCGACTGGCAGACAAAGAAGTTGTGACCACAAAAGAAATGTCTAAAGAATCTTTGATCTTTTTCAATGCCGATTCCGTACAGAACCAGTTGTTGAAAACACGCTTTGAAACGGACGGTTACGTCCCGGACATCATCATGCGCAGCAGCCAGATTTATACTATTTTGCAGCTAGTAAAGACCTGTAAATATGGAAGTTTTCTCTATTCCAGCATGACCGACAGATTTGCCTCTTCCGGCATAAAAGGAATTCCCCTCAGTCCACCCATCCGCATAAAGATCGGAATGATATGGAAAAAGGGGAAATATATCAGTGACAATATGCAGAAATTCCTGAACTTCACCAAGATGTACTACCGGGAACATCCGCTGATTCAGAAGTTCTGATTTGTACGCCACTAAGCTGAAAAAAGCAACTTACTACAAGTACATTGTAAAGGCTTACAAGATGGTGGATGGAAAATACGGCGTAGCCAAAGCTGTTTCCATTATAAAGATTGGAAATAAGAAGAATGATACAGAAGTAACCTTAAAGAAAGGTAAAACTGCTCAGATTACAGCTATAAAAATAAAGAAAGACAAAAAAATCAAACACCACAGAAATCTCTGCTATGAAAGCAGTAATACAAAAGTAGTAACTGTGACATCTGATGGTGTAATCAAAGCTATGAGAAAAGGAAACTGTAAGATATGGGTATATGCACAGAATGGTGTATATAAAGTGATTACAGTTACAGTAAAATAATTTTTATGTGCGCATCAGTTTTACGGCTGATGCGCATATTTTTATGACCACATGAGGTCCTGCATATTGGAGTCAGACTCCACGAAATACCGATATGTTCAAACACACTCCAAAAGATAGTCAAATGAATAGTTTGATATCAGAAATCCATTGCAAATTGTCCAGAGATACCATAACGATTGAACTCCGAAAAATATATATAAAAATTTTATATATGTATTGACATTGTGGTAGCATCGAAGTATAGTATATATAAAATTTATATATATAAATATTTTACATATATACCAGGAGGTGATTCAATGTATTTTCCGGTATCAGCATTATTGATTGAATATATGATACTGTCAGTGGTAGAAAGCAGGGATTCTTATGGCTATGAGATCAGTCAGACAGTGAAGAAGGTTGCTGACATTAAAGAATCTACGCTCTATCCCATATTGAAGAAGTTACAAAGTGCAGGATATCTGACTACCTATTCGCAGGAGTATCAGGGAAGAAAGAGAAAATACTATTCCCTTACAGAAGAAGGCAAGGCACAGATTGCATATCTGAGCAATGAATGGCAAATCTACAAAGACACTGTAGATGGGATTATTGAAGGGAGGATAAGAGGTTGAGCAGAGAGGAATATTTAAACCAGCTGCATAAATATCTGCGGAAGCTTCCGAGACAGGACTATGAAGATGCAATGGAATATTTTACCGAGTATTTTCAGGAGACAGATGAGGAAGGAGCAGAAGAACTGATGAAAGAACTTGGTACGCCGAAGGAGGCTGCCAGAGAACTGATGGCGAATCTTCTGAATAAGAAAATAGAAGCTCATCAGAATTATGAAACAGATGGACAGAACAGAGCAGAACAGAAAGGTTCCGGAAAACATGTGGTATGGATAGCGCTATTGGTATTATTTGCTGCACCGGTAGGAGCTCCGCTTCTGGCAGCATTTGCTGCAGTCGTTCTTGCATTAGTTGTGTGTGTATTTGCAATTTTGTTATGTGTAGTTTTATGTCTGATGCTTATTGGCGGGAAAATCCTTATCCGCGGTATACTGGCAGTTCCGTTTTCTATGAGCGGTTTTGCAATGCTTACAGGAAGTGGGCTGTTGGCTGTTGGCGCTGGCATCCTTGGTGTACTGTTGTGCGTATATCTATGTAAATGGAGCAGCATGCTGATTGCGAAGCTGGTACGCCGGATCACAGGCAGAAAGAGAGAGAGGTTAGAACGATGAAAAGATGGGCAAAGGCATGGCTTGCAGTAGGAGTCGGATGCTGTGTATGTGGTGCAGCTTTGACGGGCATCGGTGTTGCGAGCGGTGGAAGTAAATATGTGAAATCAGCAGATTTAAACAAAATGGATGGAGCTGCAAAAAAAAGCGATAATGAGATGGTTCTTGAGAAAACAAAGCTTGATGATTTCGACTCAGCAGACATCTCCATGACAGATATGAATTTGCAAGTAGTCAGTTCAGATGATCAGTACTGTTATATTTCTTATCGGGCATCCGATCAGAAAAAGGATCCGATCAGTTATCAGGTAAAGGATGGTAAATTAAGGATTCAGGAAAATAACAATGATGGGAAGACTTATTATCATGTTGATATCGGATTTTTGTCGGGTCTTTTGGGTGAAGGAACACTTACTACAGATGAAAATGTGGTAACAATTTACGTGCCGGAAGGTCAGAAATGGAATCTTGCAGATATTAAATCGGATATGAGCAATATATTGCTGAATGGATGCGAAATCGAAAATGGAGCCGTTCAGACGGATTCAGGAGATGTATTTTTTAAAAATTGTGATTTCAATAATCTGAAAGTGAAAACGGATATGGGTGATCTTTGTTTTATTGGTAAAGAAGACGTGATGCGCACATGGAACATACAGGTGAATACTGATATGGGAGATATCAATGTAGATGATGCGCTGACCGGTAAGATGGTGGAAGACCAGGATGACTGTGATATTTCTTACACACAAAAAGGAACGGGCGGAAATCTGTTAATCCAGACTGACAGTGGAAATATAAGGCTGAAGTGCAGATAACGTTACTGTTTACTTCAGTTATGATACAGGGAATTCTTGGTGCATTCTGCGTCAGAGTGCCGGTATCTTACATTATGAGTATCCAGCCGAATATCTCTCTGTTCCATATCGGGCTGGCAACACCGATGTCCTCTATATTACAGTTGATTCTCTGTGTTGGATTTATGCTCTGGTTAAGAAAAAAAGGAATGCTGAATGATTTTTCAAACACGCTCTAATACGCTCATTCTTTTTGACTGAAAAATTCTATCTAATCATAAAATATAAATAAACATATCAGGGTCAGAAGTTTCCAAAATCTCATCGTATAAACACGAATAATCTAAGAATCTTCTGACCCTGATATTTATTTGCGTTCTACAATATGATAGTAAGAACGCGCCGTCATAAGATAAATCAACCCATACACAACAGCAAAAATCAGAACTGTTCCCGCCGTACATCCAATAAACAGCTTCGTATTTGTCATTCCAAAGAGCAGGAGCATTCTTCGGATCATTGGAAATGCCATGGTAATATGAAGCATTGCCATTAACAGCGGGAGGAAAAATACCATCAGAATCTGTCTGCGGACAGAACTTCTGACCTCCCGGCGGCTTAATCCAACCTTCTGCATGATCTCAAATCGTTTCTGATCTTCATATCCTTCAGAAATCTGTTTATAATAAATAATCATAGCTGTTCCCATAAGAAAAAGAGAACCGAGAAAGATTCCGATAAACAAAAGAGAACCATTATCCGCATAATAGGACTCATATTCCTGCTGGCGGATTCCGGAAGTTATCCATGAGTTTTCTGACAAGCCTCCGTTTTTCTTCAAGTCTTTAACAACCTCCATTACCGGGGTTCCAAAATCAATCTTATCTGTCTCCGAACCGGTAATATCCAGACCAAGATGAAGTGTCAGATCCTCTCCCGCAGGAGCAGAAGAAACGCCTTTATACATTTCTGTACGCATCTCATCAAATTTCTTAAAATCTTCATCTGTAACAACCAGCACTGCATTATCACTGACTGCATCTTCGCCACAGGTCAGGGGATTCTTATCCAGCCATTTTTTCACTGTAAATTCTGTCTCATCAACAGTAACTGAATCTTTCTGCACAGCTGAAGGATACCATGCAAAAATTTCATCATCATTAAGATTTGCAGAAATTCCTGTAAGTCTTTTATATTCTGCCTGATTCAAAAGAGAAAGTACCAGTACCGAATCAGAATTTCGAATAGTATTTGCTGGTTTTATCAGAATCTGATCACCGTTTTTGTTGCATACGATATCCAGATAGATTTCCTCCACAGACTTTTCTACCGGAACTTTATTATCCGCAATAGCTTTTTCAAAAGCCTCTATTGCGGTCTGACATTCATCTTCGCTTATGCTGGTAACAGACATATCAACATCATACGGATAGCGATTCAGCATAATATCATTCATTCCGAAATAAATGGAAACTGTCATGGAAATCATAAGCAGAACACCTGTACTTAGTATACAGATACTTGCCAGACCGATTGCGTTCTGCTTCATTCGATAAAGCATTCCCGATATGCTGATAAAATTTCCAGTCCTGTAATAAAAACTCTTTCTGCGTCGGAGAAACTTCAGAATCACAATACTTCCTGCGGTAAAAAGCAGATAAGTCCCTGCCATAACAAGAATAACAGCAAGAAGAAATATCGTAATTGCCTTGATTGGAGATTCAGTCGTAACCGCAAGGTAATAACCTGCGCCAAGGCAGATAAAACCAATCAATGCCATAAGCCATTTTGCTGCCGGTTCTTTTTCTCCGGTATTATTACCGCGAAGTAATTCTACCGGACGGCTTAAATGAATTTTCGCAAGGTTCAGAAACAGAATCATCAAAAATATGATACCAAACATGAACAGACAGGTAAAAATCCCCTTTACTGAAATATAAAATCCGAGCACTGAAGGGATATGAAGCAGCTTTAACAGCAAAAGAAGTGCCAGCTTACTTCCAATAATTCCGGCTGCAATACCGCCGGCAAGTGAACCTATTGAGGTAATGATCGTTTCAAGAAACATTACGATTCCAATGTGATTTCTTTCCAGTCCAAGAATATTATAAAGACCTATCTCTTTCTGCCTTCTCTTCATTAGAAAACTATTACTGTAGATCAGAAAAATAATACAGAAGATCTCTACGACTATCTCTCCTGTAAACACGATCATACGCACTTCATCCGCCTGACGCACTGCCTGATCCAGTGTCGGGCAGTCACGCAGAAATTCCATCATATAAATCATTGCAATACAGAAAATACAGGTGATCATGTATGGAATATATGTGGTTTTGTTGTTTCGGATATTCTGTTTTGCAAGTCTGGAAAAAATTCCCTTATGCATGCTGCTCACCACCTGTCGTAAGTATCGTAAGCGTATCCGCGATCATCTGATACATTTCCTGACGCGATTTACTGCCTTTGTATATCTGATGAAAAACTTCTCCGTCTTTGATGAAAAGAACTCTGGACGCATGGCTGGCTGCCTGTGCACTGTGTGTGACCATGAGGATTGTCTGTCCCTCTGCATTGATTTCACCAAATACGGAAAGAAGTGCTGATGCCGCCTTTGAATCAAGTGCGCCCGTCGGTTCATCCGCAAGAATCAGTTTGGGATTCGTGATCAACGCCCTTGCAACAGCAGCACGTTGTTTCTGACCACCGGAAACTTCATATGGAAATTTATCCAGAAGCTCTGTGATCTTAAGAGCCTGCGCAATCGGGCGGATTTTCTGTTCCATCTCACGATAATCTTCTCCTGTAAGAACAAGTGGAAGATAAATATTATCTCTCAGGCTGAAAGTATCCAGCAGATTAAAATCCTGAAAAACAAATCCAAGATTTTTCCTTCGGAATGCTGATATTTCTTTTTCTGTAAGGTATACGATATTTTTTCCTTCCAGAAGAACCTCTCCGGATGTCGGACGATCCAGAGACGCAAGAATATTCAGCAAGGTTGTCTTACCGGAACCAGATTCCCCCATAATCGCGACAAACTCACCTTCCTCTACAGAAAATGTAACATTTGAAAGCGCCTGTACCTTGTTTCCCCCGAAACGTGTACTGTATATTTTTTTGATATTTGTAACTTCAAGCAAAGCCATAAATGGGGCTCCTTTCTTTTAATTGATACCGTAAGTATAAGGATTTTTTACGGCTTCTGCCATCGAAACAGGTTACATTATATGAAAAAACCTTACATTTCTGTAAGGTTTCGTGTCACTTAAATATTAGCAGGTTTCCTCTAAAACGTGTAAAAAAACTCTAATACATATTCAAATCTTCAACTGAAAATTCAAGAAATACTTTCGTTCCTTTTCCTTCCGTAGAAGTTATATAAAGACGATGTCCCAGTTTGCGCATAATCTTGTTGCTGAGATACAGTCCGATACCTGTTGCGCGGTTATCATCCCGTCCGTTTACTCCGGTGTAGCCTTTTTCGAAAATTCGCGGAATATCTTCTGCACGAATACCAATTCCGGTATCTTCAATGACCAGTGTAAGGTTTTCTACTTTATTGCAGTCATCATTTCCTATCGAAATGCTTACATCATCTGTGTCCAGAGATAATTTTTTCTCCAGATAAATTCTGATTCCTCCGGTCCGGGTATATTTCAGGGCATTGGATAAAATTTGTCCGATCACAAATCCCAGCCATTTTTCATCCGTCAGAACATCCTGCGAAATACTTTCATAAGTAAGTGTGAGTTTCTTTGAGACAAAAATTCCTGCATATTTATGAATCTGATCACGTATGATCCGGTCAAGAGAACAACGGGAAAGTTTGAGATCCGAAGACATATCCTCTGTCCTTAGATAACCAAGAACCATCTCCACATACTGCTCAATTTTAAAAAGTTCCGAAAGTTTCTCTTTATTTTCCTCAGGACTCTCCTGAAGCAAAAGTCGCAGTGCAAAAATCGGCGTTTTGATCTGATGTGCCCACATCGTATAATAATCTGTCATGTCTTCAGATGCCTTCTGGCTGGCATTCTCCACATCGATACGCATCTGATTTAACTGCTGCATAATTTCCTGTTGGAATCTTTCATCCTGACCGACAGGAGAATCCATCTGTGAAAGATTGATATCCGGTGCAGCTGCAATCAATTCCAACTGTTCTACCTTTTTCCTGTATCTGTAAAATCCGTTCAGACACGCACAAATACCAGTTATTAACCAGAAAACAGTAACATACACCATCGGTTCAATCGGCAGCTGATAAAGAAAGAAAATTATTTCTGCAAGCATTACAGGAAACAACTGCAGAATGATATAGAATTTAATTTTGCTTATATAATCCAGAAAAAGTTTCATAAAAAATCCTTTTATTTATACTGTCGTCTTATACCATATATCCAAGGCCTTTTTTGGTAATGATAAATTCTTTCAGTCCTTCTTTTTCCAGTTTCCTGCGCAGGCGGGTAATATTCACAGTCAGCGTATTATCATCAATAAAGCTGTCACTCTCCCATAGTTTCGTCATAATCGCATCTCTGGAAACAACCTTTCCGGCATGCTCCATCAATATTTCCAGAATGCGAAGCTCATTTTTCGTAAGATCAATATCGTTTCCATTCCACGTCAGTGTACAGCGGGAAGGACTCAGAACAATCCCTTTATATTCCAGAACATTTCCCGGAGTTCCAAAGGAATATGTGCGGCGCAGAATCGCCTGAATTTTTGCAGTCAGTACATCCATATCAAACGGTTTTGCAATAAAATCATCTGCGCCACGACTCATCGCCATAACCATATTCATGTTATCTGCCGCCGAAGAAATAAAGATAACCGGAACCTGAGAAATTCTGCGTATTTCTTCACACCAGTGAAATCCATTATAAAAAGGCAGCTTCAGATCCAGCAGGACAAGCTGGGGATCTCTGCGTACAAATTCCTGTATAATATTGGAAAAATCCTCCGCACAGGATACATCATATCCCCAGGACGAAAGATTCTTTTTCAGTACTTCTGAGATGATCTCATCATCCTCTACGATAAAAATACGATACATAGTTATCCCTTTCCCTCTGTTCCACCCACTGCTTATTGCTCTCCGCAAATGCAGCAGGTGACTCGATTCATTTAAAAAGCACTCAGGAATCTCTATCTGATAAAATGTGTGAATGCATGTTCTTCCTTTTCCGGAAGTCCAAACTGCTTTTTACCAAGTTCTATACTCTTCATCAGAAAAATCATATTTCTGGCGAGTACACGCATGGTCTGCTTTCCTTCTTCATCCCTGTCAGCTTCTCCCAGTTCGCGTCCATGTATGCAATTCCAGTACTGGCTGGCCGCAATCGGCATGTTTGATATGGTAAAATACTTGTTCAGCTCATCAAAAGTCGCTGAACAGCCTCCACGTCTTGCACAGACCACGCTTGCGCCCACTTTCATTGTTTTATCAAAAGATGTGCTGAAAAACAGTCTGTCAAGGGTGGCAATCAGTGTAGCATTCGCTGAAGCAAAATATACCGGACTGGCAACCACAATTCCATCTGCTTCTTCAAATTTCGGTGCCAGTTCATTCACCACATCATCAAAAACACATTTGCCAAGTTCCACACAACGTCTACAGGCAATGCATCCTCTTACATCTTTATTGCCTACCTGTACAATTTCCGCTTCTACACCTTCTACTTCGAATACTTTTTTCATTTCTTCTAATGCAATAAATGTATTTCCTTTTGTTCTCGGGCTGCCGTTGAGCATTAATACTTTCATTATGTACCTTCCTCTTTTCGTTATTTTTTTGCTCATTCAAAAACTCCTTATTATTCTGGATTTCATAAAAAATGTTTTTCTTATCTATTTCCATCTCTAGAATCAGAATTTATAACTGTTCTCTCACTAACATTAAAGCATATCCCAGAAGATTGTTGCCTTTCCATTTGCTTCGCTCAAACCTGTTTGGATCTCCCATGGATAAACCTATTCCCCAGATTTGATCTCTTACTGCGCATTCAGCTAACACAGCATCACCTGTATCAACAAGTTGTCGTTTTAATTCTGCATTTTGACTGAATTTCGCTTTTAATCCCTCATAAACAATAATCTGCCTTACACCATTCCAGACATTTTCATCATAGGCATGTACTTTACGACCTAATTTCTTAATCTCTGCAACATTATCTGTATGAAGTATGTTATCAGCTATTTCTTCATCATGAAAGCGATATGCCTTCTGATACATCATAAACTGCTCCATTGACGAAAAATCTATTCCGTTGACTGTGAAATGACTAAGATACCAGTTACTTAAATAGCCATTTTCTTCATCTGGGTTATGGAAACATATAACGTTCATTACATTTCACCTGCTTTCTTTTTATAAAATCATTTAATTTAGATAAACTACTGTTCTAATTTTCTCTATGAATTTGCACTGCTCACTGGTTTTTCCAGTTGCACAGTGTGTGCCTTTAAAGACTTCATATTATGAGGTCTTTTTCTTTTTTCCAAAATAGAAATAGCTTTTCACATATCCGCCCTTTACCCTCCTGATAGAGCAACTGATCATGCAATGTTTATAGTAAAATGCTATCTCCTTCTTCTGATAATCTTTACAATTCCAAAGATCAACAGCAGAATCACCCCAACAACCACAATACAGATCCCGACAATCGCTACGGCAAATTTATTCGGATGTTTTATCAGATTTATGATGTTTTTGCTGTTGTCGGCAACTTTTCTTTCGTGTGTTGTATCATAATATTCCGGCACATTTGCAATTCCGTCTTTGTCTGTGTCTTCAAAGGATTGCATGTATTCTGCGATTGCAGCCCAGGCTTTCAGTTCTTTTTTTCCATCCATGACTGCATAATCTTCCAGATTCTCTATGGGATTGCCGTTTTTATCTTTAGGGACGATGGATATCAGACCATAGGATTTGTCCAGAACAGAGCCAAGCATACGGCCAGTGTACAGGTCGGTGACAACATGATATAATTTATCGTTCTGTATTTCTTCCCTTTCCCCGTCCTTGCCTGTCAGATAACAGTCTGTTACTTTATTTAAGAT
>ULYJ01002590.1_pt1 | contig 15193 bp, 10 predicted proteins | sample 1962111 | NCBI WGS metagenome assembly ULYJ01 (sample SAMEA4835861, study PRJEB28245) | human gut metagenome | biome: gut microbiome; material: fecal sample | place: Denmark | collected 2008
ATCCTGATGCGCAAGGCGTCCTTCCTGTCTGCCTTGGAAAGGCAACCAGAGTGTGTGACCTTTTGACAGATAAGGACAAGGTCTATAAAGCGGTGCTGCTTTTAGGACAGGAGACAGATACACAGGATATTTCAGGGCAGGTCTTAAATCAGGCTAAGGTCAATGTGACTGAGCAGGCGGTGTATGATGCAATATCACAGTTTATTGGCAGACAAAAGCAGGTGCCGCCAATGTATTCGGCTCTAAAGGTCAATGGGAAAAAGCTCTATGAGCTTGCCAGGGAGGGCAAGGTTATAGAGAGAAAAGCCAGGGATATCGAGGTGTTTGATATCAAGGTTGAAAGCATTGATTTGCCTGAGGTTACGATGACGGTGCACTGTTCAAAGGGCACATATATCAGGACGCTGTGCAATGACATCGGAGAGAGGCTGGGCTGCCATGGCTGCATGAAGTCACTGCTTAGAGTAAGGGTAGCAGGCTTTGACTTAGAGCATGCACTTACACTTTCACAGATTCAGTCAAAGGTGGATGAAGGCTGCTTTGATATGGTGATGCCTGTTGACGGAGTATTCGAAAATCTGCCGGCAGTGCATGCTGCTTCAGATGCTGATAAGCTTGTCAGAAATGGAAATAAAATTCCGGCAGTGCTTACGGATTATTTAAAAAACAGTGCTGACTCTGATATAAGATACAGAGTATACAATCATGAGGGCATATTTGTCGGGGTGTATTCGTATCTTGATGAGACCGGTGAGTTTAAGCCGGTTAAGATTTTTATGGAATAGAATAGTATACAGATATTATGGAATATATAAGCAAAACTCTGGATTTTCATGTCAAGGAGCCGTCCGTCATCTCGTTTGGAAAGTTTGACGGGCTTCACAGAGGACATGAATTTCTGATGGAAAAGCAAATTGAACAGAGCAATCTGCATGGCTACAAGCGCATCATATTTACGTTTGACATTCCTCCCAAATCGGAGGTACTTGGCGTTGAGTCAAAGGTTATAATCACAAACGATGAAAAAGAGTATGTGTTTGAAAAATCAGGTATTGACTATCTGATAGAGTGTCCGTTTGTGCCACAGGTGATGACGATGGAGGCGGATGCGTTTGTCAGATGGATAGTTAAAAGTCTTAATGTCAAGTGTATCATTGTCGGAGATGATTTCCGTTTCGGGCACAACAGGGCAGGAGACCATCGGCTGCTTTCTGCGATGGCAGGAGAGCTTGGATACGAGCTTATTGTGGTGGACAAGATAAAGGATGGAGACAGGGATATAAGCAGTACCTATATCCGCGAGGAGATTGCGGCAGGACATATTAAAAAGGCAAATGAACTGCTGGGATATCCCTTTTTTATAAAAGGAAGAGTAGTGCATGGCAGAGCACTGGGCAGGACTATTGGCATTCCGACAGTCAACCTTTCAGTGCCGCACGATAAGCTGCTTCCACCAAAGGGAGTGTATATGTCAAGAGTTCTTGTCAGGGACAACTGGTACCTTGGTGTAACTAATATAGGATGCAAGCCTACTATAGAGGGCAAAAATCCAATCGGTGCAGAGACATATATCATAGATTTTGGGCAGGATGTTTACGGACAGGATATCATGGTAGAGCTTCATAAGTTCGTAAGACCTGAGATGAAGTTTGATTCAATAGAAGCGTTAAAGAGCCAGATGAGCGCAGATATCAATTTTACAATCAATTATGCAGGCAGTCACACATTTTAGTGTGACTGTTTTTTTGCTAAATAGCCCAAAATAACGAAAAAATAACAAATATTACAGAAATGTTACAAAGAAATATTGACATTTTAACAATTTATGATATACTCGTGACCGTGGATTATCGATAGCATAAATCGGAGGCTATATGAAAAACAAGTTAAAATTAGGACAGGCAGCAGGCGTTGTAGCGTTTGCTATTATTATAGGAGCGGTATCTATGAGCTCAAGCAGCACGGTGGATGCCAGGACAACAAAGGCAGAGGCAAATAAAAACAGATCAGTGAATGCGGGTGTTGCACTTAATCTGACAGATGTGGCAGATGCCACAGAGCTTCTCACAGCAGGGGTTACATCGGCTCTTACTTATTATGGAGCTGACGTATCGGTAGCGCAAAACGACAACAATGTTGTAACAGCATCTGCACAGGGCGCACCGCAGACAGACGATGCTTCACAGGAGTCTGAGCAGGCAAATGAAGCAGCTCAGACACCGACAGCCGCACAGACCTGTGGTTACACAAATCTTGGTATGTCAGTTATCAGCAGCGGAAACTTAAATATCAGACAGGAGGCTTCGACAGACAGTGAAGTGGTAGGTATCCTTACCAATCACAATGCCTGTGAGCTTCTTGAGGATGCCGGAGAATGGTACAAGGTCACATCAGGCAAGGTGACAGGATATGTAAATAAGCAGTATCTTGTAACAGGAGATGAGGCAGAGGCTATTGCAGAACAGGAGATTAAGACGGTTGCCACAGTAAATACGGAAACACTGAATGTGCGTGCAGAGAAGTCAACAGAGGCTGCGGTGCTTTCACAGGTTGGAAATTCAGAGGCATTTACAGTCAATTCTGTTGCTGACGGCTGGGTTGAGATAAGTGTGGATGATTCTGTCGGATATATATCACAGGATTATGTGACACTGGCACAGGCACTTCCTACTGCAAAGACAATTGAGCAGGTGAAGTATGGTGACGGTGTATCAGATGTAAGGGCATCGGTTGTATCATATGCATTACAGTTTGTCGGAAACAGATATGTGTGGGGTGGTACAAGCCTTGAGAATGGAGTTGACTGCTCAGGCTTCACAATGAGAATTCTTGGAAAGTATGGAGTTTCGTTACCGCATTCATCAAAAGCACAGCCTTCATGTGGCACAAAAATCAGCGCATCTGATGCAAAGCCGGGAGATTTATTCTTCTACGGAAGTGGAAGCAGCATCTCACATGTTGCAATTTATATCGGAAACGGACAGATTGTCCATGCCAGCAACAAGCGTGACGGAATCAAGGTTTCAAATGCATATTACAGAAATCCGATTTGTGTCACAAGATATTTGCCGGATTAATAAAAAAACAGTTTACAACAAATGCTTACTATGCTATACTGCATAGGTATGGTTTTGCCCATGTTCGGTAGTTGGACACTCCGACCTATTGCTGAGCATCATACAGTTATCAGGGCGCATTATAATATAAGGAGGATCAACAATGATCGCAAAGGAAAAGAAACAGGCTATTATCGCAGAGTACGGTAGAACACCAAATGACACAGGTTCACCAGAGGTTCAGATTGCAATTCTTTCAGCAAGAATCGCAGAGTTAACTGAGCATTTCAAACAGAACCCAAAGGATCATCACTCAAGAAGAGGAATGTTAAAGATGATCGGTCAGAGACGTGGATTACTTGCATACCTTAAGGAGATTGATATCGAGAGATATCGTTCACTTATCGAGCGTTTAGGACTCAGAAAATAGTATTTTCTTTAGAGCGGAGTAATTATTATTCCGCTCTATTATTGTTTTTATTATTGTTTTTTGAAAAGCAGAAGTAAGCCGAGACCACTAAAGAGTGCATGAGCGTACATGTATTGTTTAGTAGTTTCGGAAGAGGAATACACTTCTGCAAAAGAATTTTAAGGAGAATTAATATGTACAAAAGTTATTCAATGGAACTTGCCGGCAGGACTCTTACTGTAGATATCGGAAGAGTAGCAGCTCAGGCAAACGGAGCTGTTTTTATCAAGTATGGTGATACAACAGTCCTTTCAACAGCTACAGCATCTGACAAGCCACGTGACGGTGTGGATTTCTTCCCACTCAGCGTTGAGTTCGAGGAGAAGATGTACTCTGTAGGAAAAATTCCGGGTGGTTTTAACAAGCGTGAGGGAAAGGCATCTGAGAACGCCATCCTTACAGATCGTGTAATTGACCGTCCTATGAGACCTCTTTTCCCAAAGGATTATAGAAATGATGTTACATTAAACAACCTTGTCATGTCAGTGGATCCTGAGTGCCGTCCTGAGATAGTTGCAATGATCGGTACAGCTCTTGCTGTTCATATATCAGATATTCCGTTTGACGGACCATGTGCCATGACACAGATGGGACTTGTTGATGGAGAGTTTATCGTAAACCCTTCACAGAAGCAGTGGGATGAGGGCGATTTACAGCTCACAGTTGCTTCTACAAAGGAAAAGGTCATCATGATTGAAGCAGGAGCCAATGAGATTCCTGAGGATCAGATGATTGAGGCAATCTACAAGTGCCACGATATCAACCAGACAGTTATCGCATTCATGGATCAGATCCGTGATGAGATTGGCAAGCCAAAGCATGAGTATGAGAGCTGTGCTATTCCTGAGCAGATGTTCGAGGATATCAAGAAAATTGTTACTCCTGAGCAGATGGAGGAGGCAGTATTCACAGATGAGAAGCAGAAGCGTGAGGAAAATATAAGAGCTATCACAGAGCAGTTAGAGGAAGCCTTCGCTGACAATGAGGAGTACCTTGCAGTACTTGGTGAGGCTATTTACCAGTATCAGAAGAAGACTGTCAGAAAGATGATTTTAAAGGATCATAAGCGTCCGGACGGCCGTGCAATCAACCAGATCAGACCACTCGCAGCAGAGGTTGATTTGATTCCTAGAGTTCACGGCTCTGCAATGTTTACCCGTGGACAGACACAGATTTGTGATGTTGTAACACTTGCTCCTTTATCAGAGATTCAGAAAATCGACGGACTTGATGCGAATATCACAACAAAGAGATATATGCATCACTATAACTTCCCTGCATATTCTGTAGGAGAGACAAAGGTATCACGTGGACCGGGACGTCGTGAGATTGGACACGGAGCACTTGCTGAGAAGGCTCTTGTTCCTGTACTTCCAAGCATTGAGGAGTTCCCATATACTATCCGTGCCGTATCTGAGACATTTGAGTCAAACGGCTCTACATCAATGGCTTCAACATGTGCATCATGTATGTCACTTATGGCTGCAGGTGTTCCGATTAAGGCTATGGTTGCCGGAATCTCATGCGGACTTGTAACAGGCGATACAGATGATGATTTCCTTGTACTTACAGATATCCAGGGTCTCGAGGATTTCTTCGGAGATATGGATTTCAAGGTAACAGGTACACATAAGGGTATTACAGCTATCCAGATGGATATCAAGATTCACGGACTTACAAGACCTATCGTTGAGGAGGCAATCGCGAGAACACGTGAGGCACGTCTCTACATCATGGATGAGGTCATGAGCAAGGCAATCGCTGAGCCTAGAAAAGAAGTAAATGAGTGGGCTCCAAAGATTGAGCAGATTACAATCGATCCATCAAAGATTGGTGATGTTGTCGGACAGAAGGGTAAGACAATCAACGAGATTATAGACAGAACCGGTGTCAAGATCGATATCACAGATGATGGCGCTGTTTCAGTTTGCGGAACAGATAAAGAGATGATTGCAAAGGCAATCGACATGATTAAGATTATAACAACTGATTTTGAGCAGGGACAGGTCCTTGAGGGAACAGTTGTAAGCATCAAGGAGTTCGGTGCTTTCATCGAATTTGCTCCTGGCAAAGAGGGAATGGTTCACATTTCTAAGATTGCAAAAGAGAGAATCAACAGAGTAGAGGATGTACTCACACTTGGAGACAAGGTTAAGGTTGTTTGCCTTGGCAAGGACAAGATGGGAAGAATCAGCTTCTCTATGAAGGATGTAAAAGAGGATTAATTAATATACGTTAAAGTATAACAATAATATCCAAGTAAAGGGCTGCACGCAGGTGCAGTCCTTTTAATATATGAAATTATAGTAAGGTGATATGATGTAAGGCAAAACAGGTGCGTCTGTGTCAGATTGTGAAAACGAATCATATACTAAATTAAAAAATAAAATAATAATGAAAAATGCGAAATATAGTATAAATGCAAATCTGGTATATAAAAATGGATATAGTGGTAAAAATGTCAATATAGCAGTGCTTGATACGGGTGTGTTTAAACACAAACAGCTTGATGGGTGTATAAAGCACTTTATGGATTTTGTGGGTGGAAAGGAGACATGTTATGACGATAACGGGCATGGTACACATGTGTGCGGTATATTATCGGCTGCAGATATAGGCATGGCTCCGGGGGCAGGACTATATGTGTTTAAGGTGCTTGATTATCTTGGCATGGGGCAGACATCGGATTCAATTCGTGCACTTAAGTATATAAAAGAAAACTGTGTCAGACTTAATATAAAAATACTCAACTTCTCTGTAGGATATCTGCCATGTTCTGATACAGCAGAGCGTGTTAAGATATTGAAGCTGATAGATGAATTGTGGGATATGGGAGTGGTAGTTGTTGCGGCAGCGGGCAACTACGGCCCGGCACCGTTTTCTGTAACTGTGCCGGGAATTTCAAGAAAAATAATAACAGTCGGAAGCTTTGATGATATAAGAAGTGGCAAAGGTCCTACCGACTGTTGTATTGTAAAGCCTGAGATTCTGGCTCCCGGGCATGATATCATAAGCCTTGGAACGAGGGATGGCACATATGTAAGAAAAACAGGTACTTCAATGGCTACACCGATTGTGTCAGGTGCCATAGCACTTTTATTGGAAAAAAATCCAAATATGAGACCGGAGGCGGTTAAGCTAGCCCTGTATAATACATGTGACAGGGCAGGGGATAGTCACAAAGGCTCGTGGGGGATTATAAATGTTGATAAATTGGTGGGAATATTATAATATGTATTAGAGATTTATTATAGATAATATAGGAAATATTAGGTTGTATAATTGTAATTTCATGGTAGGGCTTAGATGAGGAAAATATTACAAAAACTGCTTTCAAAGCTATTTATCGTTTCAACAATAATAATCATACAGATGATATGGTGGTTCTTTTTGTTTTATACGGCATCTGTTGCCAGCAGGGTGTTTCAGGATCTGCTGTATGTGGCGGCCATATTGCTTTCGCTTTATATTGTCAACAGGCGGATGAAAATGTATATAAAAATGTCATGGATATTTTTGATACTGAGTGTTCCAATCGTTGGTATTCCGTGCTATTTCTTTTTCGGAAGACCGGAGCTTACGTCGAAGACACAGAAAAGAATGGCAAGAATTGTGGAAGCATATGCGCCGCTTCGGCCTGAAAACGAGCTGCTAAATGAGACACTCAGACTGACAGACATGGATGCATACAGACAGAGCAGGCTTATCACTCAAAATCAGAAATATCCACTGTATGCGGAGGACTGCACAGAGTACTTTAAATCAGGTGAGGAGGCTTTTGAGAGCATTTTAAAAGATTTAAGGTCAGCTGAAAAGTTTATCTTTATGGAGTATTTCATAATCGGCAGTGGCGTTATGCTTGATCAGATACTTGATATACTCAAAGAAAAGGTAAAGCATGGAGTTGTGGTGAGAATCATATATGATGATTTTGGCAGCATAAATGCCATTCCGCCGCATTTTATAAAGGAGATGGAGAGCATCGGAATACAGACCAGACGCTTCAATCCATATAAGCCCATGCTTTCAGTAATTATGAATGACAGGGATCATAGGAAGATACTGGTGATAGACGGACGTGTGGCGCATACCGGTGGTTACAATATAGCAGATGAGTATATCAACAAAAAAATCAGGTTTGGTTACTGGAAGGATGCCGGTATCCGTGTGGAGGGAGAGTGTGTAAACAGTTTCACGACGATGTTCCTTGAGATGTGGAATTATATCAATAAGGACAATGCTGTGCATGATGAATATCTGAATCCACACAATACCTTCAGCCAGTCAGAGAAAAGCGGTTTTGTCCAGCCGTTTTGCGATTCTCCACTTGAGCATGATGATGTAGGAGAGAATCTTTATGTGAGTATCATCTCAAGAGCTAAAAAATATGTTTATATTTTTACACCGTATCTGATACTTGGAACGGAGCTGTCACATGCTATGATATCGGCAGCCAGGTCAGGTGTTGATGTGCGTATTGTTGTACCTAAGATTCCCGATAAAAAGCTCATTTATCTGCAGACAAAAGCCAATTTCAGACCTCTTATCGAGGCGGGGGTAAGGATATATCTATACACACCCGGCTTTATACACTCTAAGTGTATAGTGGCAGATGATGATACTGCGATAGTTGGCACATGCAATCTGGATTTCAGGAGCATGTACTGGAATTTTGAGGATTTTGTATACATGTACAGGACTCAGTGCATCGGAAAAATAAAAGAGGATGCGATAGAGACGTTTGCGGTTTCAGAGGAGGTGTATGAGGAAAGCACAAATGATATCTCATTTGCAGGCAGGCTGCTGCAGAGTATTTTGCAGCTTTTTGCACCGCTTTTGTAAATGTGTCTGTAAAGCGTCTGATAAAAATCTGTTGAATAATGTTACAAGTTGTAATATAATAATTCAAGCGATTGCGTAAGCAACGCACGAAGAAACTGAATATGTAGCATAAAGGTGTCGGAGCAGACAAGCATTTGAATTTGATTTATGACAGGCGATGTGAAGCTGGCTCCGGTGAAAAGGGAAACAGGTGCAAATCCTGTACGAACTCGTCACCGTAATTAAGGAGTGACGGCCAATAAGTCACTGGGCAACCGGGAAGACGGCCGAAGCAATGATATATAAGCCGGGATACCTGCCTTTGTGTTGTACGGAAACAATAGTGTTTCAAGCCACGAGTAACTGGCTGTACGTGATGAAATAATTATAATTACAGACAAGGTTATGATAGCCGTATAGTCTGTGTTAGAAGGATTTTGACATGTATAGCTCTTTGACATAATAGTACAAAGAGCTTTTATTTTTGATGCTTTAAATGTTTTCGTCTTACATATTTAAAACATGTGCAGCTTAATTGCTGCAAGGAGAATGAAAAGGAGAAAACATGAAAAAGAAATTAGTAGTAGTACTGATGGCAGCAGTTATGGCTATGACAGCAGTGACCGGCTGTGGCAGCAAGGCAGATGATGCAAAGAATGATACACAGGCATCTAAGACTTCAGAGAGTGAGACAAGCGCAGACGCAGATCAGGAGGCAGCAATGCATGTGGCAGATTTAATCGATGCAATCTACGTGCAGGAGAGAACAGATGATACAGACAAGCAGTGCAAGGAGGCTAAGGAGGCCTGGGACAAGCTCACAGACGCACAGAAGGAGCTTGTAGAGGGAGAAAATGCTGATCCTGACTATTTCGGCAGAGATACAGGCGATGCTTCAAAGGATGATCCGAGAAACCAGGATGATATCGGCGAGAACGAGATTCTTGTAGTAAGCTTTGGTACATCCTTCAACGACAGCCGTGTGGCTGATATCAAGGGTGTGGAGGATGCAATAGCAGCTGCAAATCCTGACTGGTCAGTCAGAAGAGCCTTCACAGCACAGATTATCATCAATCATGTACAGGCAAGAGATGACGAGAAGATTGACAATATGGATCAGGCACTTGAGCGTGCAGTCAAAAATGGTGTAAAGAATCTTGTGGTACAGCCTACACACCTGATGCATGGCGCAGAGTATGATGAGCTTTCAGAGGCTGTAGAGAAGTATAAGGACAAATTTGAGTCTGTAAAGATTGCAGAGCCACTCCTCGGTGAGGTTGGAAGTGATGCAACAGTTGTAAATGAGGATAAAAAGGCCGTTGCAGAAATTCTTACAGAGGAAGCAGTAGAAAAGGCAGGCTATGACAGCCTTGATGCTGCAAATGAAGAGGGCACAGCATTTGTATTTATGGGACATGGAACAAGCCATACAGCAAAGATTTCATACAGCCAGATGCAGAGCCAGATGACAGATTTGGGTTATGAGAACGTATTTATCGGAACTGTAGAGGGTGAGCCGGAGGATACATCATGTGAGTCTGTCATTGAGAAGGTGTCAGCCGCTGGCTACAAGAACGTCATTCTTCGTCCGCTTATGGTTGTTGCAGGAGACCATGCCAACAATGATATGGCAGGAAGTGATGATGATTCATGGCTTTCACAGTTTAAGGCATCAGGAAAGTTTGATAAAATCGATACACAGATTAATGGACTTGGTGAGATTGAGGGTATCCAGAAGCTTTATGTTGAGCATACAGCGGCTGCTATGAGCAAGTAGCAGTTACTTAAATGTATAGTGGGGAAGCTATAAAATAACAGGAGCAGTATATCAGACATGAGAAAATTATTCAGAAACAAGTTTACTTATATCGTTGCAATGACACTGGTTTGTGCCATGAGCCTGGCAGCCTGCGGCAATAAGAATGCAAAAGCTGAAACAGAAAGCAAAAAAGCAGTGCAGGACGCGACAGAGAGCACAAAAAAGGCTGAAAAAACAGAAAAGATAGCACTTTCAGATGGTACATATACAGCAGAGTTTACTACAGACAGCTCAATGTTTCATGTGAATGATGCATATGACAACAAAGGTACACTCATCGTGAAGGATGGCAAGGCAACAATACATGTTACTCTCACATCCACACACATTGTCAATCTCTTTTTGGGAACAGCAAAGGATGCCTCAAAGGACAAGGCTGAGCTTTTAGAGCCAACTGTAGAGACTGTCGATTATGGCGATGGCACAACTGAGGAGGTCAATGCGTTTGATATACCGGTTCCTGTTTTGGATGAGGAATTTGACCTTGCACTTATCGGTACAAAGGGCAAATGGTATGACCACAAGGTAAAGGTTTCAAATGCCACACCTGCGGACGCAGATGCAAGCGTATCTGAGAGTGCAGGAAAAGAGCTTCCTGACGGAACATACAATATCAATCTCGATTTCGAGGGCGGAAGCGGTAAGGCGAGCATTGCATCACCGGCTGAGGTGACTATAAGCGGTGGAGCCGCTACTGCAACAGTGCAGTGGAGCAGTCCAAACTATGACTATATGATAGTTGACGGACAGAAATACATGCCTGTAAATACAGACGGCAATTCTGTATTTGAAATTCCGGTTAAGCTTGATACACCTATGCAGGTTATCGGAGATACAGTTGCTATGAGCAAGCCGCACGAGGTTGAGTACACACTCACCTTCCATTCAGATTCTGCTACAGAGGTGCTTGGTGAGGATGGAGAATAATTAAGCTATGCATGGAAGAAAAAAGATAATTATATATATATTGATATCAATTATAGGACTGTTCTGGCTGTCAGGCTGTGACAGTCCTTCTTCCGATTCAGGGAATACCGAATCGAAGGCTGAGGCAGAGGCACAAAACGGTCTTATATATAAGAGCAGTATGAAGCTTTTATATGCAAAGAATTTTTCTGTTGACTATTATGAGGGTGGATACAAGATACTTACTACAAAGGACGGTACTAAAATACTTACTGTGCCAAAGGGCAGAAAGACTCCAAAGGATATTGACAAGGATATCATTGTATTGAAGGAGCCTGTAAGTGATTTGTATCTGGTCGCATCAGGGGTGATGGATATGTTTGACAAGCTTGATGCAGTGGACACTATTAAATTTTCTGGGCTTGACAGTGATGGCTGGTACATTGACAGCGCAAGAAAGGCTCTTGAAAGTGGCAGAATGCTTTATGCCGGCAAATATTCAAAGCCCGATTATGAGCTTTTGGTGTCAGAAAACTGTTCTCTTGCCATAGAAAATACTATGATTACCCATTCGCCGCAGGTAACTGAAAAGCTTAAAAGCTTTGATATCCCTTCAATAATCGAGTACTCAAGCTATGAGGAGGAGCCGCTCGGCAGAGTGGAGTGGGTGAAGTTTTTCGGAGCACTCACAGACCGGGATGAAAAGGCCGATGAGCTCTTTAATGAGCAGGTGGATATTGTAAATCGCATCGCAAAGACAGATACTGCTGCAAATGATGATAGCAGACCGACAGTTGCATTTTTCTATATCACATCCAATGGACAGGTTCAGGTGCGCAAAAGCACAGATTATGTGCCAAAGATGATTTCGCTTGCCGGCGGAAAATATATTTTTGATGCATCAAATGACGACGATACAGGCAGGTCAACCATGAATATGCAGCTAGAGGATTTCTACAATGGAGCAATAGATGCTGACTATCTGATATATAACAGTGCGATAGACGGCGGTGTGAAGAATCTGAATGAGCTTTTGGACAAGTGCCCGGTGCTTGCTGATTTTAGGGCAGTCAAAAACGGCAATGTATTTTGCACCACGAACGATATGTATCAGCAGTCTATGTCCATCGGATATATGATTGATGATATGCATTCGATGATTACAGGTGCACCCGACAGCGGCATGAAATATCTGTTTAAGCTCAGATAACTGTGATTTGTGGAATGTGTGTGGTGGGCTGAATTGTTAACGGATATGACAGAATGCAGGAAAATCAATAGCACAAAAAGATAAAAAGCGGAGCTATAACATGGAAAAAACCAGAAAAATAAGGTGTTTTACAACATTTATTATTCTTATAATCTTAATTATTATATTGCTTATCATGAATGTGTGCATAGGAACTGTACACATATCGTTTAAGGCTGCATTTGCGACACTTTATGACCACTCAGACAGGGTAGGACGTATTGTGTGGGATATCCGCATGCCAAGAGCTATTGCAGCGATGATACTGGGCGGGGCATTAGCGCTTGCAGGATATCTTTTGCAGACTTTTTTTCATAATCCAATCGCGGGACCTTTTGTGCTCGGCATATCATCGGGGGCTAAGATGATTGTGGCACTTGTTATGGTATTTTTACTTGGAAATGCCATACGTGTGAGCTCACTGGCCATGATTGCAGCAGCGTTTTTGGGAGCAATGCTTTCAATGGGCTTTGTGCTTATCATTTCAAGAAAGGTAAGCAGCATGTCAATGCTTGTGGTGAGCGGTGTCATGATTGGCTACATATGCTCTGCGGTGACTGAGTTTGTGGTGACATTTGCAGATGATTCCGACATAGTAAATCTGCATAACTGGTCAAGGGGAAGCTTTTCGGGCATGACATGGGACAGCGTCGGGGTGATGAGCATTGTGGTGGGAATCACATTTATCTTTGTTTTTCTCATGTCAAAGCCACTTATGGCATATCAGCTTGGAGAGTCATATGCCGTAAATCTGGGTGTAAACATAAAGCGCATCCGGGTGCTTCTGGTATTGCTTTCAAGCCTGCTTTCCGCATGTATAGTGGCGTTTGCGGGACCGATATCGTTTGTCGGAATAGCCGTGCCACACATAGTAAAAAGCATGCTAAAGAGTACAAAGCCCATATATATGATACCGGCCTGCTTCCTTGGGGGAGCGGTGTTCTGCCTGTTTTGTGATTTGCTTGCGAGGATGATGTTTGCGCCTACGGAGCTTAGTATCAGCACGGTTACGGCAGTATTTGGTGCACCGGTAGTGCTGTTTATCATGATAAGACGCAGCAAGGAGAAAAATGTCTGATGGAATATTATTTTACTGCTCAAAAGCTGGCCGTTGGATATGATAACAGGCCACTTATTGAAAATATTGATTTTTCCCTGAAAAGGGGAGAGATTCTCACATTAATCGGGCCAAACGGTGCCGGTAAATCGACTATTTTAAAAAGTATTGCAAGACAGCTTTCGCTTGTGAGCGGTACGATATATCTTGATAAAAGTGATGTAGTGACGATGAATGGCAATGAATTTGCAAAGAAAATGGCTGTTGTGCTCACCGATAAGCTAAAGACGGAGCTTATGACCTGCTATGATGTGGTTGCGACCGGCAGATATCCATACACAGGCCGGTTCGGAGTACTTTCGGATGAGGACAAAAAGGCTGTGGATGAGGCGATGGAGCTGGTCAATGTATCACAAATAAAAGATAAGGATTTTACAAAGATAAGCGATGGACAAAGGCAGCGGGTTATGCTGTCACGGGCTATATGTCAGCAGCCGGAGATTATAGTGTTAGACGAGCCTACCTCATATCTTGATATAAAGTACAAGCTTGAGTTTTTATCAATACTCCAAAGGCTTAAAAGACAGAAGAATCTTACGGTTATCATGTCGCTCCATGAGCTTGATATGGCAAAGCGTGTGTCAGACCATATCATGTGTATAGATGGCAGTTATGTGGACAGATACGGAACTCCCGAGGAGGTATTTACTGACCAATATGTTTCAGGGCTTTTTGGAATTACGGCAGGAAGCTTTGATGAAACAGGAGAGGATTTAGAGCTGGAAAAACCGGATGGAAGGGCGAGGATATTTGTCATAGCAGGAGGAGGCTTGGGCAGAAAAAGCTTCAGGAGCTTACAGCGAAAGGGTATCCCGTTTGCAACAGGAATCATCTATGAAAATGATCTGGATTATCCTGCGGCAAAGGCACTTTCTGCTGAGATTGTCAGCGCAAGAAGCTTTGAGCCTGTAGACGATGCCCTTATTGAAAAGGCAAAGGAGCTTATTGATGCATGCGAGGGCGTTATATGTGACAGAACAGAGTTTGGCACATATGAGCAGTTTAACAGCAGACTTTATGAGTATGCAGTCTCTACAGGAAAAATTATAAAAATTCCTTTTCATGAGGAACAATTGGCACAGCTTTAAGGAAGTTACTGTTCACATTACAGTTTAATATTCATGATAAAGCAACAGACTACCACGTAAATTCAGACAGCAGGTATAGATATGGCAAAGGTAATTATGGTACAGGGTACAATGTCCAATTCAGGCAAGAGCTTTCTTGTCGCGGGCTTGTGCCGTATTTTCAGACAGGATGGATACAGGGTGGCACCGTTTAAATCACAGAACATGGCGCTCAACTCTTATATAACAGACGAAGGACTTGAGATGGGACGGGCACAGGTGATGCAGGCTGAGGCAGCAGGCATTAAGCCTATGGTGTGTATGAATCCTATTCTTTTAAAGCCCACAAATAACACAGGCTCACAGGTGATTGTAAACGGAAGGGTGCTTAAGAACATGCCGGCGAGAGAGTATTTTGCATACAAGAAAACTCTCATACCGGATATAAAAAAGGCGTTTAAAAAGCTTGAGGAGTATGCTGATATCATAGTGATTGAGGGCGCCGGAAGCCCGGCGGAGATAAATCTGAAGGAAAATGATATTGTAAACATGGGGCTTGCGCATATGGTGGATGCACCGGTGCTGCTCGTGGGTGATATCGACAGAGGTGGCGTTTTTGCGCAGCTTCTTGGCACACTTATGCTTTTAACCGATGAGGAAAAGAATCGTGTCTGCGGGCTTATTATCAA
>ULYJ01011044.1_pt1 | contig 14161 bp, 7 predicted proteins | sample 1962111 | NCBI WGS metagenome assembly ULYJ01 (sample SAMEA4835861, study PRJEB28245) | human gut metagenome | biome: gut microbiome; material: fecal sample | place: Denmark | collected 2008
TCTTTCCTGCAGCAGGATCACTTCAAATATGATGCATATACAGTTCTGGATACTGTTATCATGGGTAACAAGAGACTGTATGAGATCATGAAAGAAAAAGATGCTATCTATGCAAAAGCGGACTTCACTGATGAAGACGGTATCCGTGCCAGCGAACTGGAAGGTGAATTTGCAGAGATGAACGGATGGGAAGCAGAATCTGATGCTGCTACTCTTCTGAATGGTCTTGGAATTGAAACCGATCTCCACTATTCCCAGATGGCTGACCTTACAGGAAGCCAGAAGGTCAAAGTTCTTCTGGCGCAGGCACTGTTTGGTAATCCGGACATTCTTCTTCTGGATGAGCCTACCAACCACCTTGACCTGCCCGCTATTGAATGGCTCGAAGAATTCCTGATCAACTTTGACAACACTGTCATCGTTGTATCCCATGACCGTTACTTCTTAAATAAAGTATGTACTCATACAGCAGACATCGACTACGGCAAGATTCAGCTCTATGCCGGAAACTACGACTTCTGGTTTGAGTCCAGCCAGCTCCTCATCAAACAGATGAAGGAAGCCAACAAGAAGAAAGAAGAAAAGATCAAAGAACTTCAGGAGTTTATTTCCCGATTCAGTGCCAACGCTTCCAAGTCCAAACAGGCGACTTCCCGTAAGCGTGCCCTGGAAAAGATCCAGCTTGACGATATGCGTCCGTCCAGCCGTAAATACCCATACATCGACTTCCGTCCAAACCGCGAGATTGGTAATGAGGTCCTTATGGTAGAGAACCTTTCCAAGACCATCGACGGTGTAAAAGTTCTGGATAACATTTCTTTCACACTCGGACATGATGACAAGGTAGCTTTCGTCGGTGCCAACGAACAGGCAATCACTACTCTGTTCAAGATCTTAGTTGGTGAAATGGAACCGGATGAAGGAAATTATAAATGGGGTGTTACCACTTCCCAGGCATATTTCCCTAAGGACAACACTGCAGAGTTTGATAATGACCTTACTATTACAGACTGGCTGACACAGTATTCCGAGATCAAGGATGCTACTTATGTTCGTGGATTCCTCGGACGTATGCTCTTCCCCGGTGAAGACGGCATCAAACGTGTACGCGTTCTTTCCGGTGGTGAGAAAGTCCGCTGTCTTCTTTCCAAGATGATGATCTCCGGTGCAAACATTCTCATCCTTGATGAGCCAACCAACCACCTCGACATGGAGAGCATCACAGCACTGAACAACGGTCTGATCAAATTCCCGGGTGTTATCCTTTTCACCTCACATGACCATCAGTTCGTACAGACAACAGCCAACCGTATCATGGAAATCCTTCCAAACGGAACCATGATCGACAAGATCACTACTTACGATGAATATCTGGCAAGTGATGAGATGGCTAAGAAACGTCACGTATTCGAGATCAACGAAGAGGACGCTTCCGATAACTAAAGAATAAAATACAGGGTACGGCTTAGCCGTACCCTGTATTTTATTCTGTCTTCATGATAATATCCGCCAGCTTTCCGCCTGTCACCTTAAGCAGATCAGCAAGGGGAACCTTCAGTGTCAGTCCGATACGGCCGCCACTCACATAAATCTCCTCAAATTCTCCTGCAGATGCATCAAACACAACAGGATAAGGTTTCTTCATTCCCAGCGGACTGCAGCCGCCTCTCACATATCCGGTAATCTTTGTGATATCCTTCACATGGATCATGTCCACTGTCTTCTCACCGACAGCCTTTGCAGCCGCCTTACGGTCAACTTCCTTTTCAATCGGAACTACAAATACGAAATAACCGCCGCTCTTTCCTTCCATTACCAGAGTCTTAAAAGACTGGTCATAGGGAGCACCAATCTTATCTGCACTGTGGATCCCGTCAATAAATTCATCACATTCATAGGAGAACGCCTCATATTTAACTTTCTGTCTGTCCAGCATTCTCATTGCATTTGTCTTAGCTTCTTTTGCCATTTTTTCTCGCCTGTCCTTTCTGTCCTTTGGCATATATTGATTCCTCCATGTCTCTGTCCTGAGACTGCTCAAAACTCTGGTCTTGTCTCAGGTCCTGATTTCGCCTGTAAATCTGCTCAGTGCTTTCTTCATCAACCGTTTCTTCATCCTCTTCATCAGAAACCGGTTTGTTGATAGCAAACTGAATCAGCATACCCAGAACTGCAAATCCCACACTCATTCCCAGTCCATAGGGAATATCTGTCAGATTTCCAAGCTGTGCAAGGGAAACCCCTGCCATAATACCACCGATCAGACTTGTAGCCACGATCAGCACTTCCCTGCAGTATTTCACCGCCATGGAACCAAGAGCTACGCCGATCAGAATACATGCAAAAAATACTGCGGAGCTGGTAGGATGCAGGAAATAAATACTGGCCGCCCAGCCGATACCTGCTGCCAGGATAAACACACCTGCCTTATAGATCAGAAATGCAATCACTGCGAACACAACTCCTGCCGCCAGTGCTGCGATCAGCATTGTTGATTTCTCCTGTATTCCCATTGTATGTACAACCACCAGCGCAAGACCGCCGCCTACCAGAAAACCTCCCAGCATCATCCAGAAACGCAGAAGCCTGTATCCCAGAATACAGTTCAGCACTCCAAACACAAGGATCACTGCAAATATTACCATCATAAAACGATTCACCAGATCTGAATCCATAAAACTTCCGGCAATACTCAGCGCATTTCCAAATATATCTGTCATATTAACCATAATTTTCAGTCACTCCTTTTAGTTATATATTTATAGCATTCCTTATCATCAACTGACACATCTGAACTAAACCCGTCAGAACATGAAGTATAAGGTCTTCATATTGTCGATCACGCCGTAATGATAGGAAATCTGTGACAGCCCATGGACTTCCATATAATATTTTGCGATATCCTGGATATGATTACTGTCGATCAGATCCATATATGCCTCATCATAAGCCCCCTGGCTGCCAAACTTAAAGCGTACCACCGCAGCATCACTGTCAATGCGCAGTCTGCACAGGTCATATACACTGCTCCAGTCATAGGTATCAAAACAGGCGCCGTTTCTCACATAGAAATTCATGTCAGTCGCTGTACACGCAGGAACAGGAAACTCATCAGAGGCCGTATAATTCTCCTCGTACTCCTGTGGGAACGGACACAGATAATCATAGATCGTTGTCTTATGCTCTGCCAGCAGCGTGGCATCACCCTCCAAAAAGTCCGGCTGGTCCCCATTGGTGGCATCCACATAATAATACTGTCCGTTCAGCTCTACAATATTCCAAGCATGTCCCTGGGTACTGTTTGCAGCATCACCCTCCACATAAATACAGGGGATATCCAGACGCTCCAGCAGATACTGCACAGCTCCCGCATAGCCCGCACATACCGCCTGTTTCTTCCAGAAAGCTCCTGCTATACTCTGGTCATCATCAGAGATCACATATTCTGTATTGTCTATGACATAAGTATAAACAGTCATTACCTTCGTGTAATCATCAGCACCATCCGGAATCTGCGATAACACCTCCTGATACGCATTCTCCATAGCCTGCGTGATCTCCTGTCTCTGCTCCTCTGTATAAGTATATCCCGGAGAAAACTGACAGTAATCTCTGCCCGAATAAGTCGTCTTATAAACTTTCTCCCTGTTATGTACCCAGAACAGCTCCGGATGATCCTTCAGCACTGCATGATACACTCTGTCTATCTCATTATCTCCTGAGAGAGACAGATAAAATTTATCCTCAAAGCTTCTGATCCCCTCCAGGATCTCGCGGTAGCCTCTCTGTTCATTCTCATTAAGAAGGCCGAAATAATACTCCTGATGTCCTTCATCCGTCTGCGCTACCTCCTGCTTCTTAAGAGTCCTCACCTCAGAAGGCTCCCGGAGGACCTTCCCGGCCATCATACCCGCAACGGCAAGAAGCACCACCACAATCACCACTCGAAACAGACGCAATACGGAAAATCTCTTTTTGTTCATTCAAATAGTCCTTCTCAGTTATTATCCTATCATTTCCCAATTATAATCCAAAAATTTTCAGCCTTCGCTATTGCTCATATATTTTGCAAATTTTACCGGCTCATAAGAAACAGAAATTCCCCCATCTGGATTTACTTTTATAATAGCTTTTATAGCTGCAGGACTCCCATTTTCTCCCCATTTTTTGGATTTTGTTTTTAATTCATTCTCCCAGTTTGGAAATTCTTTCTGCAGTTCTGTTCTTAATCCTGCATCATTTTCTCCAGGGCGCATTGATAGTTCATTAAGTGCAGTTCCCTCTGTTGTACCACCAGTAGCAAATCCAATAATAAGTTCATATTCTGTTGCCTGCAAATGATGAGCACCGTCCGCTGCATACAACTTAATTGCATTTACCATATCATCCATATTGCTTGCATCTGCTGCTTTTCTGGCTTTCTCTACATACTTGGTATACTGAGGAGCAAGTATACCGATCAGAATAGCCAGAATAGCAACTACTATCACAAGCTCAATCAATGTAAATCCTTTGTTATCCTGTTTCTTCTTTTTCATCCTTATCCCTTCCTTTCGTCCTACTGAAAGATAATTTAGTAAATCTGCTTCCTCAGTCCAGATCAAAGAGCTGACGCTGTTTCAAATTGATGGAAGTCCAGACAGTTCGTGTGTTTGCTTTTCCATAAAGATATACGGTACTGGATACCTTTGCATAAACTTTGCAGTTATTTTTATAAGTCTTTGTACCGTTTTCTTCTGTTTTTTTCAGGTACTCCTCAATAACGCTCAACTTTAATGAATACACAGAACTGTTTTTCGTATGGAACATTTGATCATTTGAAACTTTTATTCCATCTTTGCTGCCACCATATTCCCAGATTGTATTAATTTCATCCGTGATATCCTTTAATTTTACGCCCTCTGGTCCATCTGTCTGCTCAGTGCCATTCTCATTTTCAATATAAAATTTGATTGTCATCTCCTGTTTGTCCAGATCAGACTGACTCAGATCAGCACTTACCATATTATATTCTTTTATATTGAGGTACAAATCAATATCATTATTTACAACATTCTGTTCATCATTCCATGTTGTCTGATCAGTCATATAATATTTAGTAGTTTCAACACCTGCATTCGGATTCATACCCTTAACAAAACTTGCTTTCGGCTCTACTGCTGTTACATTGGCTGCTGCTGTGATGGCATTTATAAACAGATTGACTTCCTCTTCGCAATCGCCTACCTTCTTATGTCCGGCTCCGGTATAAATAACATTACCTTTGCTGTAGAAATAATATTGGTTACGTGCATCTCTTGGAGAGTTATCATATTTTCCTCCCGCCAGAGTATACCATACCACCACATCACTCTTGCCATCTGCATTTCCGTTTATATCACGATCCTGCTCCAGTCCTAACTGATAATACTGAGAATGTGTGGTTCCAATCCGAATTTTATCACCTATCACATACGGATACTGAGTAATTGCTCCATCATTTACTTTATCAGCACTTGTGGTTTCTATATAAAAATTATTGCTCATATACCTATTAGAATATCCCTGAGTCTGGGCATAACTCTGTGAACGAGTTCCGTTTTTATAGGCAACATCTCCTGCAAGTTCCATTAAAGATTTAAAACTAACAGACTCTCCGTCTTTCAATTCATTGCCCTTTCTCAGTAAATCCGATGCTTTCTGCTTGGTACCAGGTATATCTTCATTCAAAGTTATCCCATATCTGTCCATTCCAACAACTGAACGAAGCAATTTATTCAAATATAATCCCCAATTGTTTTGTCTCTTAATTGAGTAATATTGACCAGGACCTGAATGATCTGAGTTAACATACACCTTATTATCCGTCACAGTTTCATTATAATTAATATATGAAGTAGTATCATGAGAAAATATAACACTTTTTCCAGATTTTATGAAATCCAGAATGTCATCTACCTGATTATAGTTATTATTAATGTTGCTATACACATCAGCGAAACCAATAATCAATATATCATATCCATCATCTGTACCACTTCCATTTAAGACACTTCTAAACTGATGTTCTGTTGTATAGGCGTTAACGTCACTAACCTGAATACTTTTCACTTGAATATCAAAATCAAAGTCAATATTCGTTTTCAATTCTGTTAATTTTTTTTGAAACAAATTAACAAATTGAGAATTGTTTGGATCTGACGTTTTATCTAATTTCCAATTACCCTCCACATTGTCAGGCAACATCTGAAGCACCTTAATAGTCTGACGTCCTACTCCCTCTTTTCTACCCTGTTTAGCATAACCGTTCTCTGAGGTATGGATATAAGAATTGCGGTTACTTGAAATCTCCAGCTTCCATGTAATAATCTTATAGTAAGATTCCGGAAGTTTTCTGGTCAATGTATATTTCTGACCTGCACGAAGATGATAATGGTTCTTGCCATCACTGTCCTGTATCCTGGATAATACCTGTCCAGATGAATCAGCAATCTGAATATAGGCAGACTGATCCTCCTTCTCAGATAAATTTCCATCAAAATTCAGATCCAGATAAAGGTTACAATCATATGTAGTCACTGCCGGAGCTGCATCTGAATCATTTTCAATTGAAAACACGTATTCTAGCTGTCCGTCTTGTATCAGTGCACGATTGGAAACGTTTGATGAGTCATTAGCTCTCGGCGGTTCCGGGGGCTTACTTGTAAACTTAATCACAGGTTTGGCCAGATTGGAAAAGAAAGTCAGTTTGTCAGTCCTGTCGTTCAGTTCTGAAGAAACAAACACATTATCATACTTAAGTGCATAACTCATAAATTCATAGTAATATGAGGACGCATCTACTTTCTCATTATCTATCACTCTGGATTTATTATCCTGATTTTGTTTCATAAAACCAGATGCAAAAACTACAGGATATCCACTTTGTACGAATTCTTTTAATTCACTGCATATCTGAGGAGTTATATCATTACCTGAACCGCGAAAATACCCGGCACCGCTTTCACTATAAGTATCTATAGCAGCAAAGTATTTTGCATTCGGATCATTATTTTGATAATCCTTATCTAACTGTCCAATCAATTTAAGCAGATTTGTATTTACAGATCCTAATCCTGTATTTCGTGTTGCTCCCACATGCGCATAACACATTTCGCCTGAACCAGTCAGCAAATCTGTGTCCTGATCATTATTTTTCTGATCACCGATATAGATCATGTCATATTTGGAACCAATGTCGTCAGTATGTCCCACAAACTCTGCTGCTGTCATGGTATCAACCGTTACTTCTGTTCCTGAAACCAATGATAACTCTGAACAAGAGGCAAATTTAGTGTCATTTTTTCCGCTAGCATTGCCTGCCGTAAGAATATTGATCTGTATTTCTTTTACATCTTGATATACCATATCATTGGCAAATCTAAATTTCTTTAATGTAGTGTCAGTATCAATATTATTGTATTTGAATTCACCTGTTTCTATATATGTTTTCTTATTTTCGAATGTCAAAACAACCTGAAAAGTTACTATCTTTCCATTTCTGCTCCTCGTACGGGGTTTATAGTTAAATCCGCTTAATGATGCAGGATTTTTAAGAGTCAGCTTTATATAATGGTGTCCATTATTAATGTTTTGATCATGTGCATTATAGGGATTATAGGCACTATGCCATATATTATCGTCATCTTTTCCATCAAACATATTCTTTTTTTTCTCAGAAATTTTTAATCCTTCACAACACACCACACTTGACTCTATTTCAGGCGCAGATATTCCAAGCCATTCAGAGACTTTATCTGATGTCAATCCGTTCTCATTATCATCAGATATTTTTGCTGGTTCAATTTCCAAAACTCTGATACTCTTTTTGGTATTTAAAGCTCGTTTTAAATTATAATTAATAATATACTCTATTGCCCTTGCCTGGCTTATATCTTTTTTCAGTAATGGAATCTTTGCATTTGCTGGTGTTGGTGTTACTGTCTCCCCGTCTGAAACTTCATCGGAACCGTCTGAAATCCCAGAGGAATCCGTTGTCTGTCCCAGCTTGCGATATTTATTCTCGCTTTCAATATATTCCAGTATTTCTTCAAAACCTTGGATTGCCACACTTGAAGCTGTTGAACCAGAATCACCATCTGCATCCAGATTAAAATTCGTATGAAAATTAACGTTTATCAGATCGGACTGATGTGTTGGCTCATTTGTTTTTGCAAAAGTATTTTTAAAAACATATACCAGAGTATTTACATAATGTCCATCCGCATCCTGTTCTGTTCCTTTTATATACGCTGTGAAAGATTGAGCTGTTATTGAATTATCTGTTAGTTTCGCAGCATTAATAATTGTAGGAATATTGCTCATTTCCTCTGCGGCGGCCTGACTGATGCCGGAACTATTAACATAGATCAATCCATATTCCGCCAGCTTACCGGATGTATTTGATGTAGCAGTATCACCTGCTGAAAATGCACCGTCATCATCTATGGCATCTTCAGAATTATCTGTAAACTGTGCGTCCGTATCCGTTTCATCAGATATCCGCGAGGGCGCATCAGACACACTGTCTGTTGTCTGTGAAGATGTATCAGATATATTATTTGTTGTCTGCGCAGAATCCTCTGTAGCCTGAGAATCGACTGAGGTTCCATCCTGAAATTCATCTGTGGTTTCTGCAAGTTCTTTCTCGATAGATACCAGTTCAACACCCGCTTCACTGACCATCTGATCTACTTCCGAAGTATCTCCTTCGTTCCGGGATACAGTCTGAGCTTCAGACTGCTCTGTTGTTTGATCTTCCGTCTGATTTTCAGACTGTTCTTCAGACTGAGCTGCGTTGATATCCTGAGTAGTTTCAGCAGCCGGAACGCCAGAAGTATCATCTGACTGTGTTTCAGATGTCGTTTTTCCTGAACTTCCGTACATGCTGTTAAACTCCTGCAGAGTCATAGTCTCTACTTCTATTTTAAAACCATCAAACTGTTTCCTCTCATCACTTCCCTCTTCGCCCGGATCCAGATGGAACACATACCGCTTAAACCAGTCATGGTTTGTATATCCCCCCTGATAATACATATGATCTACTTCCACAGTCTGTTCTGGGGCAGTATCATCAGGTACGAAGTCGTAATTTCCCGTACCCGGAGTTAATTTATACTCTGCATCGGAAATATAATGTGTTGCTGTTTTTCTATCATTTTCAACGACTGGTATATAGACATCCTGATTCTGCGGATAAGACGGGACATACCATCCAAAATACCGGTATGGAAGCTGTTCTCCTGTGCCTGTACTGCTGTCCTCTGAACTGGCAGATTTTTTACAGCAGAAATAAGCCTGACTCACCTTATAATAATAATTATATCCCAGTGTCGTTGGAATTTCACGTATATCTTCGTAGGAAACAGGCTGACGCTGAGTGACTATGGAAATCGGATTTTTGACAGTATTCCCGTTTTCATTTACAGTCCAGTACCAGTACTGGTTATCCTGAAAAGTGATATTTTTTTCCCTTTTCTCAGATGTGGTTGCACAAACCGGGGTAAAAGTTCCATTTTTTACAGCGCCTGCATTAGTATTTGCGCAGGCAACAATTTTTTTCATGTCACCGATCAAGGTATACTTATAATAAGGGTATTGATCGATAGTCACACCGTAGTATACTTTGGGATTTGCAGATGTGCCAATCAAAGGATCTTCTTCCGTTGCTTTATTTCCGTTTGCGTCTGTTATATCATTCCCATCTGCACCTTTCTTTGTTGTCTGACTATAATTGATAATCGGTGTTATTTTATCGTTTTCTACTGATGCGGTATTCTGCGCAGGATCAGCATCAGCCTGGGCTGCGGCATTTACATCTGCACTGAAATCTGTTCCTGCATCTGTAACAGAATTGAAATCTGTATCCGCAGAAGCAATATCTGCTGCCTGTGCCTGAGAAATGTCGCTGTTTTCAATATTGCCATCCGCACTATCTGATATTCCGTCTGAAAAATCCCCTGTGGAAAAGGCGTCCGCAGAAGACGAATCCGCAGGCTGTGAAGCCTGACTTCCATCAGAAGAAACATCCGGCTGTGTATCTGCCCGAGTGTTTGCATCTACTGTATTATCTGCGTCTGCCTCATTGATACTGGAGAACTCATCATTGCCATCAGAAAATGATTTTGCATTTACAGCTCTGGTGTTTGTGTTATCGGGAATTTTAACTGCCAGTCCTTTATCTTCAGAAGACAGGGTTGGATTTTCTCCCGGAAATGTATAGTTACCATCTTGGATATTCTGGACGATTTCCGCTGTCAGGTCACTGTATACATTTTCATAATAACCATAATTGCCTTTGCTGTAATCATACTCTTTCAGGATTGAATTATTATTTATTTTATTGTGGTTTGTATCAAAAGCCTGATTAACAGTATTATTATCCACTTCCTGAAATTTCAGAAAATATGGTGCGTCTGCCGTATTATTGTCCGCATAATAGAAATTCTGGATATTCTCGCGGTATTTCTCCGGCTTTGCATTATCGTCATTATCATCCTTACGTATCGGATAATATTGCTGTTCCTGTTTGGTATAGTCGCCGGTTCCGGCAGTGTTTTCCCGATAGTTTCCCTTTATTTCAACAGTATCTGTCCTGCTGTTTCCGATGTCGTCTATCTTCTGAAAATTTATTTTCTGCCATTTTTCTGGATCATCACTATCACTCAGAAAATATTTCTCCTGATATTCACTGTAGGAAAGAGGATAATTTTCTTCAGAATCAGCACTTCCCGCCTGATAACTGCTGCTCTGAATATTCTTTATTCCTGTATTCATGTTTGTTGCAAATTCTTTACGCAGTTCCTCAGTCGGCAGTTTCTTTAAGCCTTCTTCAAGAGTCTTGAATTTTATTGTTTTTTCTTTTTCTTCGTTATTTTCTTTATATTTGTAAGTATAGGAGTAAAGCTTCACATACGGCTCCTGCCCGGATACATAATAGCCAATCTCCGCTTCACTTGTATCATCAACGATTTCTAATATTTTAAAAGGCTTCTCAGCAGTTGTATCATTTACAATCTGCTCAATACCGGGCATCATAGCCGGAGATGCCTGTACGGAGATGCTGGACTGAAGCAGAGCTCCAACCCCAAGGATGCCTGCCAGGGCAACTGCTGTACCTGATGCCACTATTTTTTTATGCCTGATCTTCATCATGTATGTTATTCTCCTTGATGTATAATTATGATGTTATCTTATAATTCAACTTTTCCCACAGAAAAAAAACACTTTCGTTTTCTCTTAGCGTACATTGCTTCAGAGGATTGCTATAAGTACAAGATTATCATAAATCCCAGACAACTTCAATGAAAGAGATGTCAGAAAATGTGAAAAATTTATCGCCTGACATATCTGCTGACGATGTATCTTTACCATAAAAGTAATATGGTAATACCCCTGACGATCCCTGAAAAAAGCCACAGGCTGGATGAACCAGTCTGTGGCTTTTTTGTAACCTGCCTATCTTCTGTCTGCACCGCTTTCCTTATAGTAGCGTTCCTTACTCTGATACATTCTTGCATCTGCAGCTTTTGAGATTTCATATGCACTACCCCAGTTTCTCTCTGTGCTGAAAACCCATCCGTACGAAACAGTCATTGAATCAACAAACTTTCCATGCCAGTTTGCCACATTGGAGTCGAAGCCATGTATCAATTCTTCCACCTGGCTTGTATTCTCTGTAATGATAACAGCAAATTCATCTCCACCGATTCTGTATACCTTTCCATACTCATGAAAGCTGTCTCTCATGCAATCTGCCGCTGCGCATATAAGCTCGTCTCCTGCCATATGGCCATAAGAATCATTTGCCCGTTTTAATCCGTTCAGATCTACAGAAATGTATACCCATTCCTCACTAAGATTAAGCTTTTTCATATCATTTTCATATGCGTGCCTGTTTAAACATCTGGTAAGCTCATCCGTATTTGAGGTGTATATCAGTTTTTCTTTTTCCAGTCTTTCTTTCATCACTTTGGAAAACATATAGGTTATACAGCAGGATGCCAGTACCAAATATGCACCTACTATAAAAATAGCAATCATGCCGCCCTGCTGATAAAATGAATCCTCTACAGTTACAATAACAATATAGTTATCATTCTGGTGCATCATGCATCTGCAGTGCTTTCCATCCATTCTGATCTGTGTTACAGTCGCACCGTCAGCACTGACATGATCCGCTGATATCCCCACATCTTCCAGTTTTTCCCCTAATTTGCTACTGTCCGTGGCTCCTTCTATTACCTGTGTATCCCCATCTGCAACCATAATTTCCATGCCTTTATATACCGGCATTCCGGCAACTACATTGGAAATGTTATTCTGCTTTATTTCATTGAGAAGTCTCTTTGGCTTAATTCCCACCTGGAGCATCTTGGTTCCGTCTTCGTTCCAGGTGATGGCATACATCATTTTCTTTCCCTCTGCAGTATTGGGAGTAACATCCTGGCACATGGTCAGCGATTTATCCTTAAGCATAGGCTTAAAATACTCCATCTGCGTACCGGAATCAAAATTATAGCCAAAATACCTGGGTGCAGAACCACTGTAAATGGTTCCCTGATCATCAAAAAGATGTATCTCATCAACAGCCATTAGTTTTGCTATTTTCTGCAGCTCATCCACATCATATTCTACCGCCGGATCGGCATCAATCATATATGACACTGCTTTAGCCCTTACAATATAATCGTCCTTTAACGATTCGATCAGCTCGTTCCTGCTCTCATCATTTTTATCAAGCACAGTAATCACACGATCAAGAAGTACCTTTGATGTTCTATGGGCATTTCTGTCATTAACATATTTTAGAATGCTTGCTTCAAGGAGTAAGGCAACCACAATTATCATAATAGATAAAATTATAATTTTTTTCTTCTTCATATTTCCCGTTCCTTTGTCAGATATGTGGTTTTAGTGTAGCAAACGGCAGATAGGATGTCAACCTGGGAAGATGAAGAAGCCACAGATTGGTGATTTCCAGTCTGTGGCCTGATTAGATTTATCAAACGGATATTCTCAAAATGCTTTAAGATCTTTAATAGTTTTCAAAGGCTTCTACAATTTTCTGCATATCGTCCGTGTTAAAGCGCTCATCACAGCTGACAGACATGATATGGGAATAAATATATTGAGCTCCTGGATAGTCTTCAACCTTTACAAAAGGTGGTACAGGCCAGTATACTTTAGGCGGAATGTGCCTGTCTGCCAGATGCTTGATAAGGGCGTCCCGGTTTTCCACAAAGAAAGGGAAAAACATAGGACAGATATCATCTGAAAGATAAGGAAATACCGGGCGGATATCGGAGCGTTCCGGCAGGTGTTCCAGAAGGTAACGGTAATTTTCCTGGCGTTTACGGATCGCATCCCGGAATGGATAATGAAGAATCGTTTTAAGGGAAGCTTCATCCCCTTCCTGGATATCGAAAATTTCACGAAGCATAAATTCCGCTTTCCAGAAAACATCATTGCCTTCTTTATTATAGTCCTCATTTCCTGTATGCTCGTAGGTCTCTCGGGATTGAAGAGCCTGATCTCTAAGGGAAAACTGTTCTTTATTGATAGGAATAGGTTTTACGCCAAAAGTGCCCTTTCGCTTGATGGCAAGACCACCGGAGGCAACACCCATCCATTTTCGGAGACTGACGGCAATATAGTCAGCATCCGGACAGGCCGGCAATGGAGAAAATGCTGTATGGGTAGTATCCACTATTACAGAAACGCCACTGGCTTTACATTTTTTGACAAAGTTCTCATCATAGGTAGGATAACCATAGTATCCACAGACAAGGAGAACACTGATCTGCGGGATCATCTCTTCCTCAAACACAGGGGAAAGATTTTTGTCAAAATCATAATAATGAATTTCATATCCTGCTTTTACAAAGCAGCCCAGAACTGTTTCGCAGTCATAGGAAGGCAGATATGCCACACGCTTTTGATCTGTTAACATCAGATCCCTCAGACAGTAATAAATGGCACAACGGCCGGACATTAGATGAGCGGTGTCCCCGGGATCAGGGCAGGTATGCTCCACATAGTTGTTTGGCTCAGAGCCAACAGGTTGATAGGGGAAAAAGCCTCCAATTTCCATAGTAAAAACCTCCTTTAAGTGACATGCTCTCGCCACTTAAATCTTACAGAT
>ULYJ01027325.1_pt1 | contig 14152 bp, 9 predicted proteins | sample 1962111 | NCBI WGS metagenome assembly ULYJ01 (sample SAMEA4835861, study PRJEB28245) | human gut metagenome | biome: gut microbiome; material: fecal sample | place: Denmark | collected 2008
GCAGCAAATTATAAACATACAGGTCCTACCAGTACTATAATTACATGAGAAAGGTTTACACCATGGGAAAGAAATTAATTGATTTTATCGATATCACAAAGTCATACAACGGCAATGTTGTACTCGACGATTTAAATCTATACATCAGGGAGAATGAGTTTCTGACGCTGCTTGGACCATCAGGCTGCGGAAAGACCACCACACTTCGCATGCTCGGTGGCTTTGAGACACCGGACAAGGGAAAAATCATGTTTGATTCAAAGGACATCACAAATGTGCCTGCAAACGAGAGAAATCTGAACACTGTTTTCCAGAAATACTCTCTTTTCCCTCATATGACAATAGCTGAAAACATCGCGTTTGGTCTTAAAATAAAGAAAAAAAGCAAGGCTTACATAGATGACAAAATAAAGTATGCATTAAAGCTCGTCAATCTCGATGGCTTCGAAAACCGCTCTGTGGATTCTCTTAGCGGAGGCCAGCAGCAGCGTATCGCTATTGCAAGAGCTATTGTAAATGAGCCTAAGGTACTGCTGTTAGACGAGCCGCTTGGCGCTCTCGACTTAAAGCTGCGCCAGAGCATGCAGTATGAGCTTATCCGCTTCAAAAATGAGCTCGGTATCACCTTCGTCTACGTCACACACGACCAGGAGGAGGCGCTTACAATGTCTGACACCATCGTAGTCATGAATCAGGGCTATATCCAGCAGATTGGCACACCAGAGGACATTTACAATGAGCCTGAAAATGCCTTTGTCGCTGACTTTATCGGGCACAGTAATATCATCGACGGTGTTATGATAAAGGATAAGCTTGTCGAGATACTCGGTGTAAAGATGCCTTGTGTGGACGAGGGCTTTGGTGAGAACACGCCTGTCGATATAGTCATCCGCCCGGAGGATGTGGAGCTGGTGCCTGCGGAGGACGGCTACATGCAGGGCGATGTCGTGTCAAATATCTTCAAGGGAGTGCACTATGAGCTTGAGGTAAAGGCTAACGGCTACGACTGGATGGTGCACACCACCAAATATGTAGAGGTCGGCAGTCATGTGGGTATCAAGGTGATTCCATTTAATATCCAGGTAATGCACAAGCCTGAGTCCTCAGATGAAAAGGCGGTGGAGATAGATGTCTAAAATAAAGAAACAGCTGCTCGCAGGGCCGTACCTCATATGGATTATCGGATTTATCATACTTCCGCTTTTCATGATTGTGTACTATGCATTTAAAGGCTCTGACGGAGGCTTCACATTTGAATATGTGACTGCAATAGCACAGCACACCAATATCAAGGCACTGCTTTTATCCCTACGGCTTGGAATCATATGCACCATAATATGCCTGGTGCTGTCCTATCCGCTTGCGATGATTTTAAACGGCTTAAAGATTAAAAACCAAAGCTTTGTAGTATTTGTTTTCATGCTTCCTATGTGGATGAACTTTATGCTTCGAATACTCGCATGGAAGCAGCTTTTGTCCAAAAATGGTGTCATCAACTCGATACTCACCACTCTCGGACTGCCGGGCTTCAACATCATGAATACCTCCGGAGCAGTCGTGCTTGGCATGGTCTATGACTTTCTGCCATTCATGCTGCTGCCTATATACAACTCCATGACTAGAATCAAAAACGACTGGATTGAGGCGGCTCTTGACCTCGGTGCAAACAAAGTCACAATACTTTTCAAGATTATACTGCCACTTACAGTTTCCGGTGTCATAAGCGGAATCGTAATGGTTTTCGTGCCATCACTCACATCCTTTGCCATCTCACAGATACTCGGTGGCGGCAAGGTCCTGCTCATCGGAAATATCATAGAACAGGATTTCGTCCATGGCTCGCAGTGGGGCGCAGGAAGCGGTCTCTCACTCGTGCTCATGGTATTCGTATTAATCAGCATGGCACTCGTCAATCTGTTTGATAAGGAAGGAGACCAGAGCGCATTATGGTAAAAAAAATAGCATCAAGGGTATATATGGGACTGATTTTTTTGTTTCTGTATCTACCTATCGTTGTATTAATAGTACTCTCCTTCAACAACTCCAAATCCAAGGTTAAATGGGGAGGCTTCACGCTCGACTGGTACATAAAGTGCTTTCAGAGTGAGCGGATTATGTCGGCATTTTCTACAACACTGCAGATTACGCTGCTTGCAGCTGTGATTTCTACAATAATAGGAACTCTCGCAGCCATGGGTATAAGCGCCATGAAGAAACGTAACCAGACAATCTATCTGGGCGCTACAAACATCCCGATGCTCAATGCAGATATCGTGACCGGTATCTCAATGATGCTTTTGTTTGTAAAATTCATGAATCTGGGCTTTGTGACAGTGCTTATCGCACACATCACGTTCAATATCCCTTATGTGATACTCAATGTGCTTCCAAAGCTCAAGCAGACCAACAAATACACCTATGAGGCCGCACTTGACCTGGGCGCATCACCTCTATATGCATTTTTCAAGGTCACCTGGCCTGAAATAAGCCCCGGAGTGTTCTCCGGCTTTATGATGGCGGTCACAATGTCACTCGATGACTTCTCCATCACCTACTTTACGAAGGGTGCCGGAGTAAACACACTCTCAACCATGCTCTACACAGAGCTAAAAAAGGGTGTAAAGCCGGAGCTGTATGCCCTGTCAACCATACTTTTCTTCACAGTGCTGCTGCTTTTGGTTGTGATAAACATCAACTCAAACCGGATACCTGTCAGCGCCTCAAAGAAGCCTGCAAGGGCTAAAAAGCTGCGCATCGTAAAGCGTAGTGTAAGCATCGCAATTGTTGCAGTACTCGTAATCGGCTGCTTTTCGGTATTTACCATAAGCGCCGGAGGCACGAACAATGACAATGCCATAACAGTGCTAAACTACGGTAAATACATCGATGAATCAGTAATCGACAGCTTCGAGCAGGAAACCGGAATCACCATTAAATACGAGGAATACGAGGAGCCTGAGGAGATGTACACAAAGTACAAGTCCGGTGCCATCGATTACGATGTCATCTGCACCTCTGACTACATCATCGAGAAGCTCATAAGTGAGGGTGAGGTCAACAAGATAGACTACAGCTCAATGCCAAACTATCAAAATGTAAATCAGGATATAATCGACATGTCCGCATCCTTTGACCCGACACATGAGTATACTGTGCCTTATTTCTACGGCACACTAGGCATACTATACAATAAAAAGATGGCTGATGCATCAGACCTAAATACCTGGGACTGCCTGTGGAACGGCAAATACAAGGACAACATGATTATGATTAATTCTGTCCGTGATGCCTTTACTCCCGCCCTTCGCACACTTGGCTACTCGATAAACGAGACATACACAGCAAAGCTCGATGAAGCATTTGATATACTGAACAAACAAAGCAGTGACGTGCTTGCCTACTACGTGGATGAGACCTGTGATGAGATGGTTGCTGAAAATGCGGCAATCGCAGTGTGCTACTCCGGTGAGGCAGCTGCCGCCATGGCTGAAAATGACAACCTGGACTATATCGTACCAAAAGAGGGCTCAAACCTCTGGATTGACTCATGGTTCATTCCAAAGACATGCAAGAATAAAGAGGGTGCACAGGAATTTTTGAACTATATCTGCGGTGATGAGCCTGCACAGCTCAACTTTGAATATGTATACTATGCATCACCTATCCAGTCTGTCATCGACAACCAGGATGCAGAAACGAAGGAAAATGAGGCGATTAATCCTCCTTCCGATATGCTCAAAAACTGTGAAGTATACAGAGCATTGAATGACGAGGATGCCACCTTGTACAACACACTGTGGCAGAGGCTCAAATCGGATTAAAAATAGATTACGCAGCTATATTTTGTATGATGTCACAAAAATGAAGTCTAAAAATTGTACAAAAATACATATTGCAAACTTCAACAAACAATGATAGAGTAAAACCCACGAAGCGCCCTGCTTCGTGGGTTTTACTTTTCCACGAGATCCGATATTTTTATGCTCCGCAAGGAGATTCATGAAATACACGGAGTTTTTACATACTATAGAAACAGAAATAACCGCAAGACTTGACAATGATTTCAAGCTTACCATCCATCCTGTCAAAAAGAACAACGGGATGATCTACGACGGATTGGTGATTATCAATCCCAAATTCAATATAGCACCGACTATTTATCTCAATCCTTACTACCATTGGTACCTTGATGGTGTATCCATTGATTCTATTCTCGATGCAATTTTATCCACCTACAATGATTTCAAGCCAACTGAAGATTTTGACATAAGCTTCTGTAATGATTTTTCCAAGGTAAAGGAGAAAATAATTTTCCAGCTCATAAGCTACGACAAAAACCAAAAGCAGCTAAAGGACATGCCCTATATCAAATATCTGGATTTTGCCATCATATTTGAAGTATATGTAGGAGCCGAGCTGCCTGAATTTGGCACCATTACAGTCACAGATGCCCTTCTGTCACGCTGGGGCATAGATACAGAAACACTAATCCGCGCTTCAATGCAAAATACCCCGAGGATACTTCCATGCTCAATAATCAACATGGCAGAGTTTCTTGCCAAAAAATGTCCGGGCTATGCCAATCAGATGCGCGCAGTCTGTGATTTTGACAGCCTGCCTATGTATATCCTTACAAACAGCAGGCAGACAAACGGTGCATCCGCCATACTCTACCCGGGTGTGCTAAGCTCGCTGGCAAAAAAGCTCGGCGGCAATATGCTGCTCATACCAAGCAGTATCCATGAGTTTCTGGTAATGCCACTGGATAGCGACATAGATGTCTGCAACCTAAGCGAATTCATCTGTGAGGTAAACTCTACAGAGGTACGCGACGAGGACGTACTCGGCGAGAGGTACTACATATACGATAGTAAGACAGACACTGTCTACTGATAATCATATAACCCGATAACACAAAATACCGGATATCATATCATAGATATGTATCCGGTATTTTACTTTCTAAGAACATAGTTGGAAATTCATGAAAGTTATTGGCCTGTTATTTGCAGAATGATGTACTAGTTGCCAAGCAGCATGTCGTAAAGCTTCTCATACTCTTTCGCAGATGCCTTCCATGAGAAATCATGCCTCATGGCGCGCTGCATCATCTCCTGCCATCTGTCCTTATGGTTTTCAAACACATCAAGAGCATATTTGATAACATGCAGCATATCATGCGCATTATAATTAGCAAAGGAAAAGCCATCGCCCGTATTCTCGTACTCATTGTACGGCACTACAGTGTCCTTAAGACCACCGGTCTCCCTGACTATAGGCAGCGTACCATATCGCATAGACATGAGCTGGCTCAAGCCGCACGGCTCAAAAAGAGACGGCATGAGAAATGCGTCACAGCCTGCATATATCTCATGTGCATTTTCCTCCGAGTAGCCGATATATACTCCAAGCTTCTGCGGATACCTTCCATGGAAATAATTAAACATCTCCTCGTACTGCTGCTCTCCTGTACCCTGCACTATAAACTGTACATTCATGGTGGAAAGCATCTCCTCCATCACATATGCCACCAGATCAAAGCCCTTCTGATTTGTCAGACGCGAAACTATTCCAATCAGCATGACATCATTATCCACAGCCAGACCATACTTCTCCTGCAACTGACGCTTATTAACGACCTTTCCACTCAATTCCCTTACAGAAAAATGCTTATCCAGATATGTATCCTTCATAGGATTAAAGACATCATAATCTATACCGTTTACAATGCCTCTCAAATGCCTGCGCCGCTCAAGCATCAGGCCATCCAGGCCCTCTCCGCCCTCAGGTGTACAGATTTCATCTGCATATGTCGGACTGACAGTCGTAATCTCATCTGCATATACTATGCCGCCCTTTAAATAATTAGCCTCGCCATAGAACTCCAGCTCCCCTGAATTAAAAATATGCTCCGGAAGTCCTGTAACATCAGCCACCTCTTTAATCTTCCAACGCCCTTGAAACTTCATATTGTGAATGGTAAAGACTGTCTTGATACCTGCATAGAAATTGTCTGAGCCGTACACTGTCTTTAGGAAAACCGGCAAGAGTCCTGTCTGCCAGTCATTACAATGTATCACATCCGGGGCAAAATCTATAACCGGCAAAGCCTCAAGCACCGCCTTTGAAAAGAAAGCAAACTTCTCCACATCCTCGTATATATTGTTGTATGGCTTATCTCCTGCAAAGTAAAACTCATTGTCCACAAAATAATATGTCACACCATCATACTGCGATGTAAAAATCCCCACATACTGCCTGCGCCAGTTGAGATTGACATAAAAATGACAGACGAACTTAAGCTGTGGCAATAATTTATCATCCATACATTTGTACTTCGGAAGTATAACTCTCACGTCATATCTGTCCTTGTCAAAATATTTTGGTAAAGATCCCACTACGTCAGCAAGTCCACCTGTCTTCATATAAGGTATTGCCTCTGATGCGGCCATTAATATTTTAATTTTGTCCATGCTGAAACCTCCCCCAGATTACAGTTATTTAAACAACAATTAATCTGATAAAAAATATAGTATACATCCTGAAACCAATAGAATGTATACTATATTATATCACGCGGGAGTACATTTTGCCTAGTAAATTTATCAAAATGTGGTTTTATTTGTCTATAATGACGATTTTTACATCCCAAGACGTATTTTGTCTGTAATCAGGGCAATAAACTCCGAATTGGTAGGCTTGCCCTTACCATAGTTTACAGTGTATCCAAACATGGCATCTATCGTATCCATCCTGCCTCTGCTCCATGCCACCTCGATAGCATGCCTTATGGCTCTCTCCACCCTGCTTGATGTAGTCTTGTACTTCTTTGCAATAGTGGGATACAAAAGCTTTGTGATAGAGCTAAGCATCTCCATATCCTCAACACACATCACTATCGCAGTCCTCAGATACTGATATCCCTTTATATGAGCCGGAACACCTATCTCATGAATGATATCCGTCACCTGTGTCTCAAGGGATTTTTTCTGCATATATGTATCGTCAAGCGGCTCCGTGTCACCGGATGCTCTCTTTACATACACAAGTATCACATCAGAACCGGCATTACCGTTTATCATGCTGTATGCTTCATCACTACTTCTTGCTGTTCCTAAAAACTCCATGCCCTTTAATAAACTCTGCATGTTTTTCTTTTCGTCTGCTACTGCGACATTTAAAGTGCTCATCAAACTCTCCTATGCCGCCAATTACTGTCATGTCAAAACAAATTTTACGCTTTTATGATAGCACATTTTGTCGAATTTTGTCGAGAGCAAGTTTTTTTATTTTATATTTGTAACATTCGAGCCACCGTCAGAACAGGAAAAGCTGCTGCTTCCATTATTCTTCAAACTGAGAATTATACAGCTCTGCATAAAATCCGTTCTTTGCAAGAAGCTCATCGTGTGTACCCTGCTCGATAATGTCTCCATCCTTCATGACAAGAATCATATCGGCATTCTTGATAGTAGACAGCCTGTGGGCGATGACAAAGCTTGTTCTGCCCCTCATCAGATTGTCAAGTGCCTTCTGGATACGGATTTCTGTACGTGTATCTACAGAGGATGTGGCCTCATCAAGGATAAGGATAGGATTGTCTGCAAGAATGGCTCTTGCTATTGTCAAAAGCTGCTTTTGTCCCTGTGACACATTGGATGCATCCTCGTTGAGCTCCATATCGTAGCCACCCGGCAATGTCTGGATAAAGTGATGCGCATGTGCTGCCTTTGCTGCCGCGATAACCTCCTCATCTGTGGCATCCAGACGGCCGTAGCGGATATTTTCCATAATGGTGCCCTTAAAGAGCCATGTGTCCTGCAATACCATGCCGAATGCATCTCGCAGATCGGCTCTGTTGTAATCCCTGATATCATGTCCGTCTACAAGAATGGCACCTGAGCTTACATCATAAAATCTCATAAGAAGCTTGACCATGGTAGTCTTTCCCGCTCCTGTCGGTCCAACGATAGCAACCTGCTGTCCCGGCTTAACCTGTGCAGAAAAATCATTGATGATGATCTGGTCAGGATTATAACCAAAGTGTACATGCGAAAACTCTACACTTCCCTCGATATGGTCTGGCTTTACAGGATTTTCCACTGTTATATCCTCTTCCTCCTCCTCGAGGAACTCAAATACACGCTCAGATGCAGCCGCCATCGACTGAAGCTGGTTTGCCACCTGTGCTATCTGCTGGATTGGCTGTGTGAAATTCTTCACATACTGTATAAAGGCCTGGATATCTCCGATTGTGATGACATTCTTTATGGCAAGTATACCACCTGAGATCGCTACTCCCGCATATCCTAAGTTTCCTACAAACTGCATGATAGGCATCATAAGTCCTGAGAGAAACTGTGATTTCCATGCGGATTTGTAGAGCACATTGTTGGCCTCCTTAAAGGTCTTTACAGTCTCTGCCTCTTTATTATATGCCTTTATGACGAGGTGGCCTCCGTACACCTCCTCGACCTGTCCGTTTATGTGTCCCAGATACTCCTGCTGCTGTCTGAAGTATTTCTGTGAATGCTTTATGACAAACGAAATAAGTATCATCGAAACAGGCAGGATAACGAGTGAAATCAGCGTCATGAGCGGTGAAATAGACAGCATCATGACCAGTGTACCGACCAAAGTGGCAACAGATGTAATAATCTGTGTGATACTCTGGTTCAAGCTCTGTCCGAGTGTGTCCACGTCGTTTGTGATACGCGAAAGTACCTCACCGTATGTCCTTGACTCGAAATACTTCATCGGCATACGGTTGATTTTGCTCGTGATGTCCTTACGCATCCTATAGCAGGTCTTCTGCGTGATGCCTGTCATGATAAGCCCCTGGACAAACATAAAGATGGCACTCACCACATATAAAGCCAGCGTAAACAAAAGAACCTTTGCAATATAATCAAAATCTATGCCGCCTGTTCCCGCAATCTTGTTCATGAGTCCCTCGGCAAGCGCAGTGGTGGCTTTACCCATGACCTTCGGTCCTGCAACGGAGAAGACAGTCGAAACTGCTGCAAAAATCATAACTGCAATGATAGCAGCCCAGTATCTGCCGAGATACTTTATGAGCTTCTTTGTAGAGCCCTTGAAATCCCTGGCCTTTTCTGTGACCATTCCGGGGCCACGTCCCATTGGCCCTCTTGGCCTCTTAGGAGGCATCTTAAACTGTTCGTTATTATTCTCACTCATCTTACATGCCCTCCTTTTTGTTATCATCAATTCCAAGTTCCTTGGCTGAAAGCTGTGACTGTGCAATCTGCATATATACATCGCAATTCTTAAGAAGCTCCTCGTGGGTGCCTTTTCCTACGATTTTACCGTCATCGAGCACGAGAATCTGGTCAGCATGAATAATCGTGCTGATACGCTGTGCCACGATAATAACGGAAGCACTCTCTGTAACCTCTGCTAAGGCTGCACGCAGACGCGCGTCAGTCTTCATATCGAGTGCTGAAAAGCTGTCATCAAACACATAGATATGAGGGTCCTTTGCGATAGCTCTTGCTATGGCAAGCCTCTGCTTCTGACCACCTGACACGTTTGAGCCGCCCTGTGCGATTGAGCTTTCATACCTGTCATTCTTTGTCTCGATAAACTCAGAAGCCTGTGCGATATCCGCAGCCTTTTTTATCTGCTCATCACTCGCGTCTGCTTTACCAAAGCGCAGGTTTGAGGCGATGGTTCCCGAAAAAAGAATACCCTTCTGCGGAACAAAGCCTATTGACTCGCGAAGCTCGCTTAGTGTGTAGTCTCTGATATCGTGTCCATCAAGCTCTATTGAGCCTCCAGTCACGTCATAGAAACGCGGAATCAGGTTTACAAGTGTAGACTTCCCACAGCCGGTACTTCCGATGATAGCTGTGGTTTTGCCCGGCTCCGCCACAAAATCAATGTCTGAAAGCACATCCTCCTTTGCTCCCGGATATCTGAAATCCACATGGTTGAAACGGATAACACCTCTGTGATCAGCCTCAGTAACAGGCTCTTTTGGATCATTTACAGTGCTGTTTGTCTTTATAACCTCATCGATACGCTCTGCCGCAACACCAGCTCTCGGAAGCATGATGGACATGGCTGAAAGCATGAGGAATGACATAACAATCATCATGGCATATGTAATAAACGCAGTCATCGTACCTACCTGCATAGAGCCCTTGTCTATTCTGCCTGCTGCAACCCACACGATACCGAGTGTGATGCAGTACATGATCATGGACATACCGGGCATCATAAAGGTCATGACGCGGTTTGTAAAAAGCTGTGTGCGTGTAAGCTCGCGGTTAGCCTCATCAAACCTCTTTTCTTCCTCTTTTTCACGGCCAAACGCCCTGATAACAGAAAGACCTGTAAGAATCTCACGAGAAACAAGATTTACCTTGTCTACAAGAGTCTGCATAATCTTGAACTTTGGCATAGCAATGCCGACCAGCGTGAAAATAAAAACCATGATGGCAACAACCGCAATCGCAATCACCCACTCCATGCCGGATTTGGTCTGTGCCACCTTGATGATACCACCGATACCAACAATTGGCGCATAAAGCACCATACGAAGCATCATGGTAGTAACCATCTGAATCTGCTGTATATCGTTCGTGCTTCTCGTAATCAGTGATGCCGTAGAGAATTTGTTAATCTCGGCATTTGAAAAGCCCACAACCTTTGAAAAGGTCTTCTCTCTCAAATCCCTGCCGACAGCGGCACCGACCTTAGAAGCCGCAAAGCCTACAACACATGCTGCTATAAGCATAATTGCTGCAAAGCCTGCCATCTTTACTCCTGCCTTCCACAGATAAGCAATCTGGTTGGCATCCACATCAATTCCGGCATTCTCATCACACTTTGTCGCAAAAGCTACACCCATGGACTTTAGTGTAGATGAACCCACCGCATCGATTTTGTCCTGCACCTTGCTTCTTATCTGCTTTATCATGTTATCATCGAGCGCTACTCCCTGCGGGATAGCTGATGCATCCACATCCATCTGCTCCCCCGACAAAAAAGCCTGATATGCCATGACAAGAGGAACCAAAAGCTCCTCATCCAGCTCATCAAGTGTGTCAGAATCAGCGGTCAGCTTGTATTTTGTCACACTATCGCCGTCACTTGTGTTCTCGGTATCTGCTGTATCGTAACAATCCGTAAATTTCTCTTTCTCATCGGACAGCATAAATGTCTGTGCCATCTGATAATCCTCCGAGGTAATCTCCTCTGGCAGGATATGCTCAATGCCATGATCCTGGATACCCACATCGATGATATCAGATGTGTACGCAGGCAGAGCCAGGTCACAGTATGCCTGAGCAATGAGAAAAACAAATATTAATATGATCCATCGCCAGTATGGAATCAGATTTTTGAAAATTTTACTCATAAACGTTTCCTTTCTTTCCGGTTAATTTATCCCCATGCACGAATGCAAAAATATCCGCAATCGTGCGCATACTATCTATTTTATCAATAAGTGCGGATAATTCAATAAAAAAAATATAAAGAAACAGTAAAAAAACAGAGACCATACAAGCTCATGGGCTAAAGCCCCGTCCTACTGCCAATGCCTGCAATTATCTCAATAAAAGAGGAAGCAGCCTCCGAGTTCTCGCCCAAAGATTGCTTCCTATAATTTACATTTCACTACAATATTAGCTCACAAGCCATTTTTTTACAGTTTCCTCATCAAAATCCACACATTCAGCTATATCTTCTATTGAGTGACCTTTTTTCTGAAGTTTTAAAGCAGTTACTTTTGCCTGACGAATTCTGCCTTCTTCTCGACCTTCTTCTCTGCCTAACTCTCTGCCTTCTTCTCTGCCTAACTCTCTGCCTTCATTTTTCTGTTCTTCCCACGCCTTACACATATCAATCACCTCTTCTTTCTCATCTATGTCTATATCCGTTCCTGCAAACAGGTTGATTGCCTCGACTGTCTCTCTGTCCACCCTGCTAAACTTTTCGTCATTCTGCAGCACTTCCTGCATTTTTTCCTTATCATACGCATTCTTCAGTACCTCGAAAAGCTGCCTGATGGATGTCCTGAATCCTGTAAAATCTGTTATCTCCCTCGGTGCCAGCAGATTAATCCTGTAATCCGGTATGAATGGCAAAAGCTCCTCATCCACATCACCAAACATATCTGACAGCTTCCTTGGACCATCCCATTCTTTTGTTCCGAGATACACTGTAATCGTAATTACAGGAATCAGCTTATCCTCTTTCGTAAATCCCGAGAGAAATTCATCTGATGTTGTAGTATCCTTATCCTTTCGGTGCTTTTTGGCTGTTTCCTTTACCTGATTGCCGTATGCCATCACATCATAAAACATGTTTTTTATAGGTATGGCATAGTGTATATCCGACTGATTTTCTACTCCTATCAGTACGACATATGATTTGCCGGTATATTTGATGCTGGCATTTTTGAAGATATCCCTCAGCTTCTGCATCGCTATGGTCTTTTTGTCAAGTCCAAGTGCGGTCAGTACCTCCGTGGTGTCCCTTTCCTTAAGGTTTTCCGGCAGTATGACCTCTCTTCCTCCATACAGTATATTGTTGCACAGATCCGCAAATCTGGCATTGTCTGCAAAGTATTCCTTTGCCATTGAGTCCTTTGCGCTCAATCCTTCTCCTCCTGTTCTCTTGTGTGAGCAGGAAAATTTGATGCCAATGAGCGTACAATGGTACAATTTATGAAGTATACATGTGCTGTCCTTCTTTATGTTTACACTCTGTATACATTTCATCTGCCTTTTTTGACTGCATTTATCTATTTCTTACTATATTTTCTGCATTCTGTCTACATACGGCATTTCAATTTTCCTGCTGTTGATTGGTAATTAAAGCATCGAAAACTTCCATGTCCTTTGTAGAATAATGCGAAGTGGTCTGCCCTCTTCAAAGTGGTGTGCACCTGTAAAAAAACTGTCATGTGGTGCCGCTTACAGAAATATAATGCTTTGAGTTGATTGTAGCATAGAGGCAGTGCTTTGTCATCAAAATTTTTTCTTTTGATACCAAGAGCTTCAATCATCGGCATCAAGGATTTGTTCGCCAGTTTCCTTATCATATAATGTTGCTGTAAGTTTGACATTACCAGCATCTGGAGAGATGTTAAATAATTTTACTTGGTCTTTAATTACAGCATTTTCAGGGGTATTTATATAAAATATACAATAAATTTAATTCAATTCTAAAAAGTAACGATTCCGAGTGCCTGCAGCAACAGTATAAGCAGGAATGCCGGTGCAATAAATTTAACCATGATTATATAAAGCCCTTTTCTGGTGAATTTGCTGCCTCCGCGTGTCACCTCATCTATTATTACCTTTGGACTTACTATCCAGCCAACGAGGATACATGTGGCAAGTGCAACGATTGGCATGAGCACATTGTTGCTTACATAATCCATGATATCAAGTATCTGTCCGACTGTGCCGTTTGGAAGCTTAACCTCCATATAGAGCTTATTGTAGCCAAGGCAGACTATTATCTCTGCAATCAGACCGTATACCGTGACTAAAATTGCGCTTTTTCTGCGGCTCCAGTGAAATCTGTCTATAAGACTCGATACAATAGCCTCCATAATTGATACAGACGATGTGACTGCTGCGAATGCAACTATCATGAAGAATATCAGTCCAACGATATCTCCTGCTATTCCCATTTCATTAAATACCTTTGGCAGTGATATAAACATAAGCCCCGGTCCTGCTGACATGCCGTCTCTTCCCATAAATACATATACTGCCGGAATAATCATAAGACCTGCAAGGAATGCAACAAGTGTATCAAAAATCTCGATCTGGTTGATTGAACCCATGAGCTTTGATTCCTTCTTGACATACGAACCATATGCAACCATGATTCCCATAGCCACACTGATTGAGTAGAACAGCTGACCGAGTGCATCAACAAATACTGTGACAAGCTTTTGCATTGTAAGCCCCTTGAAGTCAGGAACCACATATATCTTAAGACCCTCAAGACCACTTCTTGCTGCACCTGATGCATCCTTATAATTGAGCGTCAGTGAGAAAATACCGATTGCAAAAATAAGCACAACAAGGATAGGCATGAGCACCTTGCTGAAGCGCTCGATACCTTTATTGACTCCGCCAATGACAACTGCTGCTGTTATAAGCAGATA
>ULYJ01018242.1_pt1 | contig 13234 bp, 10 predicted proteins | sample 1962111 | NCBI WGS metagenome assembly ULYJ01 (sample SAMEA4835861, study PRJEB28245) | human gut metagenome | biome: gut microbiome; material: fecal sample | place: Denmark | collected 2008
TGCCGATGGTCGAGCCCGGCATCAGCATGGAGACGCGGCCGCCCGTTTCTTCAGACAAGCTGGGCATTGGATTCGGCCACCTTTTCCTTCAGTTCGTTACGGTAATCCTCAAGCTTGTCGGCCAGTTCCGGCTCGAAGGCGGAGAGCATCTGCACGGCGAGCAGGCCGGCGTTGGTGGCACCGGAGTTGCCGACGGCGGTGGTGGCCACCGGGATGCCGCCGGGCATCTGCACGATGGACAGCAGCGAATCCCAGCCGGACAGGGCGTGGGAGCGCACGGGCACGCCGATTACGGGCAGCGTGGTCTGCGCGGCGATCATGCCCGGCAGATGGGCGGCACCGCCGGCACCAGCGATAATGACCTTCAGGCCATTGGCGCGGGCGTTGTGCGCGAACTCGGCCATGAGCTCGGGCGTGCGGTGCGCGGAAATGACCTGCTTGTGGTAGGCGACGCCGAACTGGTCGAGAATATCGCAGGCACGCTTCATGGTCTCCCAGTCGCTGGAGGATCCCATGACCACCGCGACTTCGGGCTTGGATTCATTTGCCATTATCATTTACTCCCTAGTTATTGAGAATAAGGCCCACTGTACTCCTGATAGCGGAGTTAAGCCACGCAGCGAATCGTTCTCAATACATAATTCTGTGAGGCTTACAGCTCAATAACGATCTTGCCGAACACGTCACCGGCAATCATCTTGGCGAAGGCCTCGGGCGCGGCGTCCAGACCGCTGACCACGGAGTCGATCGCCGGATGCAGATTGGCGTGCTCCACGAAGCGCAGCAATCGTGCGAAATCCTCGCGCGAACCCATGGTGCAGCCCTGCACACGGATGTCCTGGAAGAACAGTCGCGTGAGCTCCGCACCAGGCTGGTCGCCGGTGGTGGCGCCGCAGATGGCGATGGTGCCGCCGGGGCGCACGGATTTCATCGAATGGCTCCAAGTAGCCGCGCCCACGGATTCGATCACCGCATCGACCTTGCGCGGCAGGCGGGCACCGATCTCCAGCGCGGCGTTCGCGCCAAGTTTCAGCGCCTTGGAACGCTTGTCCGCGTCGCGCGAGGTGACGAACACCTCCAGACCGGCGGCATGGGCGAGCTGGATGGCCGCAGTGGACACGCCGCCGCCCGCGCCCTGAATGAGCACGGAGTCGCCCGGCTTGATGCCGGCGGCATCGAACAACAGCGAGTAGGCGGTCAGCCAGCTGGTGCCAAGTGCGGCCGCCTCAGCCGTGGTGAGGTTTGCGGGCTTGGCGAACACGTTGGAGGACGGCACGGAAGTCTTCTCGGCCATCGTGCCGGGATATTTCTCGGAGAGGATCGTGCGGCGCTCGCCCGGGGCCACGCCCGCGCCATCGGTGCCGACGAACGTGTACAGCACCACTTCGCTGCCGGCCTTGAGCCCATGCTTGCCGGGGATGTCCTCGTCCAGAATGCCCACGGCATCGGTGCCCAGGATCATCGGCGTCTGTTCGGCGGCGAGACCCACACCCTGTAGCGACCAGACGTCGTGATGGTTTACGGTCACCGCGCGCACCGAAACGGTCGACCAGAACGGGCGGGCCTGGGGCTCGGGCTGCTCGCCCACCGCCAACGCGGCAAGCGGATCGGCATGGTTGACGGTGGATGCGTATACGGCCTTCATTGCGCGCTCCTTGGTATCAAAAGGAATTACCGCATTCATTGTCCCACATCGCGCAGCGAACGAATCACCCATTTACGGAGATGTTGGGGGCATTGCTTCGTCATGTGGACCTCGGACAATGCCGGGCGTTAGCATTCAACTTCGGAAAGACTAGCGAAGGGAGATTCGAGGGTATGCGCAGCGCGTCAGGAAACGGATTTGATTCAAGCGATTCCTTCGCCGTCTCCGGCGCTGCCGAGGGGACCACGCGCCTTCACGACATACCCCCGAGCATTACCCCTTCCCACGGCGACGACTCCCATCTGCTGAGCCGCATTGCCAGCCCGGCCGATGTCAAGGCCCTTGCCCCCAACGAGCTCGCCGAACTCTGCCGTGAGATTCGCGCCACGCTGCTGGCATATGGCCACCAACACGGCGGTCATATCGGCTCCAATCTGGGCATGGTGGAGGCCACGGTGGCCCTGCACCGCGTATTCGATTCGCCGCGTGACCGCATCGTGTTCGATGTATCCCACCAAAGCTACGTGCATAAGATGCTCACGGGCCGCGCCGCCGCCTATCTGGACCCGGACCGTTTCAGCGAGGTGACCGGCTTCACCAATCCGGACGAAAGCAAACACGACCAGTTCGTGCTCGGTCACACCGGTACCTCGATTTCATTGGCTTGCGGTTTGGCGAAAACCCGCGATATGGAAGGCCCGAACAGCGGCATCGGCAATGTGATCGCCGTGATCGGCGATGGTTCGCTGAGTTCGGGCGTGGCGTTTGAAGGACTGAACAACGCGGCTGAGCAGGGCGGCAATCTCATCATTGTGTTCAACGACAATGAGATGTCGATTGCCGGCGATTTCGGTGGCATGTACGGTCCGCTCGCCCGTCTGCGCGCGTCCGGCGGCACCGCCCAGCCGAATCTGTTCAACGCGTTTGGCTTGGATTATCGGTATGTGGAGGCCGGCAACGATGTTTCCGCGCTGGTCGCAGCTTTCGAGGAAGTGCGCGATATCGATCATCCGGTGGTGGTCCATATTCATACGCTGAAGGGCGCGGGATATGACGGTGAGGAGACTCACGCAGATCGGCAAACCGCCTCGGCCTCACCGGTTTCGTTCGACTCCCCCACCGGCGTGCATCCCACCGATAACGTGAACCACAGCGAGCCGTGGCATTCGGATCACTGCAACCTGTCCGATCATGAACCGCATGAGGGCCAGTGCGAGGCCTCGCATTGGCAGAATCCGGATGCCGCAATCGGCAAGCCGGACGATCCGCGCAAGCATTACGGCAAAATGGCGATGGCCGCGCTCGAACCGCGTTTCGCCGCCGAGCCGGGACTCGTGGTCATCTCCCCCGCCACGCCGGGCTCGAACGGCATCACCCATGAGTTCCGAGAGCGCGCGGGCGCACATTATGTAGACACGGGCATCACCGAATCGCATGCCGTGGCGTACGCTGCCGGCATCGCACGGGCGGGTGGCACGCCGGTGGTGGCCACCACGGCGTCCTTCTTCCAGCGCGCGTACGACCAGTTCTTCCAGGAGATGAGCCTGAACCGTTCGCGAGTCACGGTACTTGATTTTCTGGGCGGCCTGTCCGGTTCGGACAATACGCATTCCGGCGCGTATGACGTGACGATGTTCTCCAATATTCCAGGGGCTACGATGCTGGTGCCGACTTCGGCTCGCGACTATCTAGCTGATCTGGCGTGGGCTACCGCGCCGGCCGGTTCGGCGGACGCCCCTGCTGGTCCAGTGGTGATTCGAGTGCCGGGCGAGGCGATTCTGACGGCGGAACGGGATGCGACGCTGCTGCCGGTGACGGGTGGGCAGATCGCTGACCGCCCCCAGTCAACTTCGCTGCCAGTCTCCGTCAGCTCCGCCAGCGGGGGCATATCTGCCGCAACAGTCCGCGGGACCGTTAGCGTAACGGCTCAGCGTGCCGGTGTGCGTCACATGCTGGATTGGCGGGTCAATCAGACGGGCTCGCACGTCGCGATTATCGGACTGGGCAATGCGTATCCGTTGGCGGAGCAGACGGCCGCCGCATTGTCTGCCGATTATGGCATCACGGCAACGGTTATCGACCCTCGCCAGTGCACGTCGCTGGATTCAGACGTACTGGAGTCGTTGCGTGATGGCCACCAGCAGGTCATCACCCTTGAAGACGGGCAGCTTGAAGGCGGCTGGGGCGAGAAAGTGACCGCATATTATGCGAATCATCATGTCTCGGACGGCAGCCGTAATCCTCATGTGCTGAACTTCGGCGCAGCCAAGGAATTCACCGACCGCGTGCCGCTGGGCGAACTGAACGAACGTTATGGACTAACGGTGGAGCAGGTGACAGAGGCGATCACTCGTTGTTTTTGATGGCGTCTAGGGCCGGGATTTTAACGGCTTTATTGGCCGGGCCGAAGCCGAACAGCAAGCCGATCAGCGTGGAAAACAGTACGGCGAACAGGAACAGCCACCACGGAATCACCGAATAACGGGTCACATTCTCGCCACCAACTATCGCCTGCCAGAGTATGGTCCAGATAGATGTTCCGCCACCGGTACCGTCGCCGGAGCCCCCGCCTGCACCGCTGACCATACCGACAGACATGCCGCCGCTCATGCCGCCCGCATACAACGCGCCGACAACGTTGATGCCCAGCGATATCAGTCCGCTCAGCACGCAGCCGATCAATCCGCCGAAGAATCCGATCGCGCCGGCCTCCGCAAGAAACATGACGCGAATGTCACGAACGTAGCAGCCAAGCGCCTTCATAATGCCGATCTCGCGCGTGCGCTCGGTTACGGACATAACCATTGTGTTGGCGATGCCGATGGCCGCAACCAACAGCGAAACCGCGCCGATACCGCCCAGAATCAGCTGAATCGCGCGCGACTGTTCTTCCAACGACTTACGCATGTCTTCATAGGAGGAGGTCTCGTAGCCCAACGCTTTGATCTGTGATTCGACTTCGGGCACGGACTTGAGGTCGGCGGCCTTGACCAGCACCTGATTATAGGCGGTGGCTTTTTTGGCGGCGGCTGGATCGACTTTGGCGGCCAGTTCCTTCAACGCCTGCAAATCCATGACCAGACCGTCGGAGGTGGCATAGCCTTTGTTATAGTCGCCCGCCACAATGCCGGAAGCCCGCACATCAAAGGTGACGTTTTCCGACTGACCCGCGGTGTTGCCACCCGCGCCGCCTGTGCCGCCGCCACCGCCGCCGTACATGTTCATGCTGTACTGGTCGCCCTGATAATTGGTGCCGGTGGTCAGACTAATTTGCGTGGTGAGCGGGTCGAAGAACGGATCTTCGTCCTGATCTTCCTCGCACTGGCCGGTGGCCTGGTTAAACGTGCATGAGGAATACTGATCGCCACGTGTGCTGGTGCGTTGTTCGCCGTTCTTCAGGGTGTCCATGAACCCATAGGCGAACCATTCGCCGGCAAGCACCTGGTCTTTTTTGACCGGTTTCTCGCCACCGACGAGCTTGTAGCCCATCTGGTCGAACTGGGTCATGTCGATGCCCATGATCTGCACGTAATCATAGATGTAACGGCCGCCCGCGCCGGCTCTGGCCGTCACGTTATAAGGGAAGTTCATCATCGGCGTCACGCCGGATACGCCGCTCATCGCGCGGAAGGATTCCACGGCCTTGTCGTCGAGCTTGGTATCGCCCATCTTGGACGAGCCGCCATCGTCCATCGGACCGGCATAACCGTTGGTGTACACGGTGACGATGGACAGATCGCCCATCGATTTGAGCATCTTCTCGTTCTGCTCGTTAATGCCTTGGCCCAAAGAGACCATGAGCACAATCGAGCAGCAGCCGACGATAACGCCCAGCACGGTCAGAATCGTACGGGATTTACGCCGCCATAGGTTTTGTCTGCAGAGCCGCAGTATGTCGCCGAATCGCATGGTCGGGCCTTTCAGGCCTTGTGGGATGAGCCGGCTGGTGCGACTGATGAGGCTGGGGTAACTGGTGTGATAGGAGCGGTGTCTGCCGCAGCACCATCCGTCACGCCGGTATCGGTCTTATCATCCTTGCCTTCGGACCAATCATCCCAGTCCTCATCAATATCGTTCTTCTTGGCCTTCTGCTTGCGCCGGCGACGCACCAGCAGCACAATCACCACGATAATGACCACGGCGATCACGACGATGACCACATACACCAGCACCGGCAATCCCTGATTGGCGTTCTGGTCCATGTTCGGATCGGCCATGCCGGAATCATCCATCGGCTGCATATCGGTTACGGGTATGGTGAGCGGGAATTCCTTGGTCTTGGTCTGTCCGTCGGAATCCTCGTACGTGACTTTGAGCGTGGTCTTCAGCTCGCCTGACGCGTGCGGTGTGAAGGCGTAACCAATCGTGCCGGTGGTGCCGGAAGCCACATTGCCCACGTACTGGGTTTTCATCGTGGCATCGAAACCTTCGCCCTCCATCGTGGCCTCGACGTTGGCGATATCGCCTTTGCCCTTGTTCACATATTCCATCGTGACCGTGTTTTCCTGGCCGGCGATCACCTGGTCGGGCACTACGGGATCACTGATTTCGAACCGGTCAGGCTGACTGATCGGCACGGAAATCTTGACGTCAGACTGGCTTGAGGAGCGGGCGCTGGCGTCCACATACTCGTATCGGAAGTTCACGGTCACGGGCTGGGCACCGCTTTTCGCGGAGGCGAGCGCCTGCATCGGCACGCTTTGCGTCATGGCGTAACCGCCCCACAGCGCGTCGACGTAGAACGTGTTCGTGCCTCCCGCGATGGCGAAGCTCTCGCCGCCGTCCACGGTGATGACCATGTTCGTCACCGCCACCTGACCCATGTTCTGGAAGGTGAAGTCGAGGTTGAAATCGGCGCCGGCGGCCACGGAATCGCCGCCATAGGTGAAGTTGGTGACGATGATGTTCGGCACCGGGCCGGCGATTGGCGCGGAATCGCCGTCGCTTCCCTGAGACGTACTGTTCGTGCCGCTTGTGCCGTCTGTGCCGTCGACTGCGTACGCCTGGTGCGGAAGGGAGATGACGGCAAGTGCCAGTGACAGCGTGGAGAGCAACGCGACGATGATGGCGATGGTGCGGTGGGAGAGGTGCTTCATCGGTCAACTCCTTGGGTTCTTTGGGCGGACGGCGTGGACGGAACAGTTGGGCGGGAAAGGTCGGTGTTGAGCCGATCGCTGGTGATGCGGCCATCGAGCAAGGTGACGATGCGGTCGGCGTATGAAGCCATCTGCGGATCGTGTGTGACCAGCACGATGGTCTGGTTGAAGTCATGGGCGAATGCACAGATCATCGTCATGACCTCGGTTTTGGTTTTAGAGTCAAGGTTGCCGGTCGGCTCATCGGCGAACACCACCTCGGGCTTGGTCACAAACGCCCGGGCGATGCCGACGCGCTGCTGTTGGCCTCCCGACATCTGGCGCGGGTAATGGCTGAGACGATGGCCGAGCCCGACTCGTTTGAGTACGCCACGCGCCGCACGTTCGCGCTGTTCCTTGGGCACGCCGCGGAACATCAGCGGCATTGCCACGTTTTCGAGCGCGGTCAGATTGGGCAGCAGGTTGTACGACTGGAATACGAAGCCAAGATGCTTCTGGCGGAAGGCCGCCAGCTCACGCTCGTCGAGTTTGCTGACGGGTACGCCGCCGATTCTCACGCCGCCGCGCGTCGGTTTTTCCATGCCGGCCAACTGGTTGAGCAGCGTGGATTTGCCGGAGCCGGATTCGCCGAAAATGCAGCAGATCTGGCCTTGCGGGATACTGAGATTGACACGGTCAAGCGCCACCACCGTCTCATCCTCGACGGGGTATTCCTTGCGTAGGTTTCTTACCTCGATGATTGCTCGTGGCACGGGCCTTCTTCCCTCGTTCGTCGCCATTGGCGGACGCGCGATAGCTGGTTATTATTCAGCACATCTCAAGTCAGAGTATAGCCGTTATGCAGGAGACGCACCCCTTAAGGGTGTTCCCGGATGGTGGTGATGAGCATGTGACTTCTAATCTCAAGGTCGACAGTTCAGGCTCCAGACGGACCCAGACCGGCATAATATTCAAAAGCCCCTGCCCCTCACAAACGATGAGGGACCAAGGGCTTATTACATCGTGACCCCGGACGGGCTCGAACCGTCGACCTTGAGATTAGAAGTCACATGCTCTATCCAGCTGAGCTACGGGGCCAAACTCGTGTAAGTCTAGCCGTAGGGGTGTAAAACACCTCGGCGTAACGTCGGCTTGCACCGGTACCATCGGCGATATGGGGACAACGGAGAGCAACGTAGATCACGCCGCATCGGGCCAGACCGTCGCAGGCGATAGCGGTGAGCTCACTTTCACATACGCACAGGATCGTTTTGCCAGTGAAGGCAAGGATTGGGAAAGCCCGGTTGTGACCAACATGGCTGCATCCGTCTCTGCCGATGCCGGTAATGTCCCCGCCGGCAGCATCACCAACACCGGCACCAACAACACCTTCACCAGCACCACCGAATCGTCGCTTGCCACCCTGCTGTCCAACCAATGCCCGTTCGTTATCAAGGCCACCATTTTCGAGGGCAATGGCAAAAACGCCATTCGCGAACGTCACACATTCACCGGCTCGGTGCTGCGCCAGCTCGACCAAGCCAGCGCCCTGCTGAACGGCATCAACGAATCCGGCCAATACCCGGCCATAGCCCTGCGCGAAGCATTGGTCAACGCACTGGAACATCGCGATTACACGTACTCCGGCCCCACACTGATCAATATCTTCGATTCCCGCTTGGAAATCGTGTCGCTCGGCGGCCTGACCGATGGTTTGGAAATCAACGATCTACTCAACGGCGTATGCCAGCCACGCACCCCGCGTTTGGCTGAATTGTTCGCCGATTTGGGCCTCTGCGAGAACTGCGGTACCGGCATTCAACGCATTATGGACGCCTACGCGCAGAGCGCGGTCAGTCCGCAACTGCGCGTGGGCCCCACTTCGGTGGCAATGGTACTGCCTATCCCTGTATCGGCCGAGGCCGCGTCCTCGCATCGGACCGATGCCGATGCTTCCGCCGCGCCCAGCACCACTGACGAAGCACAGCATGCCAAAATGTACTCATTCCCCACGATTCAGCGCATGACGGATAACGCCGCAGATGCTTTGGCCGGCGCACGCATCATCGGCTGCGCGCCACTGCAGACGCTGATTCTCGGCAGTGGATTCGGCGAACGCCCGGACGGTGACGATCAGGCCAGTACCCGCCCGCTTGATACGGCAACGCTGGAACCGTCGCCTCAAACGTTGGAACAGTTCACGCTCAATTTCCTCGCGTTCCGCGGTGTGAAGCTCAGCCGTAAAACCATGCAGAAAGCGCTTGGCCTGAACAAGGATCAGATGACGCAGCTCTTGGACCAGCTGGAGTTGAGCGGCAAGATCGAACGTCATACGCACGCCAAGTCCACTACGTATTCGCTGGCACATGCCTCAGGACGGTAGCGACCAGGGCGACAACGACCAAATCGTCAACAACCCAAGCAGCAACGACCAGAGCAATACGGCCCAAGGCGCGATAAAGCAGCAGCTCAGTTCTCGAATACGCGGTCGCGAATCATGCGACCGGATTCGTCGAGCGCGGTGGAGAACCGGCCATAGTCGGACAGAATCACGCCCATGTACAGCATGTCCACGAGCGCGGTATCGGCCACGCGCGAGAAAATCGCATTGCCATAGATCGTGTGCGAATCACGACCCGTCAGCAACGTCACGTCGGCCCAGCTGGCCAGCGGCGCGCCGATGGCATTGGTTATGGCGATGGTTTTCGCGCCATGCGACTTCGCCAATCGCAACGCTTTGACCGTATCCGCCGAACTGCCCGAATGGGAGAAGGCGACGGCCACAGCGCCGTGGGGCAGGTGCCCGGCACCGATCTGCTGCAGGTAAGCGTCGGTATTGAGACGGCATGTCAGTCCCAGGTAGCCGAGCTTGGTGAACAGATCCATCGCCGGTGTCAACGAATTCTCCACGCCGAAAATGTCGATGAACTCCGATTCGGCGAGTAGGGCGACCGCCTTGCGATAGGCCTTGGGGTCCAACGCACTGTGCAGCTCGTCGATCAGCGCCTTCGCGCCATCGGCCGCTTTACCGGGAATCTCATCTTCGCCATCCCACGGATTCAGATCGAATCCGGCCAGCGGATTGAAGGTCACTTTGTGTTCGGCGGCCGGGTTGCGCAACACGTACCGCAGTTCACGGTAACCGCCGAAGCCGAGCTTGCGGGCGAACCGAATCACCGTCGGCTGGCTGACGTGGGCGATGTCGGCCATCTGACCGACGGTCAGGTCGGCCGCCTCCTCGATATGATTCCGAATATACTGGGCTACGGCGCGCTCCGCCGGACGCAGCGACGGATACACGTGGTCGATGCGCTCACGTATTCCCACCGAGGATTGCACAGCCGCGCTCCTAGTCGTCCGTATTTTCCATTCCTGTTTCGAGGTTACCGGCTGTATACCGGCGAACAGTCGACTTGGATTGACCGCAACATGAACGGTGAGCGAACTCTTCCGTTTACCTTTCCGCTCCATTCCCTCTACAATCGAAACCATGGTGCGGATTAGCGTGGGAAGCCCCACCCATCACACAAGCGGGCGACTGTACGGCGTGTTCTTCGAGGACATCAACCATGGTGCGGATGGCGGGCTGAACGCCAACATGGTGAACAACTACAGTTTTGACGGCGTTTATCTCGACCATCACACGTGGCGTATGGCCGGTGCCGAACGGTGGCGTACGCAGGCTGATTCCCTGCGTTTCTGGGATTTCATCAACTGTTCCGCCGCCGGCCTTGGCAGTGAGATACGCGGGATTCACGGCCAGCGGGTGACCACCGACTGCCCCGCCCCGCCAATTCACGCACATAGCCGATACGCTCGCATCACGTCCGATGTTCCTTCCGAAACCGGCCCTGCATATCTGGAAAACCTCGGCTATAACGGAGGCGGCGACAACGGGGGCGAGCCCGCGTTCTCCATCGTCGCCGACCACACCTATTCCGTCAGTCTCGCGGTACGTCCGGTTCATGGGCGGGCCGAGCTGTCCGTCGGCGTGGTCGATAGGTACGGCCTGCCGCTCACCAGTATCACTCGATTGTCGTATATCGTGGATTCCGATCCGCTTGACGATACGGAAGAGACCGGTCTGAGGCAGGACGATGGGGCCGATGCGCAGGATTCCGGCGTTTCGATCAGTCCGGATTCGTCGGATGGTGCCATCGTCATCGGCCGTGACGGCTGGTACCGGTTCAACGCCGACGTAACCGGACTGAACACCGATTACGGCAAGCTGCGTATCACCATTGACGCCGGCGAACGCACCACGTTCGATCTGGATCTGGTGCAGTTCATGGATGCGGACTATTGGGGCGCGGGCGACCCGAAATGGCGTTACGGCAAGCTGCGCCGCGATTTGGTGGAGACCATTCAGGCGTTGCATCCAGCGTTTCTGCGATTCCCCGGCGGCTGCATCGTCGAAGGTGTGACGCCCGGCAATGAGTATCGCTGGAAGGATACCGTCGGCTCTCTGGCCGCGCGACGCCAACAGTATTCGATGTGGTCGTTCAAGATGCCGGATGGTTCCAGCTATTCGCAGAGCTATCAGATCGGTTTCTACGAATATTTCTGCCTGTGCGAGGACCTCAAGGCCAAGCCGCTGCCTACTCTGTTCGCCGGCATCGCATGCCAGTCGCCCGGCCGAGATCCGCGCCACATGGATATCAATTCGGCCACCTTCCGCAACAATGTGATTCAGGACTACCTGGACCTCATCGAATTCGCGAATGGCGATCCGGAGTCCAGCTCGTGGGCCGCGGTCCGGCGTGATATGGGCCATCCTGAGCCGTTCGGCTTGGACATGATCGGCGTGGGCAACGAAAACTTCGGGGCTGACTACGTGGCCAAGTTTGACATGATCAGCGAGGCCATTCATGAACGATACCCGGATATGCTGTGTGTGATGAGCGCCGGACTGTTCCCCTTCCAGCCGGCGATGAAGCGCAGCTGGGACCATGCGCGAGCGTTGGCCGCAACCGATTCCGGGGCACATGATTCCGCCACCGGTGACGCGATTATCGTCGACGAGCATTCCTACCACTCCCCCGAATGGTTTGCATCCCAGGCGTCACGATTCGACGCTTACCCGCGTTGTGGCGCCGGCGTCTATTTCGGCGAATATTCAGCCAACGGCTATTTTGCCGGCCAACCACAGACCGAACAGGGCGCGAACACGTGGAAGTCGGCACTCGGCGAGGCCGCGTTCCTGACCGGCTGCGAGCGCAATTCCGACGTGGTGCGCATGACCTCCTATGCGCCGCTGCTCGCGCATATTCCGGCTAAGGGGTGGGCGCAGAATCTTATCGAATTCAATCCGGCGCATGTGAACCCCACGGTGAATTATGAGGTGGAGCGGCTGTTTTCCACGCATCTGGGCGACACGACGTATGCCGTGTCCATCGAGCAGACCGCGTCACGCCCCGCCAAACATCTGTATGTCAGCGCCACCGGGCATGACAGGGATGACGCCTGCCGTTACATCAAAATCGTCAATATCTCCGATTCCCCGGTGGATGTGACGTTGGAAATCGCGCGCGGACTGGCCGGGCTGGGCGCCTCGCCATCGCGACCGGTGCGTTTGGAGGTGACGACGTTAAGCGCCAATCCGACGGCGAAGACCACTATCGGATACCGCGGCGAGGCTTCGGGGGCGATTGTGCCGGAACGTCGGGCTTACACATTGCCGTCGCCGTCTTCATTGCTGGCGATGAAGATCAAGCCGTACAGCGTCACGCTGGTGGTTTCGCGCTGATTGGCATCGGCCATTAGGCCGATGCCTTTGCCGTTAGAATCACCCTCAAGGATGAGGGGGAATCGTGCAGATTCAGGGAATAATAGGGGCTATCCCCCATAGCGAATACAAGCGCAGGAGGGCAGGATGGAATCCACGGCGGCCAGAAGACCGCCGGCCAACGATGAAGGAGTGTGCGGTATGTTTATCAATCTGTTCCGCAGGCAGCGTCCTGCGCTCGCCCGGCTGGCCCGCAACTCCAACGCCTATCGTCAGCCGATGGTTGCGTCCGTATCATCGTCCGCAGTCGGCGTATCCAGCATCACCTCTGAATCCAACACAGCCACCGCAGCCGGCGTATCCACGCTGGATGCCACCATCGGCCGCATCCACGACATCCCGCAGTCGGCCATGAGCCGACTGACCGGCTCCCCCACCGTATACGCGCGGTAGACCCCCAGTCGGCTTCGCCGGCAGCCCCCCGTCAGCGGGGTGGAGATGGCTGGGCTCAGAAACTCGGCTCGATGATCCAGCTCAAGGTCAGCAATACGGCCAAAAACAGAACGTTGACGGCGGAGTAGACGGCCAGATACCGGCCTTTCTTGTGTGGGTACTGGCGCACGACGTTCTTGTAAGAAATAAGCGAGGCCATCGAGGCGATGAGCGTACCCATGCCGCCCAAATTGGTGCCAATGATCAGATCGCGCCATTGGTCACAGAAGCCGGAAAGCAGAATCGTGGTGGGCACATTGCTGATGACCTGGCTGGACGCCACCGCCACTTCCAGCG
>ULYJ01009728.1_pt1 | contig 12846 bp, 6 predicted proteins | sample 1962111 | NCBI WGS metagenome assembly ULYJ01 (sample SAMEA4835861, study PRJEB28245) | human gut metagenome | biome: gut microbiome; material: fecal sample | place: Denmark | collected 2008
TTAGTACCGTATTCAGCAGAGTTCTCTATCTGATTTAAGAATGTATATGAGATAGGACGTAAATAATTCTTCTGGCTAAAATTTACGGCAGCACGAGGATTATATTTAGGCAATCGAGTTTCAAAAGCTTTATGTCGTTTCAGTAAAGCCCAACGGGTAAACTCACCACACAATTCACGAGCATATTCATCCAACACATCATCCTCTGTAGCAGTAGTCAATTTCATATTAGCTTCGAAATCAGCTTCATTACGACAAGCACGCTTACGAAGAACATTCAAATACTCAGCTGCTTTTGCACCATTTCCCAAACGTTCTTCCGCTTCAGCCGCAATCAGATACACTTCAGCCATACGCATAATAAACATGTCACCAGTTTTGCATTGCAAATTACTTCCATAAAAACCTCCCTCGAAATTAAAATTAAACTTATTCAATGAAGGAAATAAAGTATAGGTATTTGTCTGCTGGGCATCAATAAATGTTTCCTTGTATTTACCATCTGCTGCAAACAAATCATCAATGTTCACACAAATATATCCTCGCTTTGCTTTTTCAGCATCACTCAAATACTCTTTTGATAAATAAACGATAAAACGATCTTCATCCTCTGCTAATGGATAAGGATTCACATAAGGATTCTTCACTTTAACCAATTTATTGACATCACCAGAATATTCTCCTTTAGGCCATACACTGGCAACATATTGATTACCACCATTAGAACCTAGATTAATAGCATTAACATCAACATATGGATATATCTTCTTTCCTACAAATTTAGAATCAATACCATACTTAGTGCACAAATCTTCAGTTAATGTAATTGTTGCATTCTTATCATCGTATGTGCGCCATCCAGCCTGTACCATGGAGAACAGAGAAAAAGCTGTTGTAAATGAGTTTTCCCAACGTTTATCATAACGTGCATCAAAACAGTCCACTAAATATTTAGAAGGCGCATAATAATTATTATTCACACGACCATAGAAGTAATTTTGCTTACTGCCCACAGGATAAATATCACTCAATTTATTAGGATCACAGAATGTGAAAGTAAATAATTTATTCGCTCCATACGAACCATATGTAAAAGCATCAGTTCCTGCCTGGGGTCCCGAAGCTATAAACAAAGCTTCTTTATTGTTACGATTATTACTTTGTGCCCATACATCTTCAACATCATCATACAAATATGCATTATAAGAAGCCATATTGGCAATCAAGTCTTCTGCAACTTCTTTCGCACGCTGCCAATAAGAAACACCATTTTCGCTTAAACCTTCACCTGCTCCCTGCGCATAAGCTCTGGCCAACAAACCTAAAGCAGCTTTCTTTGTTACCCGGGCATAATTACCATCCATAGGAGTTGTATTCAAGTCAGCAGCAGCTTCTTGCAAATCAGTTATAATAAGATTGTAAATTTCCTCCTGTGACGAGCGAGTGGGATTCATTATTTTGGTATCTGTTGACTCTGTAGTTACTAACGTCACATTGCCATAATTGGTCACAAGTACCAAATAATAATAAGCACGCAAACACTTTGCTTCAGCTACTACAACTTTCAGTACATTCTTATCTCCCTCAGTTACATCTGCTGCACGATTTATCACTGCATTACAAGTATTAATACAAGCATAAGCTTGAGAAAACAGTTTGTCTGTAGCATTAGTACTAGTAGTCAACCCTTCATAATAGAACAATTGCTGCAATGTTGTTTTATTATTTTGGGTAAGCCATAAATCTGTACCGGTTTCCGCTACAGCCAAATAATCGGAAGCAGAAAACATTTGGTCATAAAGTGGAGAATAGCAATAAGTACCCAAATTTTTCAAGCCTTCTACAGTTTTCAACTCTCCTTCTCCAGATGTATCGCTAGGATTATATTCATCCAAAGAACATGAGTACATAGCTGCTGCTGTGCAAATGGCTAAAGCCATGTTATATAATGATCTTTTCATTGTCTTTTGTCTTTAATGTTTTTGTTAGAATGAAACATTCACACCAAATACCAGTTGCTTGGATAATGGATACTTCAAAGCACCATTCATTTCAGGATCATAATCTTTCAACAAATGACTTTTAGCAACGGTCAATGGGTTAGTAATAGTAGCATATAAACGGCATTTGCTGATGCCGGCATTTTTCAACAAACGTTCCGGGAAGGTATATCCTAAAGTAATATTCTTTATTTTAAAGAATGAACCATCTACATAATTCAAACTACCATATCCTATATAACTTTTCGTTTCACGATTAGCATTTAATGCCGGGAAATCATTTGAAGGATTAGATTCCGTCCAATAGTTAAAATAAGTAGGGAAATTACCCTTACCTGTTGAATCATACCAACCTAACATTTCATAATTAATCATCTGTCCCCAACGGAAATAGGCATAAATAGTCAAATCAAAATTCTTGTATGTGAATGAATTTTGGAAACCCATCGTCCATTTGGGAGCATTGTGACCTAATACTTGCGAATCAGCGTCACTATAAGTATATTTATTATCTTTAGTATAATAGATAATATCTCCATTCTTGTCAGTCAAAGGCTGACCATCATCCCCTACTTTATAGAACTTACCATCGGCTTCCTTAATCATTCCTGGCACATTGATTTTAATATCACCAGGAGCACAGCCAAATGCTGCTGCATCTGTTTCTTCACCCAACTGCCACATACCATCAATTTTTGGAGCATAGAATGAATTTACAGGATAACCTATAGACAAGTAATAGTCTTCATTCTTAACATGGTCTGCCGTACCGCCTATCAATGATTTTACTTTTTCATTATTCAAAGTGAAAGTCAAAGCAGAAGTCCATGTAAATTCTTTATTAACAATATTACGTGTATTCAATGTTAATTCCAAACCATGATTCTGTGTCTTTGCAATGTTCTTGCTCATATAATATAACTTAGAAGCATTGTACGCACCATTGACAACCGGCAAATTCTGCTTCCAAATTACACCATCCGTATTTGTTATATAATAATCGGCACTTAAATCAATACGGTTATTGAAGAAAGATGCATCCAAACCAATATTCCAGTTATGAGATCTTTCCCAAGTCAAATCAGCATTCGCTACATTCTCTGAAAATTTATAGCTGTTTGTTTTTTGACCGCCCAAACTATAATATCCATCCAATTCTACAGTCGCAACAGAAGAATAGGGATCAATAGATGCTGCACCAGTCACACCATAACCCAAACGCAGTTTCAAATTATTCATCCAGTTACTGGTCCCTTGCATAAATTTCTCGTCCGATATTCTCCATCCTAAAGACACGGCTGGGAAAGTACTCCATTTATTACCTTTTGCCAGTCTTGAAGATCCATCTTGACGAACCGATGCAGAGAATAAATACTTACCTAAATACGAATAATTGATACGTCCTACCAAACCTAGCCCTTTAGACATAGTATAATTGGAATAAACAATTCCCGTACCATCCATGTTATGCCATAAGTACGAATTATTCTTTATATTATCCTGCTTTTGCCAAGACTTATCCGTTTGATTATGATTCCATGAGGTAACTGCTGTTACAGTAAATTCATGGTCTTTCTTGATATTAAAATTATAAGTGAAAATGTTTTCCCATTTATAATTATAGCTTCTGTTCTGATCAATCTGGGCATAAACACTAGCAGAAGTACCAGAAGCATTAGGACCATCTGATGCATAATATTGATAGGAACCGATACCTTGGAAATAATTCTTTTTATCGTACCCTAGACTAGCGTTCAACCGTGACTGGATAGTCATTCCTTTAAAGGGACGAATCTCAATATAAGGATTTAAAAACAGCTTGAAATTTTGATTGTTATCACGGTATACACTTTTATCTTGATTCAATAATAAATTAATAGTATTTCCATCACCCGGAACCGGAGTTACATTGATACTTCCATCTTCATTGTAAACGGTTCCCAAAGGAACAGACACTAATGAATTAATAAATCTGGAATATGCTTTATTTCTATAGACATAAGATCCTTGCATATTCACACCAACACTTAACCATTTTTTTATTTCATGGTCAATACGCATATTGGTAGAATATACTTTATAATCATCACCTGTAAATTGTCCCTGCTCATCTGAGAAGTTTAAAGAGAAATATGCTTTTGTTTTTTCCGTACCTCCTGAAACCGACAAGCTATAATTTTGTGTAACGCCAGTCTGCAACAGTTCATCAGCCCAGTCTATATATTGTCCGTTCAAATGTGCCTTATAAGCTTCGGGGGAAGAAAATAATGCCTCATCCGTAGAATATGTTCCGGCAATTTGGTTTGCTTCACGAAGTACATTGATATAACTGTCACCACTACGCATCTCAGGAACCGTGGCCCATCCGTTGAAACCGACATAGGCATTCAAATTGATATTAATTTTTCCTGCTTTACCACTTTTAGTAGTAATTATAATAACACCATTGGCACCTGCCGCACCATAAACAGCTGTCGAAGAAGCATCTTTCAAAACTTCAATAGACTCAATATCATTAGGATTCAATGTAGAATAATCACCCGGCATACCATCAATAATAAACATAGGATCACCGCTAGCTGTAAATGAACGAGTTCCACGCAATTGCAATTTAGGCCCTTCACCCGGTTGCCCTGAGGCCTGAGTTATATCCAACCCTGCAACACGTCCTTGAAGTGCTTGCATAGGATTAGTAGCAGGTGTCAAAGTTATATCCTCATTTTTAACGGAAGAAACAGCACCAGTCAAATCCCGTTTCTTAACAGCACCATAACCAATAACTACCACTTCTTCCAAAGCCTGAGTATCCGGTTCCATCTTAATAGTGATCTGGGTGTTCTTACCTATGGTCACAGTCTGAGTTTTATAACCGATATACGATACCTCAAGCATCCCCTTACCTGTAGGAATATCTAAAACGAAATTTCCATCGAAATCAGTAATCGTTCCAACAGTAGCTTGTCCTTTCACTATCACGGACACACCAATCAACGGTTCTCCTGTTTCATCCACTATTGTACCTTTAACTGTATGCGTTTGCAAAACAGACTGCACCGACTCACTATCCATTCTACCACCCACATTTGCATACGAAAAAGCAGCCGGCATACATAATGCAGCTGATAATCCTAACACAACAGGTGTTCGTCTGATTCCGTAACCCAACGGCTTAGGACATTTCTTCATGTCTTTTCTCATTTTTCTATGGTTAACAAATTAATTAATAATCCATATTATTTATCTCTAATGTAGTAAAAATACGATGTTTTAGTTTTCTTTCTTCAGATAAAGTCATTACTTCCATTGCTTCATCAGAAACCAATAATACATTCTTGGCCTCTTCAAATACTTTCAGCAGTTCTGCGTGCTCCTTTAAAAGCTTATCCCAATGAAAAGCTGATTCAGGAGCATCATCCAGAACATACTTGATAAAGTCGTCATCCTTCAAAAAGTCTTCTACCTTGCTATACACCTTTTTTGTATCCACGTTACAATCATTTTCCATTATGACGGATAGTGGTTCAAAGTTGTACTCACCTGAAAACTTAAAATATTATCCTACCAATTCCCTTAATCTTGTAATACCTCTATGCATCAAATTTCGTACCGACTGGTAATTCATATCCATAATGGTACAAATATCTTCATATTTCTTCTCTTCTATATAATATAAGGTAAGTGCCTCACGTTGGCGCGGAGATAATTGAGCCAACAAATGTTTTACTTTTATATTTTCAAAACAACTTTTTTCCTTTTCCAAATATGTATGTTCTACATCATCACCTGCTGCAACGGGATTCAGTTCCTCAACAGCCGTTTCCGACATGAACATCCGTCTGCGAAGTTCATCGCATAACTTATTTTTCAAGGAAATGAGGAGGTATGATTTGAAGTTGTCAATGATACCCAATTCAGCCTTCTTTGTATACAATTTTACAAAGACATCATGAATGCAGTCCTTCAACAATTCTTTGTCAGTAGTTAACTTACATCCATAATTAAATAGAAGATTAATATGCATATCATATAATGTAGAGAATGCACTTACATCTCCAGATTGGAAAGCGGTTACCAAGCAAGCTGTCTTATCATTTAAGTTTTGTTCCATCACAGTATACTAATTATAGGTTGTTTTGATGATGATGCAAAACTAGGGAGGATACGCTACTTTTTTAGGTAATATTTGATTATTGGACCGAAAAAACAGATAACCTGCTGAAAAACATATATGCTAAATAATACAGATTTTCATTAAAAAGGAGAACCAAAATAAGTCCGGTTCTCCTTCCATGTACTAAATTCTATGAAACCAATAAATACAATCTTTGTTTTCCTCTGCTTTAAGCATATATATATCTTTAATATTCAACCGTTTAGCAATCACCGTTATTGCTCCGGTCTTCGGATCAACAGACTTCAATATGTATTTCCCAGGTGATAAATGAACAGGAATATCTGTTGCAGAATGGGAATAAATGATACTTCCAATACCAGATTTTACCAGTTTCTGATACTTATTTGTACCAGTATCCTCCATATCCATAGCAGCCGCATCAGTTAAAAAGCTTTCATCGGCAACCGGAACAACCGGGCAAGAGCCACTTGCCATGAAGACAGCCCAAGCCATATCCGGATAATTCTGCGCATAGTAAGTAACCGCTTTTTCCGGGAACTTCTTACGATATTCACTCACCGCCCGATAAGCTTCATCAAAAGTAACCTTACCTACTTTCATTTTACGGGCATGCTGACGGGGAGCCAGGTTCTTTCCACCTTCGGGAGCATAAAGACCATCCACTTTATAGTGCCAGTAACGAATATCAATAATGTCAACTAATTTCGCACGCTGCGTATCATTCAGAATGGCATCTTGAACATCCTTTGTCGCACTTAACGCCACGGTCGCTTTCTTACCGGTTTCTTTCTCCCACTCTCCTATCACATCCAGCCAGAATTGTACAAAATGCAACGGACCGGTAAACTCCGCACTGATCAGTTGTACCACATTTGCATCATCGGCAAAATTATCCAAGCATTGGCGAATATACTTTCTATGAAACTCACGACGTACCGGATGACTGATATCATAAAACATATCCGCTACAAAGATACGTTTGTCACCGGCAAAAGGAACAGGTTCAGGCATATCGGTCTGATTGATATTATTGGCCGACCGCCAAGGACAGTCTACCCAATGTGCTCCCGCCTCCAAGATATTATGCTGGAAGTAATTCTCATGGAAAAGCAAAAGACCTTTCTCCGCCCCTTTTTCGGCAAACTGCTTCAACCGGTTCCAATACCATGCATTGGGACGGTTCAAATCATACTTGCTCAATCCTTCCCAAGCAGTACCTTCTCCACTGCGGGCAAACGGTTGTTCGTAGAATGGTCCCCACACATCTCCATCACGACGACGGACGCGCTCATGATCGTCACGACGACGCTCATACCACAAACCGTAATTATGATCTAAAACCAAAATCTGATTCTTCACCATATAATTCACCGTAGAATCAATTCTATCCGTCAGCCCAAGTCCTTCGCGTCCCGGCACGAAACGGGTAACATGTGGCTTGGCTTTAGACAAGAAGCTGGTCCTCAGTTTCCCATTCCACCAAGGAACCTCCTGCCTGCCGCCTACCAGTAACCGGCCATCCACCTGCATACGTCCATTAATAATGGCAAACAGATGATCCTCTTTTTCCTTATATATAGGTGTCTTGAACTTCAAATCTTCTAAAGATTTCAGTTTTCCGGAAGACACACTGGCTGTATAAGGTGCTTCCTCAATCCATTTTTGCATAGTAAGACGGGGAGTATAAGCTTCCTTTGCCATCTCCATTGCCGCTTCTACGGTAGGACTGCTGGTTGCGTTGGTAGCCCTGGGAAGAATACGTGCCTGGTCAGAACAATCTTTATTCAAACGTGCCGCCAACTGTGCATAAAACAAGCTGCGGGGATGTACGTGATTATTTGATTCCGCCCATTGACCGTCACCCGAGAATTGCGCCCAACAACCGTATGCACGGTTTACCGCATCTCTTGCCGGTGAATAACACTCTATCCCGGCAGCTGTACATTGCCAGAAAAGACTGTTGCCTGTATTCCAACCGGCACCATTTTTATCCTGTCCCAAATTCTTAAACACCAAATCATGGCCATCAATGTTTACCACATCAAATAATAACCCGCAAGCCCAGGAATCAATAGAACCGCTGAATCCTAACGACTCTTCCGAATCACACTGTACAAAAGCATTCGGACCTGCCGCACAAAATCCGGCTGAGAAATCATGAATACCCTGTTTAGAATAACAACGCTGAAAAAGTGTCTGCTGCCCCATAGTATAAAATGTACTGCGACGCATTCCACCTATCTCTGAAACAGGTTCTGTGGATACACAATCTTCTACTGTTGTTTTAGAGCCGGTACGCTGTACAATCACAGCACTTCCTGCAAAGTGCTTAAAATTTACCCTGCGCACCCAACAGTTTTCGGCATTTTCTATAGATACCCCCGTCCAGCAATGATCCTCATCTTTAGGATACTTCTTATCATAGTCAGAAGCCAATGTCAGATTCTCCAAACCTGCTTCTGCGATTCTGCCCGGCCAACTATAACGTAACACTTTGACAGTTCCCCATTTATTATCCAAAGCCATTGTCAAAGGAGCATCCAAAGTCAATTGGTTTCCATCCGCCTTACTTACCGACCTATCCCAAACCAAATCCATCTCTCCTTCTTTCCAGCCCAAAGCGGAAATACCTCCGCCAAAAATATCACAACCGACAGAAGCAATCCATTCTTTCGTAGAGGGGCGGACAATCCGGACCCGCTCTCCGGAAACCAGCTGTACATTATTGGTTACCTGAAAAGTACAAGTATTTACAGGAACGTATGATGTCAACACATCCAAGATATCCGTAACAGCCAAATCATTCCGCCCTTCAATATAAAGCAAAGCTCCTCTGTCCACTCCCTTTTTCAACAATACGGTCTGTTCCCTGTCACTGCCGCGCAGCACGACTCCCGACACAGAAATACGCAAGCTCTCATTCAATTCAAAAGTTCCTTTATCCAGCAAAACAGCCCCACGAAAACCATTTTTATCCAAAGCCAATGAAGATACATAGTCAATGGCACGCTGAATACGAGAGGAATTATCTCCAGGCTTCCATGAAACAAAAACGGCATTCGCCACATCAGGTATAGGGTGTTCCGAGTTACGGTAACCGCAAGAAGAATAATCTAGAATACGGTTTCCGCGTTCATCAGCCACATAAGTCAGTTTTTCTTCCTTCACCTGTAAAGGAAAGGTTTGCGCAGAAATCCGCGCAAACCCCAAACTTAAAAATCCCAATAATAATAACTTATAATTCATTTTACATCAAACTTTTACGTTTTGCCAAAGTATCATGATTGTTCTTTATATCCGTCCAATCCACTTTCTTTGCAGGATCTATGCCATTAATGTATTTTTCAATATTGGTATACCCGTCACCATTACAATCTTTTACCGCATCACCCGGATCATTAGGATTGAGTCCGTATCTCACCTCCCAGACATCCGGCATACCATCACCATCCGTATCAACCACAGGAGTACCTTTATATTCGGGCAAACCACCTACCTGACGGGGATCTGTAATGATCCCTTGTTTATAAGAGTCAACAGGAAGACGTCTTTTTACATAAGTACTAACGAATTCAGGAGCGTCTTTCACGTAAATAGCTTTCCCTGTCTTCACCGTCTTCATCACACGGGCATCCACCGCATCCCTTTTAGGGAAAGTAGCCCCGGCATTTTCCAATACATAATTATAGGCAGTTTTGGCATCCATAATAGTCACATGGGGCATTGAGAAAGGCTCGTTTACACGAATTTGATCTGTAAACTTCCCTGCGTCCGGCATATCGTACACCTGCACGCCGCCATCCCAATTATTCTTTGTCACACGCGCATTACCTTCCACTACATTTCCGGCTACATACGCTTTACCAAATGTATCCGGTTTCTTCTTGTCACGACTTGATTCGGGTTTCACAATCCGGTGGGCAATCGGCTTATCTTTCGGAGTGATAGGCCCCGGTTTAAAATAATTATTAATAATATTCAAACGGCTGGTTTCATCTCCCCCGTCAACAGAACGGTTCCACCAATTAAAAGTCACATTGTTTACCAGATTAAAATCCTCATTCATGCCAATGGAACAGTTACGGCTGATATTGGATGCGAACAAGTTACGGCAAAACATACTGTTATGCCCACCTATAGTCGCCCCGAAAGCATGATTGTAACAATCCAAAGCTTCCGAAAAAATAGAGTTCTGAATAGTTATGTTGACAGTAGGAAGCTTCAGACCATGCCCTGTGGAATCGCGATTGTATACATGGCGGTAAACAGACATGTTTTCATCCAGTCCCCAACTGGCAGAGCAGTGATCGATAATAACATTACCCACACAGTTACCTCCCAAAGCATCATCCCGGAAGAACACATCCTGCGCCCCCCGACGGAAACGCATATGGCGGATAATAATATCATGCGTATCAAGCAGGAAAGAGGCCCCTGTTACACAAACCCCATCCCCCGGAGCTGTCTGACCTGCAATAGTGATATACGGAGCACGGACGTTTATAGGGGTTTTCAGCCGGATAACGCCCGAAACATTGAACACAACAATACGCGCGCCACCGGTCGCACATGCCTCACGCAATGTTCCGGGCCCACTGTCGGCCAGCGAATTGACCACAATTACTTTTCCTCCACGTCCACCGGGAGTATAGGCCCCTCCCCCTTCTGCCCCGGGAAAGGCAGGTATGTTGCTCTTTATTAAATCCTCCGGTTTGGATGCCCATGGTTTATAAGGACGTCCTTGAACAGCCTCAGACATTACTACAGGTAATGCTTTCGCCCATGCCTCATCCGATTTCCGGTCTATTTCCTTTTGTTGTTCTTCTCCTCTGATTTTTACCGAATCAGGAATTACAGGATACTGTGCCGCCACAGGCAACACACATGCAGTCAATGCTGCCACTGCAAATAGTTTCTTTAGTTGATTCATTTGGTCGCTAAATTATTATTTTTTCTATAACTTCGTAACATAACACCCTGCTTTTAACATGATTCAAACACACATTGCGAGTATTTCTATATCAAAGACGGAACAGAAAGCCTGTTGTACTCTCTATCCGCACATAAAAAAAGAGCTTGACACCGTTTCACCGGGCAAGCTCCTTTTCCGCTTTTCAATAAACATTAATTTATATCTTTCCTCCACGTGCCTTGATACGTTCATACCAAGCCTTACGTTCTTTCACTAAATCATATCCCCGCTTAGAGAGGTAATTATTAATCCGGCCTTTGTATTTGCCGAAAGCAGCATGTTTCTTATTTGAATTTTCAGCATCCATGGCAAATTCACGGGCTTCAACAAGCCATGCCATAATCTGCGCTTTCTCTTCTTCTTTCAAGGTAGGAATCATGTCAACCGTAGCTTTATAAGTTACCATTACCACACCATAAGTCATGCCATCTTTCACTGCATCTATCTGCTTGGCATCCAAATAGAGCGAAAGATCGGCCGGGAAAGCGAAATGAGTACGGTAAAGCGCCGCATCCTTTTCAGCTTCGGCAGCTTTAACGGCTTCTTGTTTCGCATCGCCCGTCAGGGTTTCTTTTGCCAGCTTCACTTTGGCATCGCGCGTTTCGTATATGTCATTCAGTTTAAAATAACGGTTGGCTATGATAGTTGTCACTTCACGGGCGGCAACGGTATCTGTCAACTCCAGTTTATCTACAATCTTCTGCGAACGTTTCACAATAGATTCCACGTAAGCCGGATCGCGGCCTTCACGGTCCAAATCCACTGCTCCGGCGGTAATGACTACCGCCATGAGCAACAGAAACATTATACCTGACTTTTGTATCATATCCTGTCTTCTTTCCTCCGTTTATTACATCAACTTTCCTTTAGAAGCCAATGTATCATAATTGTTTCTCAAATCAGACCAGTCAATACAATTTCTAGTGCTGATACCATTAATATATTTCTCAATATTTGTATAGCCGTCACCGGTACAGTCCTTATTAGCATCCGAAGGATCATTAGGATTCAAGCCATTTGCCTTTTCCCATTCATCGGGCATACCGTCACCATCCGTATCCACATACGGAGTGCCTTTGTATTCCGGATATCCCCCCATCTGGCGGATATCGGTGATGATACCCTGTTTATAAGAATCTTTCGGCAAGCGGCGATATTTAAACTGTCCGTCTTCTCCCATTGATTTAGGAGCCAGCCCGGTCAAATCACCGTTAGCATCCTTGGCCATCTTCTTATCATAATAAGGAACGCCTGTTCTCACTTCCTCTACAATACGTTCATCCACAATATCACGGCAAGGAATGTTGGCACCTGCATTTTTCAGTACAAAATCGTATGCATCATGTGCGGAAGTAATGCGGATGTACGGCATTTCAAAAGGACGGTTGCTACGCATATTCTCCGTATATCCATCTGTATTCGGCTGAGTTTCAATCTGGATACCACCTGCCCAGTTGTCCTCTGTAATGGCAGGATAGCCTTCCATAATATTACCATCAGCATAAACACGGCCATACACTTTATGATCCAATTTGCTTCGTCCCGCTTCGGGTTTCAGGATGCGATGCCCCACAGGAGTATCTTTCGGAGTGGCCGGTCCCGGTTTATAATAGTTGTTTATCATATTGAACATAGCGGTATAATCGCCACCGTCCGAAGAGCGATGTACCCAGTTGAACACCACATTGTTTACAAAATTGAAAACACCATTCCAACCGACGGAAGGATTACGTCCCGAA
>ULYJ01022128.1_pt1 | contig 12456 bp, 12 predicted proteins | sample 1962111 | NCBI WGS metagenome assembly ULYJ01 (sample SAMEA4835861, study PRJEB28245) | human gut metagenome | biome: gut microbiome; material: fecal sample | place: Denmark | collected 2008
ATGTTCTTGGTTATAATAATTATCATGTGAATTTTCATTCATATGTTCTTGATTATATATATTGTCATTTGAATTAGTATTCATATGATAATTATTTTGAATACTATTTATATTATTTTTTAAATAATTAATTTCTTTTTTTAAATTATTATTTTCATTAATTAAATTGTTAAATTCTTCAGGTGATATTTCTGTATTTTTTAAATTTAAATCATAATTCTTTCTTTTTTCTAAATCTGATAAAATATCATATGCTTCATTTATTTTTTTTATTTTTTCTTCATAAATATTTTTTAAATTATTTTCTTGTAAATCTGGATGATATTTTTTTACTAGTGTTTTGTATGATTTTTCAATAATTTCTGGTGAAGCATTTTTGTCTACTTCTAATATTTCATAATAATTTTTTTCCAATTTATTCACCCTTTCTATTATTAATATAACATAAAAAAGATAAAAATAAAATAGAAAATAAAATTATTTTAAGGTGATATTAATTATAAAAGTAAAAAGATATTTCCCCAAGAAGAATTGGTCTTCTTGGGGATGAGACATTAAAATAAAGATATAATACCGTTTAGAATCCATAAAAAAAATGGTATTAGGCAGGGTGAAAATAAAATTAATAGAATTCCTAATATTATATCACCAACTTCCCGAGTGCATATTAATACAATGGCTCCTAAAAAGTAAAGAATAATAAATATAATTTCATATATATGCATAATGTCTTCCTTTCTGATGAGAGTTTTCTACTACATTTTAATTTTAACATGTATACATAATGTTGTCAATAACTTTATATAAATATAAAAAAATGAGATAGTATAAAATTTTGTTTTTTTACTTACAATTTTCTAATTTAAAGATTTATTTTACAATTATTTGGTTGCAGAATTATTTAAAATTCATAAAATAAATTAGGGTGATTTTATGAAATTAGGATTAGCATTATCTGGAGGTGGAGCAAAGGGTGCTGCACATATAGGAGTATTAAAAGCATTTGAAGAAGAAAAAATAATAATAAATTATATAGGAGGAACTTCATCAGGAAGTATAGTAGCTACTTTATATGCGGCTGGATATAAAGCTGATGATATTTATTATATTTTTAAAAAATATTGTAAAAAAATAAAATATGTAGAATTGAAAAATATATTTAAATTATTTTTTGGAATTACTTTAACAGGGACAATAATAATTGATGGTTTAAATTCCGGAAAATCAATAAAAAAATTAATTAATAAAATATGTGGTGAAAAAAATATTAATAATATTTCTGATATTAAATTACCACTTGCAATTCCGAGTGTTGATATGAATACTGGTGATGTTATTTGTTTTACATCTTCTAAAATTAGAGCTTTTTCTGATAATACAATTTTTGTAAATGATGCTAATATTGGAAATTGTGTTCAGGCTAGTTGCAGTTTTCCATCTGTTTTTTCTCCATGTGATTTTAATAATAGAAAATTAGTTGATGGTGGCATTAGGGAAAATGTGCCTTGGAGAGAACTTAGATTTTTGGGTGCTGATAAGGTTATAAGCGTTGTTTTTGAAAATGAAGTTGATGATAGTTGTTGTAAAAATTTGGTTGATGTTGCTGTTCGTTCTTTTGCATTAATGGGTAAGGAACTTTCAAAACATGAGCTTAGTGGTACTGATTATTTAATTAAAATAAAAAGTAAAAAAATTTCTCTTTTGGATATGAGTAAAATGGATTATTTTTATAAGTTGGGGTATAGGGAAGCGAAGAAATTTATTCTTCAAAATTTAAAATAATAGTTGCAATAAGTAAATATTTATTATATAATTGCTTTGCCTTCAAAAAGGAGGTGAAGTGAATGAAGGAATTGAAAAACATGTTGAAGATCATTTTAATATTAAAACTTTTAGAGTTTTTGGAAAGTGATTGAAATTTAAAAAGAACAGGACTGGCATCCTGTTCTTTTATAAGTTCATGAAAGAACTGAAAAACATTTTTGTTAGTTGCTTAAGCTACTTGTAGTATACTACATATTTTATTATATGTCAATATTTACGAAAAAATTCATAATATCTAAAATTTTATAAAAAAGTATTGATTTAGGCTTTTTTAGTAGTTTCAATATTTTCTTCTACATCTTTATTTTCAATATCCAGAGCCTTTTTCTCATTTTCTTGACGTTGCAAATTATCCTTAGCAACTGTCATCAATAATTTAATTCTATTAGCCTGGTTAGTCTCACTAGCACCTGGGTCATAATCAACAGGAGAAATATTAGCCTCCGGATATTTTTCCCTAATAGTCTTAATAACACCTTTACCAACAACATGGTTAGGTAAACAAGCAAAAGGTTGAACACAAATAATATTAGGAATATCATGTTCCATATACTCAATCATTTCAGCAGTTAAGAACCAACCTTCACCAGTTTGATTTCCGATGGATAAAACATCTTTTACCTTATCTTCTAAGTGCCAAATATCACAAGGTTGTAAATACCCTTTTTTAGAATTTGCTAATGCAGTTTTTTCATCTTTTTCTAATATATCGATTAATTTTATTGCTATTTTACTTATTTTTGCAGATGTTTTATTTATATTTAATAAACTATTAAATGTAATTTTATGTGTTGCCATAAATTTAACAAATCCCATAAAGTCTGGTAAAATAACTTCTGCTCCTTCTTTTTCAAGCATTTCTGCAGCGTAGTTATTTCCAAATGGATGGTATTTTATTAATACTTCTCCAACGATTCCTACTTTAGGTTTTTTAACAGATGTATCTAATTCAATTTTTTCAAAATCATTTACAATATCATAAATGCTTTGTTTAAATTGTTTATTTGTTGACTTTTTAACCATTTGTTTACATTTAGCCATCCACTCGTCATATAGTTTTTGAGTTTCGCCTTTGTTTACTTCGTATGCTCTGTTTTTTGTAAGCATTTTTTGTAATAAATCACCATAAACGACAGATTTTATTAATCCTTCAATTAATTTTGGTGTTATTTTAAATCCTGGCATTTTTTCCATACCAACAACATTGAATGATATTACTGGTACGTTGCTAAATCCTGCGTCTTTAAGAGCTTTTCTTATAAATCCTATATAGTTTGTTGCTCTACATCCACCACCTGTTTGTGACATGATTAAGGCAGTTTTATTTAAATCATATTTTCCAGATTCAAGTGCTTCAATCATTTGTCCTGTTACTAAAATTGATGGGTAACAAGCATCGTTATTTACATATTTTAATCCTGTTTCTACTGTATGTTGAGTGCATTCTCTTAGTAATACAGCGTTGTAACCTGCGGCTTGTACGGCAGATTCTAATAAGTCGAAGTGTACTGGTGCCATTTGTGGAATTAAGATTGTGTAATCTTTTCTCATTTCTTTTGTAAAGATTTTTTTCTTTAATCCATAGTCACCATCGGCTTTTTCTTCTTGTTTTTTTGCTATACGTTTATTCATACTTGCTAGAAGTGAACGAATACGAATTCTTACAGCTCCTAGGTTATTAACTTCATCTATTTTTATTAGTGTGTACATTTTATCATAACTTGATAAAATTTCTTCAACTTGGTCTGTTGTTACTGCGTCAACACCACATCCAAATGAATTTAATTGTACTAGTTCTAGGTTATCGTGTTTACCAACGAAGTCTGCTGCTGCGTAAAGTCTTGCGTGAAATACCCATTGGTCAACAACTCTTATTGGACGTTTTGCTTCTGTTTTATCAGACACACTGTCTTCTGTTAGAACACATAGTCCTAATGATGTAATTAAAGTATCTATACCATGGTTTATTTCTGGGTCAATGTGATATGGTCTTCCTGCTAAAACAATTCCTCTTAGGTTGTTTTCTTCAATATATCTTACGGTTTCTGCACCTTTATCTCTTATATCTTTTTTACATTTTTGATATTCTGCTTCTGCTTTTTCTGCGGCTTCTAGTAATTCTTTTTTAGTAAAGTTATATTCTTTGAATTCATCTAATTCCATTATTTTTTTAACTAGATTTTTAGTTTCAAATGGTAAGAATGGATTCATAAATTTTATATTATGTGTTTTTAAATCTTCAACATTATTTTTTAGTACTTCTGAATATGAAATTACTATTGGACAATTGTAGTGGTTGTCTGCTTTTTCATATTCTTTTCTTGAATAAGGCATACAAGGGTAGAAAATAGTTTTTATTCCTTTTTCTATTAAGTTTTCGATATGTCCATGTGAGATTTTTGCTGGATAACATACTGATTCAGATGGCATAGATTCCATACCTTTTTCATATGTTTTTCTTGTACTTTTATCTGATATAATTACCCTAAAGCCTAGGTTTGTAAGGAATGTAAACCAGAATGGATAATCTTCATACATATTTAAAACTCTTGGAATTCCTATAGTTCCCCTTGTTGCATATTGTTCTTCAAGTGGTTTATAATCAAATATTCTTTGATATTTGTATTGTACTAAGTTTGGTAAATTCTTTTTATTTGTTGTAATACCTGCACCTTTTTCGCAACGGTTACCAGATACATGTATTGCACCATTGCTAAATTTATTTATTGTTAATTTACAATGATTTTCGCAATTGTTACATCTTGCATGAGTTACTTTAATTTCTAATTTATCTAATTCATCTGCTTTTAAAATAGTTGATTTGTATTCCATATCTAGGTTTGATTCATATTGTTCTTTAGAAAGTAAAGCCATTCCATATGCACCCATTAAACCTGCAATGTCTGGTCTTACAACATCTTTTCCAACAATTTTTTCAAATGCTCTTAATACTGCATCATTGTAGAATGTTCCACCTTGTACTACAATGTGGTCTCCCAAAGTGGCTGTATCCCTAACTTTCATAACTTTTTGAATAGCATTTTTTATAACTGAATATGAAAGTCCACTTGAAATATCTCCTACTGTATAGCCTTCTTTTTGGGCTTGTTTTATTTTAGAGTTCATAAATACTGTACATCTTGAACCTAAATCAACTGGTCTTTTAGCTTCAATTGCTTCTTTAACAAATTGTGAAATTTCTAAGTTTAGGCTCTTTGCAAATGTTTCTATAAATGAACCACATCCAGATGAACATGCTTCATTTAGCATGATATTGTCTATTGCTCCATTTTTCATTTTGATGTATTTCATATCTTGTCCACCAATATCGATTATTGCAGTTACATCAGGTTCAAATTGTTTTGCAGCAGTGTAATGTGCAATTGTTTCTATTTCATTTAAATCAACATTTAGTGCTGTTTGAATTAGTTTCTCACCATATCCTGTAACACCGCTATACCTAAGGATTGCTTTCTCTGGTAGGACTTTATATAATTTTTTAAGCATATTTATAACACTTTTTAGAGGGTTACCTTCATTGCTACCATATAATGAATATAGCAAGTTTCCATCTTTATCAATTAATACCAATTTTGTAGTTGTTGAACCTGCGTCAATTCCAATGTAACAGTCGCCTTCATATGTTGAAAGTTCAGTTCTTGCAACTTTTGCTTTGTCATGTCTTTTTTTGAAATTTTCGTAATCTTCTTTATTTTTGAATAATGGTTCAATTGGATGTGTTGTATTATCTTGTGAACTTCTTAAATTTTCTATTTTTTGTTTCAATTCTTCAACAGTTATTGCCTTTGTATTTAGGGAATCAAGAGCTGCCCCTTTAGCTACTAATAAATGGGCTTCTTCAGGCACAATTACTTCTTCAGGTGTTAAATTAAGTGTTTCTATAAATCTTTTTCTTAGTTCTGGTAAGTAACTTAATGGACCACCTAAAAATGCTACATTCCCTCTAATTGGCCTTCCACAGGCTAGTCCGCTAATTGTTTGATTAACAACTGCTTGGAAAATTGATGCTGCAATGTCTTCTTTTGCTGCACCTTCATTTATTAAAGGTTGTATATCTGTTTTTGCGAAAACACCGCATCTTGATGCAATTGGGTATATTGTTTTGTAGTCTTTTGCTAATTCATTTAAACCTGCAGTATCTGTGTGTAAAAGTGATGCCATTTGATCTAAGAACGCGCCAGTTCCACCGGCACAAGTTCCGTTCATTCTTTGTTCAATTGATTTTCCAAAATATATGATTTTTGCATCTTCTCCACCAAGTTCGATTACTACATCAGTTTGTGGAATATATTTTTCAACAGACCTTTTGCATGATACAACTTCTTGTATGAATTCTACGCCTAAGAACTTGCTTGCAGACATTGCTCCAGACCCTGTTAGCGCTATTGTAAATGTATTTTCTGGATACATTTTTGCTAAGTTTTCTAGTACATTGCATACTGTGTTTTTCGTATCTGAAAAGTGTCTTTGATAGTCTTTATATATTGTGTTTTGATTTTCATCCATTACTATTATTTTTACGGTTGTTGAGCCTACGTCTAATCCTACATGTAAAACTTTTTCCATATTTCATTTCTCCTCTCGCTCGTTTAAACACCCCTTGTATAAATTACTGTTTTGTGTTAGGGATATCTGGCTTTTTAAATAATTTATACACTCTAATTTTATACGGAAAATGACCATTTGTCAAATGTTAAAAAATGGAAATAACTACTAGAAATTTTTTGCATATTTTGGACAAACAAATAATACTATTGAATATAAATATAAGTGAAATGGGGAGGAGAATATGAAAAATAAAAAAATTTTAATTTTATTTATAATTTCAGTAATTTTAATTGTGGTTATAGGATATTTTGCAATTAAATTTGTTAAACAAAAGAAGAGTAATGAAATTCAAAATGAGTATGTGCCACAAGAGGAAATATCTGATGAGCAGTCAAGAGAAACAATTGTAAGTTTATATTTTGCAGATAAAGAAACAGGACTTTTAAAGCCAGAGGCAAGACTTGTAAATGTAAAGGATTTAATAAAGTCACCTTATAATACTTTGGTTGAGCTTTTAATTTCTGGTCCTAAAAATGATAAATTGAAAGTTGTTATTCCTGAAAATACTAAACTTTTAAATGCTTCTTTGGATAAAGAATGTTTGACTTTGGATTTTTCTTCTGAGATTTTGAATTATAATAAAGATGATAGTATGCTTAAAAATAATTTGATTTATTCAATTGTTAATACTGTTACTGAATTAAATGAGGTTAATAAGGTTAAATTCTTGGTTAATGGTCAAACATCTAGTGATTTTGAGGAGTTTTATGTGAGAAAATAGTTTGAAAAATTTGATATATAGTAAAGTATGTGTTAATATATATTTAGCAATTAAAAAATAATCGTGCAAAAAAATAACAAAAAAGACTAGTAGCCTACCAAAGCAATCCTAGTCTTTTCTTTTTCTATTAAAAATATTTGAAACATTTTTATATAATTTAACATAATCCCAAAAACCTTGAAAATCATTTAAAAAAAGTTCAACCTCATTTAAAGAATTAATTGTATTTTTTTTGCAAGTTTTAAAGTTAAGCTTTTTCTTTTTAGTGGGTGAAGGTTTTTTTGGTGGTGGCTTTGGTTTTGGAGGAGGTGGTGGCGGTGGTGCCAAATTTTTTGGTGGAGGAGGCGGAGGAGATTTGCAATTATTTTTATTTTTTTTACATCTATATAAAGTTGGCATAGAAACACTTCTTTCTTTTATTAAAATATTTATAATATATTATTAAATAAATGTAAAAATGGTGAACTTTTTTATAACTGAATATTAAGTGTTTTGAATAAAAAAGAATTACTTAGTCTTATAAAAAATGGATTGACAAAAGAACAAAAGTTTGATATTATATAGCAAAGAAAAAACATAATAGTAAATATATTAGTTTTAGGGAGGTCTGTATGAAAGAACAGATAATAAAAACAGAAATACTAGTAAAAGAAAATAAAATTGGTATTATTAGAATTGGAAATGTGAATTATATATCATTAACTGATTTGGCAAAATATCAGAATTCTTCTGATCCATCATTTACTGTAAAAAATTGGTTGAGAAGAGTGACAACTATAGATTATATTGGACTTTGGGAACAAATACATAACGAAAATTTTAATTTGGTCGAATTCGACCAAATTAAAACAGAATATGGAAGGAATTCTTTTGCAATGTCTCCATCTCAATGGATAAAAAGGACAAATGCCATAGGGATAATTTCCAAAGGGGGGAGATATAGTATAGGGACATATGCTCACCCTGATATTGCTTTTGAATTTGCTAGTTGGTTGTCACCAGAATTTAAATTATATTTAATAACAGAATTTGAAAGATTAAAAACTGATGAAGCATATCAAAAACAAATAGATTGGCAGGCAAATAGAATATTATCTAAATTGAATTATACTGTTCAAACTGATGCAATAAAATCATTTATTATTCCTGAACTAACAGAAGCTCAAAAACAATTATAAGAGATTATACTGATTTGCTTCATCTTGTAATATTGAATAATTTACAAAACACAAATGCAGAATTAATTGAAAATAAAGTACCACAAAAAGAAAGATTAATTAGACTTAATAATTCGGCTAAAAGGCAAATGAAAGTATTAAAGGATAATAAAAATATTAAAGAACTTGAAGAATTACAAAGAGAAGTAAATAACTCCCAAATGTTAAAATAATATGAGAAAGAAAGAGAAAAATATGGAAATAGAATTAAAAGAAAATGAAAGAATAGATGATTTAGAATTTAAAGATTTAAAAATAATACAAAATACAAAAGGCTTTTGTTTTGGAATTGATGCAGTATTGTTATCAGACTTTGCAAAAAATATAAAGAAAAATGCAAAAGTATTGGATTTGGGAACTGGAACAGGAATAATATCAATATTATTATGTGGAAAAATAAATTTAGAAAAAATAGTGGGAGTAGAAGTTCAAGAAGAAGTTGCAGATATGGCAAAAAGAAGTTCAAAATTAAATAATTTAGAAAATAAATTTGAAATAATACATGAAAATATAATAAATTTGGACAAGATATATGAAAGAAATTCCTTTGATGTTGTAGTTACAAATCCACCATATAAAAAAGAAAATACTGGAGTGGTAAACGAAGAAAAAAAGAAATTTATTTCAAGACATGAGGTATTAGCAAAGTTAGAAGATTATATAAAAATATCTAATAAATTGTTAAAAGATAAGGGTGAATTTTATATGGTTCATAGACCAGAAAGATTAGTTGATATTACTTCATATATGAGAGAGTATAAAATTGAACCGAAAGAAATAAGATTTGTATGTTCTCATATAAATGAACCACCCAAATTAGTGCTAATTAAAGGTGTAAAAAATGCAAAGCCTTTTTTGAAATTTAAAGAAGATTTGTATATTTATAATAAAGATGGAAATTATACAGAGGAAATTTATAAAATATATAATAAAAAAATTAAATAGAAAATAATAAAAAAATAGATAAAAAATAAATAAAAAATAGATAAAAAATAAATAAAAAAATAAATAATAAAAATAAATAAAGAAAGGAAAAAATAATGGAAAAAGGAACTCTATATATAGTGGCAACACCAATTGGAAATTTAGATGATATAACATTAAGAGCAATAAAAATATTACAAGAGGTTGATTTAATTGCAGCAGAAGATACAAGACATACATTAAAATTATTAAATCATTTAGAAATATCAAAACCAATGATAAGTTATCACAGACATAATGAAGAAACAAAATCAGATGTATTAATTGAAAAATTACAAGAAGGACAAAACATAGCGTTAGTATCTGATGCTGGAACTCCGGGAATTTGCGATCCAGGTGAGGAAGTAATAAAAAAGTGCATAGAGTTAGTAATAAATATTATTCCTATTCCGGGAGCATGTGCAATGATAAATTCTTTAATTTGTTCAGGAATTGATACAAAAGAATTTATTTTTTTAGGTTTTTTGCCATTAAATAAAAAATTAAGAAAAAAGAAATTAGAAGAAATTGAAAAATCGAATAAAACTATAATAATTTATGAAGCTCCACATAAATTGGATACAACTTTAAAAGATTTAAAAAGAATATTAAATTTAGATAGAAAAATTACTTTGGCTAGAGAGATTACAAAAATACATGAAGAGTTTATAAGAGGTAATATTGATGAAATATTAGAAAAATCTGAAAATTTAAAAGGTGAAATTGTTTTAATAATAGAGGGGAATAAAGAAGTTGAAGAAGAAAATTCATTAAATAACCTTACTATTGAAGAACATTATAAATTTTATGAAAATCAAGGTTTTTCAAAAAAAGATATTATAAAAAAAGTTGCCAGAGATAGAAATATGAACAAAAATGATGTGTATCAAAAATTTATATAAATATTTTGAAGAATTGTGTTTGTTAAATTATTAGAAAAATAAAACTAGTTGTCAAAAAGGATGACCTTTTGACAGCTAGTTGTTTTTTTCATGTAATATGTTCAATTCGTTAGAGCATTTTTGGCAAACAAGTTTACTTTTATATTCTATTAAATCATCTGTACTACCACAAAATATACAATTAGGTTCATATTTTTTTAATATGATAGAAGAATCATCAACATAGATTTCAATAGGATCTTTTTCGACAATATTGAATTGGTTTCTTATTTCAATAGGTATAACAACTCTTCCTAGTTCGTCAACTCTTCTAATAATTCCTGTAGCTTTCATTGCTTTTTCCTCCTTAATGTTATTTTCACAATTCCAATTGCTATTATACATTAAATATAACACAAATGCTATCGAAGGTCAATTGTAATGTAATAAAAAAAAAAAACAAGTAATAAAATTAGACAGGTGATTAATATGTTGAATATACTTTGGCCTGGTTTTTTAATTATTTCTATAATTTTTGCAATTATTTCTGGAAATTTAAAAGAATTAAATAATTCTATATTTGAAAGTACTAACTCAGCGGTTAGTTTATGTATTACCTTAGTTGGAACTATGTGCTTGTGGAATGGAATAATGCAGATTGCGGGAAAAACATCAGTTATGAAAAAAATAACTAAATTTTTAAGTCCTCTGATGAGATTACTTTTTCCTAATTTAAATAAAAATAGTAAAATTTATGGAGAAATTTCTATGAATGTTGTTGCGAATATTTTAGGTTTGGGAAATGCTGCTACACCTTTGCGGAATTAAGGCTATGAAATCTATGCAAGAAGAAAATAATGATAAAAAAGTTTTGACAAATGAAATGGTAACTTTTATTGTTTTGAATACTGCTTCAATTCAAATTATTCCTACAACAGTTATTGCTATAAGAAATTCTTTAGGCTCTGGTAATTCAACAGCTATTATTGTGCCTGTGTGGATTGCAACAATTTGTGCTGCAATTGCTGGAATTGTGGCAACAAAGATTTTTATTAAACTGGGTAGATAAAGTTTAAATTGATTTTATAAATTTTTTAATATTTTGAATGTTAATAAATTAAGAATGGTGGTGAAAGTAGTTGTGAAATTTATAGAGTTTTTTTCAAATCTTGCAATGCCTTTGATGATAATTTTTATTGTTTTATATGGAGTAATAGAGAGAAAAAAAGTTTTTGATATTTTTTTGGATGGTGCAAAAGAGGGAGTAGGTGTTGTTTTTAATATTTTTCCTACATTGGTTGGGTTATTTGTGGCAATTGGAGCATTAAGGAGTTCAGGAATTATAGATTTAATTGTTAATTTTTGTACACCAATTTTTAATTTTGTGAATTTTCCAACTGAGATTTTGCCATTGGCTTTGATTAGACCTATTTCTGGAAGTAGTTCTATTGCTGTTGCTACTGATATTATGAAAAATTTTGGTGTGGATTCTAAAATTGGGTTGATGGCTTCTGTTATTATGGGTTCAACGGAGACGACTGTATATACTATTGCCGTTTATACAAGTTCTGTTGGGATAAAAAAGACAAGGTTTGTTTTGTGGGCTGCTTTAATTGCGGATTTTGTTGGGATTGTTACTAGTGTTATTGTTTGTAAGTTTTTGTTTTCATAAATATAAGTTATTTTAAGAAGATTTAACTAAAATTATAAAATGTTTTAATGTATAAAGTTTTGTTTACAATAGGGAGTTATATAAATGATATTTGTTATTGACTTCGGTTCAATACACAATATAACAATTTTTAAAATCTTTTTTGGACTCCCTTCCACTAAAGTGAACTCTTGTCCAAAAAAGATTTAATAAATTTTAATATTGCTTCAATCACATTCGGTCAATAAAGAATATCATTTATATAACTCCCTATTGTAAACAAAACTTTATACAGTAGTTACAGTAACATATGTCAAATTTTGTCGAAATTTTCTTGTTGACAAATAGAATAAATGGTAGTAAAATAAAAAAAGTTAAATCAAAGACAACAAATTCAAATTAATATTTTAATTAAAAATATTAAAGCTTTTAAGGAGGTCTTATGATTTTTAAAATAATTTTATTTATTTCAATTTTTTTTATAGTCAAAAAAATGATTACTAAAATCTTAGCAATCAAAATCTTAAAAAAAATCAAAAATTAAAATTTAATATTTAATATTGTTTTTAA
>ULYJ01024746.1_pt1 | contig 12230 bp, 16 predicted proteins | sample 1962111 | NCBI WGS metagenome assembly ULYJ01 (sample SAMEA4835861, study PRJEB28245) | human gut metagenome | biome: gut microbiome; material: fecal sample | place: Denmark | collected 2008
ACAGCAGCTTTATTGTGTGGTCGCGCATATTTATTAACGGTACTCCGTTTTTGCAGATGCGCGAAAATAGCCCAAGGCTTGCCGCACTTAACCTTGATGATTTGCAGGAACAGGTTAAACGCGCCGGTGATATTGAAGTTGACGGCAAGGGCTGCACCGAATTTGGCATTGCCAATGTTGCCGTAATGCTTATAAAAGCAATTTTCCATGACCAGAAACTTATCTGGCCCTGCTCCACAGCGCTTAACGGTGAATACGGGCAAAAAGATGTTGCCGCAGGCGTGCCCTGCGTTATCGGCAAAAACGGCCTTGAACAAATTTTAGAAGTAGAACTTGACGAAAGCGAAAAAGAAAAATTCGCCAAATCCTGCGATATTATCCGCGGCTTTTTGGAAAGAGCCGAAAGCGTAAAATAAAACTAAACCAACGTAAACGCAAACAGCACTTCAAAAGTAATTTTACTTTCGGAGTGCTGTTTTACTATTTACGCTGTTAAATTACAGTTCAGCTTTTTTGGCGATAATGGCAGCACAGGCAGTGCAGGCCGGGCAATCGCAGAATTTTGCGCCGTTCTTTTTAATTTCTTCGGCATGGGCAAGTACGTTTTTAGCCATTTCCTCGCCAAAAACTTTAACGCCTGCTTCGCTGCCTGCAAAAGCAATTAAACCGTCAACAGGCATAATGTCTGCTTCAACTTCGGCAATAAGCTTTTTGGTAATTTCTGCTTCTTTATCAGTACCGGCTGCTTCCAACCATTCAGCGCAAACTGCTTTGGCTTCTGCACAGCAGGAAGGTGCGTTTTTTAAAGCGTTTACCTGTTCAGTAAGGTAAGTTCTTAATTCATTAGTCATAATAAATCATCCTTTTTAAAAATATAAATCGTTGCTTATATAGTATTATAACTTAATACTTTGAACAGATTTTTCAACTAAAGGTCTTACTTCTTTTTCGCTTGCAGCATTATAAATATAATCAAAAGCTATATAATTACCATCTTTTATAAATATATAACTTAAAGAATGACTTGTTGAATCATCAAATTCTAATAGAATAGAATCCATTTTATTTACTTCAATAAAGGATATTTTAACATTTTTCGCATATTTACTTATGTCTTTCGATTCTAACATAAGATTTTCTAAAATTATCTGTTTTTCTTCTGAATTTAAATTAGTTAATGAATTTGGATAATACGAATGCTTAGGATTATCACCCAACTTTTCTAAAATGACTCCTGTCATAAAAGTATTACCTCCTGAGAGAAAAATATGATCAGGAGCTATAGTTTTAGGATTAACATCTATAAATGATTTAGGAATTTTATATGTATATTCAGAATCGCCGATTTTTACAGTACGCCATGCAGTATAAAATTTCAAAGACTGCATTATTTTAGGTAAATTCTCTCTATATTTTTGTCTATAAAAAATTTCAGGAATCAAATAACTAATTTTATACATATAGTCATTTTCTAAAATAGTATAACTATCCGAAATATATGTTATAAACTTATTTTTATAAGGTACTTTCTTTGCATATACAAAATGAAACACTTTTTGATCAATAATATTTATAATACAATTTTCTAAAATTTTTTCATCTTTATTAACATGTTCTTTTTTGGCTAAATCAGAAAATTGCTTTAAAATATCTTCTTTCTTCTGATTTTCTCCTTCTTCATTATCAAATACATAATAAAGACCATTCATTTTGAAAGCATCTATGCTTAATAATGACGCATCAAAATTACTTTTAGCCAATAAAAGGTTCCCTTCTTTTAAATCTTTTTTAACCTTTTCAAATTCTTCGGGGATTTCTAATGTTATCCCAAATTCATCATTAGAAAATATTTTAGTATTTAAAATCTTTGTTGCAGAATATTGTGCATTTTTATTTTCAGCAGCATTAACATAAGAGAAATCATAATTATCAAACTAAAGCACAAAAGTAATGTCATAAAAATTATTTTTAACATAAAATCATCTTCTTTCATTTATCATTCACATAAAAACCATGAACATTACTCTATCATCATACCGTCCGGCAAAATAATATCGCCGTCGCCGCTGGCATCAAAAAAGCCAACGCCGTGTTTTTGCGCAAGCCTGCGCATTGTTTCGTATGCTTCTTCGGCAAGAGACCAACTAAAAGCAGCGTAAACAGAGTCATAGCTTATGCTGTAATCCGTTAAACGGCTTTCCAAATCTTCATCATTTTCAATCGCCTCGTCGTCAGGCGCAAACTCGCCGTTCATCGGCGGGAAGGTTTCTTTCATTTCCATAAACCAGTTTTGCAAAGCGGGCGAAGTTACGCTGACGGTTTCATAATCGTGCTCTTCTTCCCATTCCGTTATTTTATCGTACCATGCCATAAATTCTTTTTTAGTTTTTGGTGCTTTGGTTATTTCAAAAACCATCAAATCATAGCTCATAATTTACTCCTTTCTTACCAATCGCGTTCGCGGATAGCTTCTTCTTCATCAATAGGTACATCAAACCAGTTTAAAATGTAATATATCGTTTCGCCTATACAATCTCTTGCAACGGTTTCAATTTCGCTGTCATTGTCCCAAAATTCTTCCTGCAAATCATTAATGGCACATGTTATTTCATCAAGTTTGCCTTGGATAATTTCAACATCGCTTTCGCCGCTTTCCAAAAGTTCTATCACTTTTGTTATTTCCGCTTTTACTTTATCAACTAAAAAATCAGGGTAATATTCGTCCTGATACATTTCTTTAAGCAGTACATAATCGGGATTAAACTTTTTCATAACAATTCCTCCCTTAATATTCAATTTTCAGCGTCATGCCCGGCAAAGCAACGCCTTCACTGTAAGTTATGGCGTGTTTGTCCTCGGCGCTGAAGCCGATAGTTTCACCGTTGTTAAGGGTTACATCATACTCCAACACATAGCCTGCTAAGCTGTAGATAAAGTCACGCAAATCGTTGGGGTCGGCATCGGCATCCAAAACTTCCATTTCGTCCTTGCCGAATTCCACCATGCCATAGGTATAGCCGCAAATGCCTTTTTCACTGCGGTACAGCCCTATCCAAATCCAGTTGTAAACCGGCAGGCCGCCTTCTTTCATAATGTTGGCAAATTTAGCATAAAACCACGGCGCAAACACTACGCCGCTGGTATACACGCCCAAAGCGCCGGGCTGAGCGCAGCAGCAAGCCAAAATTTTGGTAAACAGTTTGCCGCGTTCCAGTAGGTTTTCTTCTTTGCCGATAATTGCCACCATAATGTGCGCTTTATGCGCTTTGGCTGCTTCCACAGCTTCCGGCCACATATAGTTGTTTGCAGCATTGGCTTCCGCTTCGTCGTTAGGTATCGGCGCAGGCATCAAACTTACAGCGGCAATCATATTGCCAACATCAAATACCAAAGCGTCTTCCCGTTTTTCGTCGCTGTCTTCAACGGCTTCAATGCCCCATTCTTCTTTTAAATTGCGGATGAGCTGACCTTTATCCCACTTATTTTCTGCCATCAGCACAAAGCCTGCAAAACTTCCTGCCCTGTTTTTGCGTGCTTCAATCTCTTTAGCCTGTTCCATCCAATAAGTGCGCACCATTTCTACCATTGCCGCAGCTTTTTCTTCGGCTGTTGCGAGGTCATATTCTTCCATTTCGCTGAACACATGCCCGCAATGTTCGAGCCCATCGCCTTCATAACCGTCGCATACGCCAAGCAGCCACGCGCCGCCCCTGCTTCGGCACGGTATTTAAACAAATAATAAGTCATTTCATGCAGCTCAAAAGTGCCGGCACATTCAATTTCTGCCGGTTCGTGCCCAAGCTCCTGCGGGTGCGCCAGCCATTCTGCCATTGCTGCTTTTGCCGCCTGCATTTGTTCCATATTCATAGCTATTCCTCCTCATCTTCATCATTGTAAGCAAGTTCTATATCAATAAACTGCACTATCAGCTGGCAAACCTTGCCGTTTTCATCAAATCCCCAGTAAACCGGGTATGTGCCGTCGCCAAAGCCAGATTGAAGAAACGGAACGTGATAATCCGTACCGGGAACCTGCCAGTTAATCCAGTCTCCGCCATCACGCTGATACTGCGGATTTTGTTTGTAACTTTCTTTAAAAAAACCACAAAAATAATCATTATAAATCTCGCCGTCAGGATTTTCCTTTTCCCATTTTTCCTGCCATTCGGCAATAATTTTATTTATTCCGGCATCGCAGATACATCCCAAACCGGCATCTACATTAAAGCCAAAATATTCTCCTTCTTCAAAGTTTTCCAAATCTTCACTGCCAATAAGCGCCTCATAAAATTTTACAGCGCGGTTTTGGTTAAAACGCAGGCGCACAGCAGCATAACGCGCGCAATCACCATCATGCTGTTTAACAACGCAAACTTCCGTTTGATAACTTCCGGCAGGAGCCTGCACTAAATACGGAGTACAATTTTTATCAAGGTAAACCAAAGGGTCGGCAACTATTACTTTGCCGCTTGGCAAATCGCATAAACCAATATTCATAACATCCAAAGCCATTCCGGCAATTTCTTTTTCCTCAAAATACTTATTAAAATCTACCGCACTTTTAGTTTTTTCTTTTACTTTTTCATATAAAGCAAGCCATTCTTTAGTAGGTTCCATAAAAAGACCTCCTTTTAAAACATCAGCGTTAAGCTGCAAACAATAAGTATTAAACCAAGCGCGCCAAAAATAAGCCGGTACATGCCGCGGCTTAAAAGCTGTGCGTCCGGCTTGCCGACCGGATTACACAGCCAGTTCCAGTTTTTTACCGCTCCAACAGCAAGCACAATACCTATAAAAAGTGTTATGTAATCACGGTATTCGGTTATAAAATCAGTCAAAGCCTTATCCATTTTATTCCCAGCCGTCCTTTATCTGTACCAGCCTGCCCTTTTTATTGCGCTCAAAAGCAGTACCATAAGAGCTGTTTAACAAAGGCAAAAGCTCCGGATACAAATTGCAGATAGTATTTAAATCGTAAATGCCATACTCTGCATATTCACCAGCATAAACTTCATCCTCGTCGCCTGCTTCAAAGTACCAGCCGCTGTCCCAGCCTGTATCGTCGCTGTCAGGCTCCTTCCGGCAGCAAAAACCTACCGTACAGCCGTCTTTTATAATCCGTTTGCTTATACGGCAATGCCGTGCTCCCTGCCAGTTCGGCAGCAGTTCTTTAAAATTGCTTTCATCAATAAACGGCTGCACAGCATTTTCTTCGCCGCACAGTTTTTGCCATTCGGCAAAACGTTCTTCAATAATTTTTTCAACAGCCCGGCAATATTCGTCGCCCCAGGGCAAAAGCAGATATGCCGCTTCTTCTGCGCAAGGCATTTGCCCTTTAAAATATTCTCTTGCGTATGTTTTTAAATCTTTAATAAAGGCGTATGGCATGCTGCGGTTGCCGGTGTTGTACCAGTTGGCAAAACATACCCCTTTATAGTTGTAATCAATTATCATAAGCCTGCCGCCAAGTTCATCACGCACAAAAGCACGCAAATCCTTAAGACTGCCGCTTTTTACATTTATAGCCACGTCACCGTGCTGCTGCAAAAAAACATCGCCCATTAAATTATGGTTTATGCACCAGCGCAGGTATGCCGCCATATGGTTATATACTGCCAGTTCATCAACTGAAAGATTATGTTCCTGTATCAGTTTTAAATGCTCTGCGGCACAGTACATTTCGCGGTCATCATAATTTAATATTTCTGCATCGGTAACAGCGTTTAAACGGCTGGGATTGATGACTTCCAAAATTTCATCCGGGCATTTTTGCAATAATTTATCCATCCCGTTTTCCACTTTATAATCAAGTTCTTCTTTATAAAGCGGTATTGCCTGATAAAAATTTACTGCATCGCCATTTGGCAGCGTACAGGCATAACTTGCTTCGCCAAAAACACCGGGGCTTAAAACAACAGCCGAACACAGCTTTGTACTCTCATCAAAGCTGGTAATATCGTCAAATTCAAGCGTTGACCCCCAGTCATAATACATTCCGTTATTAACAGGGCTGCGCGCCATAAATTTTAAAAAGCGTATAGGCCAGTACCACTTTTCGTCCTTTAGTGATTCTTCGTCAAGCCGCCAACCGGCCGGCAGGTTAATTAAAAGTTCGGCACGTTCCAATTGTTCGTTTTTCAGCTCATCAGGCACTTCCATTTTATGCGCACCCATGCCGCAGGTTACCAGCGTATAATATTCGTGTTCCGCCCGTGGCGGGATAACATAAATATCCACGTGAATATCAGGCGATGCCAATTCATGCATTACGCTGCCGTACTTGCCGAAATATTTTTCAATATGGTTTCCAACGCTCTGCATTTCTTCAAAACTGTAAACTTCCGGTTCGCGGTAATTTTCTTCAATATATTCTTCGATGGTTTTAATTAAATTTGCCGCGTCTTCGTCATCGGACTTTAACTGCTGCCATTTGCGTGCATAGGCCAGCGCTTCCAGCTCGCGCCCGGATGTCATCCACAGGGCGTAAGCCATACGGCAGTTCCAATACCAGTCATCCAGCCCTTGCAGTCGCACGCTTTCAAAAATATTTACGGCTTTTTCCAGCAAAAATATATCCACGCCGTCCTCGTTTGCTTTGGAATTATTATCGCCAAGCACGCCCAAATTGCTGTAAGCCCTTCCCAAAAGCACGGTCAGTTCATAGCCGCGTTCTTCTTCCGGTATGGCTTCAATGGCATCAACACATTTTTGATATTCATTTTCTTCATTCCACTCCACAATCTTTTTAAGTAAATCTTTCATAAGGCCTTCCCCTTTCAAACAGCCTGCGCCAAAATACAAAAGGACACCCTGCTGTCTGCGTTAAGCGTAAACAGCAAAGCGTCCGTTAATTTTATTGTTAATATTAAGTGCATAACAAAGTTCCGGCCTTAAGTTATAACGCCGCTTCGCCTGCCTGATGATTACACAGCCCATAATCTTTGCCGCTCCTTGTTATACTTTATTTAATTATACTAAACTTTAAAGTTTTAAACAATGTTCTAACCCATTTTGGCAAAGTAATATTTAACGGCCACGGCCTGAGCGGCAAGCAAAATCGCCAGCAGATAAAATACCTGCGTGATACCGAAACCATGTGCAACAAAGCCTAAAACTGCCGGGCCTAAAATTACGCCGGTGTAACCCATGCTGGTTATTGCCGTTACAGCTGCGTTAATGGGCATAACTTTCTGGTATTTTGTCAGCGAATAAATTGTTGGCACTATGTTGGCAAGCCCTAGTCCCATAAGTACAAACCCAAGCTGAATGGCATAAAAGTTTTCCAAAAAGATAACGCTTAAAAAGCCAATAGCGCCGATAACACTGCCAAAAACCAATGTTTTTTCTTCGCCAAGCACAGCTACTATTTTATCGCCCAAAAGGCGCATACACAGCATTGCTACCGAAAAAACGGCATAGCCTACGCCTGCAAGCGAAAGCTCGGTATTTTTTACTTCTGTAAGCAAAACGCCGCTCCAGTCCATAACTGCCCCTTCGCCCAAAAATGTTATGCACGCCAGCACGCCGAAAAACACTACTATGCCTTTGGGAACAGCGATTGGTTTTTCGTTGCCAGCGCCTTTAAAGTTTAAAAAGTGGCGGCTGTAAATTACCGTAAACACCATTACTATAAGGCTGTGTATGGCGGCAATAACTGTTATGCCAAGCACAGCTTTGGCCAAAAGGCTGAATAAACCTGCACCGGCGAAGCAGCCGACGCTCCATAAAGCGTGCATGCCGCTCATCATACGCTTTTTAGAAGCATTTTCTACGATAACGGCATTAAGGTTCATATTAACGTCTATACATCCCATTGCCGCGCCAAAAACCGCAAGAAATACCAGAAAACCCCAAATATTGCCAAGCAGCGATAAAATTATCAAATCTGCTGCCATAACGGCAATAGCGGTACGCAGCACTTTTTTGCAGCCGTAACTGCGGCTTAACATACCTGCCAGCGGCATAAAAATAAAAGCGCTGATGCCGATGCTTAATAACAGCATGCCTAATACATCGGCACCAATTTGCAGTTTATCTTTTACTGCCGGTATCATTGGCGCCCAAGTGGCAACCGCAAACCCGCTGATAAAAAACGCCATGCGTGCCGCCATCTGCTCTTTTTTGCCTACTTTATAGGCCGATAAATAATCATCTACTAATCCCATTAATTAACCTCCGGTTAAGGCTTGCAAATTCCGCACGGGCTGTAGCCTTTGCTGATTAATTCGGCACGCCGGCCTTTAAAGTTTTCCCTATTTTTAGCGCTTATTTTTTCTGCGCCGCTGCAATCAGGTTTATGGAATTTTTTGCTGCCGGTATTTAACACATAGCTTTGTACTGCGTAATCATCGGCAGTTGGGCATACTTTTGGTTTACCGGCAGTTTTTTCCGTTTGCTGACCTTCTGCCAGTTTGCTTTTCCCGTCTGCATAGTTAATTTCCACGCCCGGCTGTACATTATAACAGAAAACATTAAAGCTTATGCCTGCACCTTTATCCTCTACGGACATTGCCTCCATCTGTACGCCAGACGCCACAAGGTTATTGCCGTTAAACACAGGCGTTACACGGTATAAAACGTGGTTGCCTGTTTCTTTAATATAGTCGGCCACCATATTTTCAAACGGCAGCATGCCATCCACATTCATATAGCGCGTTCCGGTTATTAAATTGCGTTCGTTTGCATTTTCAGCCGTAAGCTGATAGCCGATTAAATGGCAGCGGTTATAAAGATATTTACCGTCGACAAAATCGTATTTTGCCGTCTGCCAGCCGCTCGGTTTAACCTGCCCGATACTGCCGCGCTTTTCCTTAGGCATAGTTTCTTTGGATACATTTGCAAACGCCGTGCCGCAGCGTTTTAAACTATCCAGCGGGCTGTATTTTTCAAATGATTTTTCGGTTAAATCAGCCTCGGTAAAATTTGGTTTATTGCCGTTAATTGCAATAAAGGGCTTACCGCTGTACGCAGGTACAGAAGCAATACCGGCAGCGTTAACGGAACTGCCTGCCGGTGCGGCAGCATTGCTGCCTTTTTGCCCGCAGCCGCTTAAAACAAGGCTTACAGCCAGCATTAAAGAACAAATTACAGCAAATATTTTTCTCATTTTACGTAAACTTCCTCCGTAATTTTATCGTGGGATGAACCGGCAAAATCATTGCTCTCTTTAAGGTGCCAGTTTTTTAAATCAATGTCAAAATATAAATCTGCCGGGTAAACCCGGTTCCACCTGTACAAAATAATTTTCTGCATTTCTTTTTCATAAGGCTTAACGCTGATGTTTTCGGCAAAGCAATAATCATCACTGCCTGCTTTTGCCATAAAATCTTCATCAACGGTTATGCCTTCAAAAGTTTCATCAAACTGCCCGCGGCTGTATGCGTTCATCCACAGTTTATGCGCGCCGCAAAGCTCCAGCAGCCGCGCACGCAAAACGCTATCCATGCTTTGGCGGCGGTTATTAAAAAGCATGCCTAAATTATCATCAACGCAAGCAATTAAAATCATTTTTATACCCTTCCGTGCTGTTTATTATATTCATCATAACTTTTTAAGCGCTCTGACAGCGTACCTGTATGCAGTTCAAAAAGATGATTGTCATAATCATAAAACAAACCATTTTCATCATAGCATTATAAAAAACACTTTGCAAGTTAAGTTTTTAAAAGAATACAAAAATCCCCGGCAGGATTTTCCCACCGGGGACTGGTTATTTACCGTTCAGCTATTAGTAGTTTACTTTGCGCAGTTCAAAATATGCTTTCGGATGGTCGCAAACAGGGCAAACTTCCGGAGCTTTTTCAGCAATCACAATATGGCCGCAGTTGCCGCAAATCCAAACCTGTTTTTCTTCGCGTTTAAATACACGGTCATTTTCAATGTTGGCAACCAGTGCATTGTAGCGTTCTTCGTGTTCTTTTTCAATTTTGCCAACTTCTTCAAACAGCATAGCAATATAATCAAAGCCTTCTTCTTTTGCTACTTTGGCAAATTCGGCATACATTTCGGTCCATTCATAGTTTTCGCCGGCTGCTGCGTCTTTAAGGTTGGTTAAAGTATCGGGCAGGCTGCTGTGTGCTACGCCGCCGCTGGTTAAAAGTTTAAACCAGATTTTGGCATGTTCTTTTTCATTGCCTGCGGTTTCTTCAAAAATATTGGCAATCTGGTTGTAGCCTTCTTTTTTTGCAATGCCTGCATAATAGGTATATTTGTTTCTTGCCTGAGATTCACCGGCAAATGCTGCCTGCAAATTTGCTTCGGTTCTGCTTCCTTTAAATTCCATTGTTCATACCTCCATAAAATAAATTTTATTTGTGCTGCTGCACTTATTGTGCTTCTTTTGCCTCAAGCTTCTGGCAATCGGGGCACAATCCATTAAAGACAATATCATGGCTCTGCATTTTAAAGCCGGTTACTGCGGCAACCTTTTCGTCAAGGTCTTCCATGTAATCCATATTCTCTACATTCATAAATTTTCCGCAATGGGAACATTTAATGTGGTAATGCTTGGTAAGCATATGGTCAAACCTGTCTGCGCCGCTGGGTACGGAAACCTTGTTTAAAAGCCCGCTTTCCACAAGCGAGTTAAGGTTGCGGTACACTGTTCCCTTACTGATATCGGGATATTCCATGGTTATGCGTTCATAAACCTCGTCAGCCGTGGGATGGTCCGCCAGGAAGCGTACTGCAGCAATAACAAGCTGTCTTTGAATAGTATTACGTTTCATTCTGCCTCTCCCTTCTAACAAAACCTATTCTCAATTACAATTATATACCCAAAAGAAATCTTGTCAAGCAAGTTTACTATTTTTTCACGTATGAGTGGTTTTTACTTTAAAATTACAGCATTTTTCAGTAAGCGCCTGCTTATCATTCACGTGCGTTTTTAATAAATAATGTTTTTCGTTTATCAGCTTTAGTTATTTAAAAATTTTAAAAACTTTTATTTGATTGCTAATGAGTTTTGGTAGTGATATAATAAATTTGCAGTTAGTCATAAGTAATCAAAGGAGAAAATTAAATATGGAAGCTATTACTTTAAATAATCTGGCTATCGGGCAAAAGGCCACGATTATTACAGTTGGCGGTGAAGGCATTTTGCGCCGTCGCTTTTTAGATATGGGGCTTACCCCAAAAACAAGGGTTATGGTGCGTAAAAGAGCGCCTTTAGGCGACCCTATCGAAATTTTTCTGCGCGGCTACGAGCTGACCCTGAGGCTGGATGACGCTAAAAAAATTACCGTGCAGCCGGAGGAAGCATGAAACTTACATTTGCACTTGTAGGAAACCAGAACTGCGGCAAAAGCACGCTTTTTAACTATCTTACCGGCAGCAACCAGCACGTTGGCAATTTTCCCGGCGTAACGGTACAGAAAAAAGAAGGCATTTTGCTGAAGGATAAGGACATTACCGTTATTGACCTTCCCGGTATTTATTCCCTTTCGCCTTATACCTCCGAGGAAATTGTTACGCGCGATTTGCTTTTACGCAACAAGCCGGATGTTATTGTAAACGTTCTTGATGCTACCAATATTGAACGCAGCCTGTATTTATCATTGCAGCTTATAGAGCTTAATACGCCAATGGTAATTGCTCTTAATATGATGGACGAATTGCAGGCAAGCGGCGGCAGTATTGATATTAAAACACTTGAGAAAAAACTCACCATACCGGTAATTCCAATAACGGCCAATTCAGGTGCGGGTGTTGATGAACTTATCCGCCGCGCCAAAAACGCCGCTGAAACTCATCAGCTGCCTGAGCGCCTTGACTTTTGCTCCGGTCCGGCACATATGGCAATTCATTCCATTGCTCATTTAATTGAACCTAAAGTACGCAAAAAAGGCTTGCCGCTGCGTTTTTCGGCAACTAAGCTCATTGAAGGCGATGACCTGTTAACCAAGGAACTGGAATTAACGGAAAACGAACAGGATATTATAGGCCACTTTGTTACAGAGCTTGAATCCGCAGCCGATACGGATAAAGAAGCTGCTTTGGCAGATATGCGCTACACCTATATTGAAGAACTGTGCAGCCAGACCGTGCATAAGCCCGATGAAAGCGTTGCCCAGAAGCGTTCTGTAAAAATGGACCGCTACTTAACAAATAAATACCTGGCCATACCTATTTTCCTTTTAACAATGTTTACGGTGTTCTGGCTTACCTTTGACGTTATAGGCGCAGAATTAAGCAATTTGCTGGAGCTTGGCATTGCCGCCGTAACAGATGCGG
>ULYJ01037003.1_pt1 | contig 12125 bp, 7 predicted proteins | sample 1962111 | NCBI WGS metagenome assembly ULYJ01 (sample SAMEA4835861, study PRJEB28245) | human gut metagenome | biome: gut microbiome; material: fecal sample | place: Denmark | collected 2008
GCCACCGTCATCAAGGCCATGGGTGCCGGTAAGGCAGCCGCCAAGGCCATGGACGAGTACATCCAGAATAAGTAACCGTGCTTCCTGGCTCCCCTATTCGGGAAGCTCCGCAAGGCGCTGGCACAGCCAGACCGAAGCGGTGAGAGATTCAGCCGACATTCCGTTGCGGAGTGTCGGCTTTTTTGTTGTTGTATCCCACTTCTTATGCATTCTGCCCAAAAAACAGAGCAATATTTTGTCACTCAAGCTTGGCGGAATCTGATTGATTTTGACTGAGATTTTGCTATAATAAGGGGGTAAGGCGGTCATAACCCGCCAACGTCAATCAAAATCAATCATATAAATCGAACAAGGGGGAATGTTCCCGATGCTGGCAGAAGAACGATTCAGCCTGATTTTGGATCTGCTGGCGCGGCAGCGCACCGCCACCGTACAGGAGCTGTGCGAGGCGTTGAACGCAAGCGAATCCACCATCCGGCGCGACCTGAACGAGTTGGACAAGCTGGGCAAACTGAACAAGGTGCACGGCGGGGCCACCCTGCCGGACAGCCCCTTCCGCACCGACGAGCCCACCATGGCCGCCAAAGAAGAGCTGGCCGTCAGCCAGAAGCAGAGCATCGCCCAGGCAGCGGCAGAACTGATCCTGCCGGAGGATTTCATCTATCTGGATGCAGGCTCCAGCACGCTGGCTCTGGCACGGGCGCTGAGCGGCCCGGCCCTGAACGCCAGCTATGTGACCAACGGCGTGGCCCACGCCCGCCTGCTGGCCCAGAAAGGCTGCCGGGTGTTCCTGCCCGGCGGGCTGCTGCGGCCCCAGACCGAGGCCATCATCGGGGCGGCTGCACTGACTGCCATCCAGCAGTACAATTTCACCAAAGCCTTCATGGGGGCCAACGGCGTGGCGCTGGATTCCGGCTTCACCACCCCAGACCCCGAGGAGGCCGCCGTCAAGGCTGCGGCTCTCCACCGGGCGCGGGAGACGTGGTTCCTGGTGGACGACACCAAATTCGCGCAGGTCTACCCCGCCGTCATCTGTGATTTGCACAGCGGTGCCATCCTGACGAACCGGTGCCCCAATCCCAAATACCGGCAATACACTCTGATAAAGGAGACCGAGGTATGATCTACACTGTTACATTCAATCCTGCCATCGATTATGTCGTCCGTCTCGACAGACCCCTTGAGGTGGGCGAGGTGAACCGCGCCGCCGGGGAGGACTGCGTGCTGGGCGGCAAGGGCATCAATGTTTCCGGCGTGCTCCGGGAGCTGGGCTGTGAGAGCGTGGCTCTGGGCTTTGTGGCCGGTGAGACCGGTGCCTGGCTGGAGCGTGGTCTGGCCGCGCAGGGGCTCCGGACCGATTTCATCCATCTGGCCGAGGGCATGACCCGCATCAACGTCAAGATCAAGGCAGGCACCGAGACTGAGCTGAACGGCGCAGGCCCCAGCATCCCGGAAAGTGCCATGCAGCAGCTGGAAGCCCAGCTGGACACCCTGCAGCCTGACGACATCCTCATTCTGGCGGGCAGCATCCCCAAGAGCCTTTCCCAGAGCACCTACGAACGGCTGCTGGCAGGGCTGGAGGGCCACGGCGTGCGGGCCGTGGTGGATGCCACCCAGGATCTGCTGGTCAACGTCCTCCCCTATCACCCCTTCCTGATCAAGCCCAACAATCACGAGCTGGGCGAGATCGTGGGCCGGGAGCTGAAAACGGACGAAGAGATCACCGCCGCCGCCCGCGCCCTGCAGGAAAAGGGTGCCCGGAACGTGCTGGTGAGCATGGCCGGGAACGGTGCCCTGCTGGTGGATGAGCACGGCGAGGTGCACCGCATCGGCTGCCCCAAGGGCAAGGTCGTGAACAGCGTGGGCGCAGGCGACAGCATGGTGGCCGGTTTTGTGGCAGGTTATCTGCAAAGCGGCAGCTATGAGCAGGCCCTCCGGCTGGGCACCGCCTGCGGCAGTGCCACCGCATTCAGCCTTGGGCTGGCAACGAAAGAAAAAATCGAAGAATTGTTTGGTCAAATTTAAGGCAGCTCACCCTCTCCGTCATTGCTGACGCAATGCCACCTCCCCCAAAGTGGGAGGTCTTGACAGTCATTGCTATGTTGATGGTTTTGCCAAGGGCTCTCCCTTCGGGAGAGCTGGACGCGAAGCGGCCTGAGAGGGTGAGGACGCTACGAGAGAAAGGAGAACCCTTATGCGCATTACGGAATTATTCACCGCAAAGTCCATCGAGCTGGATTCTGCGGCCTCCAACCGGGACGAGATCCTCTCCCGGCTGGTAGAGCTGCAGGCCACCCACGGCAACATCACCGACACAGAAGCCTACAAGAAGGCGCTCTACACCCGGGAGGATGAGGCTTCCACTTATGTGGACAACGGCATCACCGTTCCCCACGCCAAGACGAATGTGGTCACCCGGCCCAGCCTGGCCGCCCTGCGTCTGAGCACCCCGGTGCAGTACAACGCCGAGGATGACGGCAAGACCGACCTGCTCTTTGCCATTGCAGCCCCCGAAAACGGCAGCCTGCATGTGGATATGCTGGCCCGCATGATGCAGATGCTGATGAACGAGGACTTTGTGGAAAAGCTGAAGGCCGCCAAGACCCCCGCCGAATTCCTTGCCCTCATCGACGCACAGGAGGAGGCCCAGTTCGGTGAGGAGAGCTTCACCCAGCAGGCCATTCCCCAGAGCGGCTACCGCATTCTGGCCGTGACCGCCTGCGTCAACGGCATTGCCCACACCTACATGGCCGCCGAGGCGCTGGCCAAGGCCGGTGACAAGCTGGGCCTGCCCACCAAGGTGGAGACCAACGGCTCCGATGGTGCCAAGAACGTGCTGACCCGCGCCGAGATCGCAGCCTGTGACGGTATCATCGTGGCTGCAGACAAGAATGTGGAGACCGCCCGCTTTGACGGCAAGCCCGTGCTGTTTGCCCGGGTGGATGACGGCATCCACAAGCCCGAAGAGCTGCTGAAAAAGGTAGCCCACTGTGAAGTTCCTGTTTACCACGCCAAGGGCGGTGCCGCCGCTGCCGAGGAGGAGACCTCCGGCGACAGCTTTGGCCGCAAGGTGTACAAAGACCTGATGAACGGCGTGTCTCACATGCTGCCCTTTGTGGTGGGCGGCGGCATTATGATCGCGCTGGCCTTCCTGCTGGACGATTACACCATCGACCCCTCCAACTTCGGCATGAACACCCCCATCGCCTCCTTCTTCAAGACGGTGGGCAGCGCCGCCTTTGGCTACATGCTTCCCATTCTGGCAGGTTTCATCGCCATGTCCATCGCCGACCGTCCCGGCCTGGCCGTGGGCTTTGCGGGCGGCGTGCTGGCCATGAACGGCACCAACTTTGCAGGCCTTGCCAACGGTGAGACCACCGGCATTTCCGGCGGTTTTCTGGCCGCTCTGCTGGCCGGTTTCGTGGCCGGTTATGTGGTCGAGTTCCTGAAGAAGATCACCGAAAAGCTCCCCGCCAGCCTGAACGGCATCCGCCCCATGCTGATCTACCCGCTGGGCGGCATCCTCATCATCGGTGCCGTGATGTGCGGCATCAACCCGGTCATGGGCATGATCAACACCGCCATGACCAACTGCCTCAACGCCATGGGCGGCACCTCCAAAGTCCTGCTGGGTGCCATCGTTGCCGGTATGATGAGCATTGACATGGGCGGTCCCTTCAACAAGGCTGCCTACGTCTTTGGCACTGCCGCACTGGCCTCCGGCAACTACGAGGTCATGGCCGCTGTCATGGTGGGCGGCATGGTTCCTCCCATCGCGATCGCCCTCTCCACCACCTTCTGCCCCAAGAAGTGGACTCCTGACGAGCGCCGCAACGGCATCGTGAACTACGTCATGGGCCTGTGCTTCGTCACCGAGGGTGCCATCCCCTACGCCGCCGCCGACCCGCTGCGCGTCCTGCCCAGCTGTGTGGCCGGTGCCGCGCTGGCCGGTGCCCTCTCCATGACCTTTGGCTGCGCCCTGCGCGCTCCCCACGGCGGCATCTTCGTGTTCCCCGTGGTCGATCATGCCCTGCTCTACTGCGTGGCTCTGGCCGCTGGCAGCGTGGTGGGTGCCGTGATCCTGAGCCTGCTCAAGAAGAACCGCACCGACGCAGCCTGATCTGCCATTCTTCTTCTTCCTTTACCATATAAAAAGGGCCTGTCTGCGCGCACCAAAATGCGGCAGACGGGCCCTTTCTTGCTTATCCCTTGATGATCCGGAGCAGGGTCTTGTCCAGCTGGATGGTGCGGTTCCAGGGGTTCAGGATGATGCCCTGGATCTCCGGCACCTGCAGTGCGGCATCCAACAGCTTTTCAAACTCCACCAGAAAGGTGGACTGCACCGCTTCCGCGCCCTTCATCTCCTCTTCAAAGCTGGTAAAGGCATACCACCAGCTGGCCCCATCGGCCGTGCGGAGGGCCCGCAGCTGCATCTGCTCACTGGCCGGGTTCGGCTCCACTGCCACCACGACCTGTCCGTTTTCCCGCATCCGCCGCCGGATCACGGTCAGGGTATGCGCCAGCTGCTCCTGTGTGGGCTCCTGCTGTAACTGGTAAACCGCCTGTTCGATCTTCTCGTTGCCGTTCAGGCCCTCGTCCTTCTTCTGTGCCATAAGCTCTCCCATTCTTTTTGTTGTATTTTATGCTTGTATTATATCCGGACTTTACGAAAAATGGAAGCGCTGGCCAGAGATTCTTTCTTTTTTCGTCTGCTTTCGGGTGTTTTTTCAAAAATCAGTAGCCCCCGCCCCGAAAAAGTGTTACAATGTCTTCGTCTGGTATCATTTCAGAAACGACAGGACGCGCCGTTTTTTCCGTGAGCCGTTTTGTCGGAATGGGAGAGATAAGGTAATGAAACGAATCCTTCGTTCTGCCGTCAGTCTGCTGCTGTGCGCCGCCGTGGCGCTGGGCGGCACTGCCTGCGGCCGAAGCAAGCTGCCCACCACCATCACGATCTGGACCTATTACAACGGCGATCAGCTGGAATGCTTCAACCAGCTGGTGGAGCAGTTCAACTCCACCGTGGGCAAAGAGAAGAACATCCGGGTCGAAAGCTCCAGTCAGGGCAGCGTGAACGACCTGGAGACCAGCGTGCTGGCCGCCGCCGAGGGCAAGGTGGGTGCCGAAAAGCTGCCCAACATCGTCTCCTCCTACGCGGACACCGCCTTTACGCTGGATCAGATGGGCCTTGCCGTTGACCTGAGCCCCTACCTGACCGAAAAAGAGAAGTCCGCCTATATCGCCGGGTTTCTCGAGGAGGGTGACCTGATGAACAACGGGGAGCTCAAGGTCTTTCCCATAGCAAAATCCACCGAGCTGCTCTACCTGAACGTCACCGACTTTGTCCCCTTTGCCGAGGCCACAGGCGTGACCTATGCGAATCTTTCCACCGTGGAGGGGCTGAACGAGGCCGCACACAAATACTACGACTGGACCGATGCCCAGACGGCTGCGCCCAACGACGGCAAGGCCCTGTATGGCCGCGACGCGCTGACCAATTACCTGCTCTGCGGCGCACAGGAACTGGGTACGACCCTCTTTGATGCCGAGAACGGCGTGATGACCCTGCACTTTGACAAGCCGACCCTCCGCAAGCTGTGGGATAACTACTATGTCCCCTACATCAAGGGCTGGTGCAGTGCCAGCGGCAAGTTCCGCAGCGACGATATCAAGATCGGCAGCCTGCTGGCCTATGTCGGTTCCTCCTCCAGCGCTTCCTTCTTCCCCACCCAGGTGCTGACCAGCGACACCGAGAGCCACGGCATCCAGATGGCCGCGCTGCCCTGCCCCAGCTTTGCAGGCTGTGAGCCGGTGGCCGTCCAGCAGGGGGCCGGCATGGTAGTCATCCCGGGCACCGAGGACGAGATCAGTGCCTGCGTTGCCTTCCTGAAATGGTTCACCCAGCCGGAAAACAACCTGCAGTTCTCGGTGCAGTCCGGCTATATGCCCGTGACCTATGCCGCCAACAGCATATCTGCCCTTGAGAACAGCGGCCTGACGGTCTCCGACAGGATCCACAAGGTGCTGAGCCTGTCCATTGATGCCATCGATCGCAGCAAGCTCTACACCACCCATGCCTTCCCGGATGCCCTGCGCGCCCGCAATACCTTGCAGTACGCGCTGGAGGACCGTGTCACTGCCGACCGTGCCACGGTGCTGGAGCGGCTGGCTGCCGGGCAGACCCCCGAGGAAGCCGAAGCCGAGTTCCTGACCGATGCCTATTTTGATGCCTGGTACGACCAGACTCTGGCCGCTCTCAGCGCCTTTGCGGACTGAGATGCCCTTGGAACAACCACAAAAGGAGAGCCCTTCAGATGCAGAACCGCAAGCCGCACAGACAGAAGGCCCCTCAGACGGGCCATTCTATCTTCGGCACCATCCTTTTCTCCCTGCTGGCTGTGCTGGCGGTGGAGTTCCTGCTGCTGACCTTTGCCGTCCACGTCACCCGGCTTGGCCCCCAGCTGAACCAGAACGCCGAGGATATCCTTGCCATGCAGGTGGACAACCGCAGCCGGTATCTTCAGTCCATCTTCCACGATGCACAGGAGCTGACCAGCCTTTCCGATACCATCAACAGCCTGACCCAGCAGCTTCTGGACGAGGGAGAGATCAGCCTGAGCACGCTGGACAGCAGCAGCGACGCGGCCTATCCCCTGCTGGAAGCCGCCGCGCCGGAGCTCATCAGCACCCTGCGCATCAAGTCGGTGACCGGCGTGTTCCTTATCCTGAACACCCATGATCTGGATAAGCGGAAGCAGGACAGCCTCATGCCCGCCATCTACCTGCGGGATCTCGACCCGGATGCCGCTCCCTCCCAGCGCAACGCCGACCTGACCTTTGTGCGGGCACCGGCCCAGCTGGTGCAGTCCCTCTCCATTGCCACGGACAACAGCTGGTCCCCCACCATCCGCTACCGGGCACTGGGAAACCGAGGCTTCCTTTATCCCCCTTTCCAGGCCGCCTATAAAGACGGAGCCAGCCTTGCCGCCTCCGATTATGGCCACTGGACCTCACAATCCTATCTGGTACCCGGGGACACCCACGAGGCCATTGCCTACAGCCAGCCCCTGATCCTGCCGGACGGCACCGTTTACGGCGTGATCGGCGTGGAACTGCTGGCCGACTACCTGTGGGAGAACCTGCCCTGCTCTGAGCTGCAGAACAACGGCACCTATTTTCTTGCCGTGACCGATACGGAGGAGCTCTCTGCCTCTGAACTGCAGCTGCGTCCGGTGCTCCGTTCCCACTGCGACGGGCAGCCGGGTTCTGCGGACGAAAGCCTTACGCTGCGCCTCCACAGTGCCCATACCCACCGCTACCTCTTCAGCAATGCCCTCTACATTGCTTCGGTCTCCCCCTTGAACCTCTACAGCCGGAACGCTCCTTTCTCGGGCAAGCACTGGCTTCTCGTGGGCTCCGTTCCCGCGGTGCAGCTCTTTGCTTTCGCCCAGCGGCTGAAGCAGCTGTTCTCCTTCATCATGCTGATCACGCTGGCCGTTGGCTTTGTTTGCAGCTGGCTGATCAGCAGGCGGCTGGCCCGGCCCGTTGCCAAGCTCTCGGCTGAGGTAGCCGCTGCCGAAGCGGATTCCTCCGCCATCCCGCATCTGTCCGCCACCGGCATCAGGGAGCTGGATCAGTTCTCCTCTGCCTTTACCCAGCTGAGCAAGGACGTGCTGGACTCCTCCACCCGCTTTTTGCGCATTATGAAATTGGCCAGTGCGGAGCTGGGCGGCTATGAGCTGCGCGATGACAGCGTTTATGTGACCGATAACTTCTTCTCCATGCTGGGCCTTGCGCAGGAGCAGCCTGATCCGCTCACGCCAAAGGCTTTCCGCGCCCTGATGGGCACACTGGAGCAGCGGTGGTTCTACCGCCTGTCCCCGGCCAACAACAAGGTCTTTGCCATCCCCCAGCCCGACGGCAGCACCCACTACATCACCCTGCGCATCACCCATATCCTGGGCGAAAGTGCCTCCGAGGTGGGTCTTGCTGAGGATATGACCACCACGGTGCTGGAGCAGCAGCGCATTGAGCACGAGCGCGATTACGACACCCTGACCGGCCTGTACCGCCGCCGTGCCTTTGACCGCGCCTGTGACGCGCTGTTCCAGCAGCCCGAAAAGCTGGGCTGTGCCGCCCTGCTGATGATGGATCTGGACAACCTCAAGCAGATCAACGACACCTACGGCCACGACTGGGGTGACCAGTACATCCGCCAGACCGGCCAGTGCTTTGCGGCCAACACGCCCGCCAACACCATCTGCTCCCGCCTTTCGGGCGATGAATTCCTGATCTTCTTCTATGGCTATCAGGATCAGAAGCAGCTCCGCGCCCAGCTGGAGCTGCTGAGTGCCGCCCTGCAGCGCAGCGTGTCCATCCTGCCCAACGGCAAGCAGCTGCACATCAGCATCTCGGGCGGCATTGCCTGGTACCCCACGGACGGCCACGACCTGCTCACCCTGAAAAAATATGCCGACTTTGCCATGTATCAGGTCAAGCATTCCCACAAGGGCCGCATGTGTGATTTTGATATCGGCAGCTACCATCAGGAGGCATACGCCGCCCAGACCCAGCAGGACTTTGAGCTCCTGCTGCAGGAGGAGCTGGTGTCCTACCACTTCCAGCCCATCTACTCTGCCCGCAGCGGCCGGGTCGCAGCCTACGAGGCCCTCATGCGGGTCGATCTGCCCACCCTGCACTCCCCCGCTCAGGTCATGCAGCTGGCCCATGAGACAGGCCGCCTGTATGAGATCGAACGGATCACGGTGTTCCATTCCAGCGAGATCTTCCAGCGCATGCAGGCACAGGGCCTGCTCCAGAGCGATGCCCTGCTCTTCATCAACTCCATCGCCAATGTCAGCCTGACAGTTGAGGATGTGGAGGAATATGCTCAGCGCTACCCCGAGCTGCTCAAGCGGCTGGTGGTGGAGATCACCGAACAGGAAGATCTGGACCGCGCATGTCTGGAACGGAAGCGGAACATTCCGGGCTTCTCCGGCTCCTTTGCGCTGGATGACTACGGCAGCGGCTACAGCAACGAATTGAACCTGCTGGAGCTCTCGCCCCGGTATATCAAGATCGACATTTCCATTGTGCGCGGGATCGACACCGACCGTGATAAGCAGCAGATCGTCTCCAACATTGTGGCTTACGCCCACGCCCGCAGTATGCAACTCATCGCCGAGGGCATTGAGACCGAGGCCCAGCTGCGCACCGTCATCGGTCTGGGCGTGGACCTGCTGCAGGGCTACTACCTCAGCCGCCCCGCCGCAGTGCCCGCCCCCATTGCACCGGCAGCGCAGGCGGTGATCGACCAGCTCGAACACCAGCGGTTCAATCCTCTCGGTTTATGATCTTTCCGGCTCCCCTGTGGGGGAGCCTTTTGTGACCTCATTCAGAGAAAGGAGACACGATGAACCACGAATCCAGTTCCGCTCTCCCCGCCGCCATTCGGGTGCGGGGCGCGCGGGTGCACAACCTGAAGAACATCGACGTAGATGTGCCGCTCCACAAGATCGTCGGCATTGCGGGCGTGTCCGGTTCCGGCAAGTCCTCGCTGGCGCTGGGTGTCCTCTACGCCGAGGGCTCCCGCCGCTATCTGGAGGCCCTTTCCACCTATACCCGCCGCCGGATGACCCAGGCCGAAAAGGCGCAGGTAGACGAGATCCGCTATGTTCCCGCCGCACTGGCCCTCCACCAGCGTCCCGGCGTGCCCGGAATGCGTTCCACCTTTGGCACCATGACCGAGCTTTTGAACAGCCTGCGCCTGATGTTCTCCCGGCTGTCCCACTACCCCTGCCCCGCCTGCGGCTGCATGGTGCCGCCCAGCCTGAACATTGCGGCTGAGATCCCGCTCTACTGCCCCCGGTGCGGCGCGCAGGTGCCGGTGCTGGGCGCGGAGCAGTTCGCCTTTAACAGCACCGGAGCCTGCCCAGACTGCGAGGGCACCGGCATCGTGCGGGTGGTGGACGAATCCACTCTGGTGCCGGACGAGAGCCTTTCCATCAACGAGGGCGCGGTGCTGCCCTGGCAGACCCTGATGTGGTCGCTGATGAAGGAGATTGCCGAAAAGATGGGCGTGCGCACCAACGTCCCCTTCCGGGAGCTGACCCCGGAAGAGCGTGACATGGTGTTCCACGGCCCCGCCAAAAAGGTGCACCTGCTCTACCAGAACAGCAAGACCGGCGCGGCCGGTGAAATGGATTTCACCTACTTCAACGCCGTTTATACCGTGGAGAACGCTCTTGCCAAGGTGACGGATGAAAAGGGCATGAAGCGGGTGGAACGGTTCCTGAAGCAGGGCCCCTGCCCCGCGTGCGGCGGCTCCCGCCTGAACGCCGCGGCCCGGGCTCCCCGGCTGCGGGGCATCGGGCTGGCCGATGCCTGCCGCATGACGCTGGACACGCTGGTGCAGTGGGTGGAGGGGGTGCCCGCCTCCCTACCCGTGGAGATGCGCCCCATGGCTGAGAGCATCTGCGAGTCCTTTCAGGCCACCGCCGCCCGCCTGCTGGATCTGGGGCTGGGCTACCTCTCCCTTGACCGGGAGGCTGCCACCCTTTCCACAGGGGAGCGCCAGCGGGTTCAGCTGGCCCGCTCGGTGCGCAACCGCACCACCGGCGTGCTCTATGTGCTGGACGAGCCCTCCATCGGCCTGCACCCCTCCAACATCGAGGGCCTGCGGGGCGTGATGCACGATCTGATCGCGGACGGCAACTCCATCGTGCTGGTGGATCACGACACCGAGATCCTGCGGGATGCCGACTGGCTCATTGAGATGGGCCCCGGTGCCGGTGAAAACGGCGGCACCATCCTGACACAGGGCACTGTGGAGCAGGTGGCCCAAAGCCCGGCTTCCCGCATCGGGCCCTTCCTTGCCGACCTGCACACCCTCTCAGCCCGCACCCGCACCCCAGAGGCAGAGCTCTTTGCGCTGGGCACCATCACCCTGCGCACCCGAGCCATCCACACCGTCAAGCCATTGGAAGTCCGGCTGCCCAAGGGGCGGCTCATCGCGGTGACCGGCGTGTCCGGTTCCGGCAAGACCACGCTGGTGCTGGAAAGCCTGATCCCCGCACTGGAAGCCGCCGCCAAGGGCGAAGCCCTGCCCGCCCATGTGGAAAGCATCACTGCACCGGGCATTGCGCAGGTCAAGCTCATTGACGCAACGCCCATCGGCATCAATGTGCGATCCACGGTGGCCACCTACGCCAATGTCCACGACGAGCTGCGCAAGATCTACGCCCGCTCCCCCCTTGCCAGGGAGAAGGGCTACAAGGCGGGCGATTTTTCCTACAACACGGGCCGCCTGCGCTGCCCCGGCTGCGACGGCACCGGCACCATCAGCCTGGACATCCAGTTCCTGCCGGATGTGGAGATCACCTGCCCGGATTGCGGCGGCTCCCGCTACCAGAAGGATGCCGCCGCCCTCTACCGCACCCGGAAGGACGGCACCCAGGCCGAGAGCCTGCCCCGCCTGATGGAGATGAGCGTGGACGAAGCCCTTGCCGCCTGTGCCGACCTCAAGCTGGTGGCCAGCCGGCTGCAGACCCTTTCCAGCCTGGGGCTGGGCTACCTGACTCTGGGCGAGGCCACCCCCAGCCTTTCGGGCGGGGAGGCCCAGCGGCTCAAGCTCGCCAGCGAGATGGGCAAAGGGCAGGCCGACACCGTGTTTGTATTCGACGAGCCTACCATCGGCCTGCACCCGCTGGATGTGCGCACCCTGCTGGGCGTGTTCCAGCGTCTCATTGACAGCGGGGCCACTGTGGTGGTCATTGAGCACGATCTGGATGTGATCCGCAACGCCGACTATCTCGTGGACCTTGGCCCCGGCGGCGGCGAGAGCGGCGGACGCATCGTGGCCTGCGGCACACCGGAGCAGGTGGCCGCCGATCCCGCCAGCATCACCGGAAAATATCTGCACCTGTAACCAAAAGAGGGACCCCGCCCAACGGCGAGGTCCCTCTGACATTTTATGACAAACTTTAGGTATCCTGCAGTTCCCCGCGGCTGGCGGCCTTGAGGTAGGCAAAGATAAAGCCGTCCAGATCACCATCCATCACGGCATCGACATTGCCGGTCTCGTAGTTGGTACGGTGATCCTTGACCATGGTGTAGGGCATGAACAC
>ULYJ01033970.1_pt1 | contig 12073 bp, 5 predicted proteins | sample 1962111 | NCBI WGS metagenome assembly ULYJ01 (sample SAMEA4835861, study PRJEB28245) | human gut metagenome | biome: gut microbiome; material: fecal sample | place: Denmark | collected 2008
ATGTAAATTCTTGGTAAAAACAGCATATCGTTAGAGAAAGAACCATTATTGAATAATAACAATGGACAATAAAGCCAAAAGCTGACAAAGTGTAGATTGTGAGACTTAATCGAAAAAGGATGGCAAGAGTTTCAATCCTACCATCCTTTTGAATCTTATTGAAAAGTCTTTTGCATTGTCAGCTTTATCAATGAGTAAATGAGAGAGTCGTTTACTTAACTCTTACACCTTTACCATTCAGAACTTCACCTCTAATATCATCAGTTTTACATATATTCAAAATAGCATCAACAGAAAGGTGTTGTATATTGCTAATTGCCGTTGTGTTTTAATTTAATATCCCGTAAGGAAATTCGGTAGAATCAACATTAAAATAGTAAACGTTATTTGTGTCTAAATCAAAAGCAGTCATAACGACAGGTGATACATCTCGTGCATTAGTAGTTGTAAGACCTTCATTCTATTGACGAAAAGATTATCATTTGTTAGTCTTTGAAGGAATTTTAACGCTTGCATTCGCTCTTGTCGACTTCCTGCTAAAACTAACTTTTCGCCATCAGGATCAACAAACTTTATAGGGTTGTTTGCTGTGTAACAATACCCCCAAATATTAGGGTAGCTTTCAGATTGCTGATCTACACTAATCCAAAGGCTCAGTTTAGAATCATAATATCTCGCCCCATAGTAATACAATCCCGTCTCCTCATCGAATTCCTTCGCATTGAAGAGATAAGGTGTATTCCAAATGTTGTTGCGTTCCTCTATGAACACCTCGCCGAAAGGTACATACTCAATGTGCTGCACCACCTCGCCTTCAAGGTTGGTAATGTAACTACTGCTACCCAAATGGTCTGGGTGGTAGTAGAATTGCATATTCTCGTATGTATCGCCTTCTTGGAAGTTATTCTTTGCAGCTCTCGCTAAAGCTCGTGTCTGAGCAGCCTCCAAGCTGCCGTCATTGCAGCAGAAGCCCTTGCCATCGACATAATCGTTGTTGTCCTAGCCATTGTACGGCACTGCAAAGGTTGCATAATTATCCTTGATAACCTGCAACTGCCCGGTATATTTAGCTTTATAATCAACAGACAAGCCATCAGTCTCACTACCTGCATACTGGATGCGGCGTGGATCTGAGCCGTAAGAATCGAAGTCTCCAATCTTGCTGACTACACGCTGACTACCGATATAGATATGCTTGGTGTAACGTCCGCCTTGGTTGGCAACGAACCTAAAAAATAGGATAGTAAGAGCTATACTCTGAAGAAGAAAGGATAAAATGCAAATATGCGAGGGTGTAAAATAAACCGCGTCAGGTTATAATTATTATAGCCTGACACAGTTTATTTACATGCTCACCGCCCGTTCAGGAGGACACCCGAAACGATTATCCTCTCGCTCTGTTGTATAGAGCGAGAGGATAATGTCTTCGTCAACCTTGGAGGTTACTTCCTTGTAGAACTTGTTATGCCAAGCTGACTCATCGTCGTACATACGACTCTCTCGCTTGCACATCAGCCCTGAAGGAGAACTGAACAAGTTGAATTGCTTTGTCTTTGGACTCTTTTGGAATTCCAGTGATACCTAAAATTTTCTTTGCGGTTTTTCGTGCCCTAATCAATACCCCCTAAAAAGACTGGTTATTTCACATTCATAATGTTATGATTTTTTAATTAATTTGCGTAATATTTTTTCCCACTTTTTTTCAGTTATAAATGATTCTGGAAGATTTGGTAAAAAAAATAAAAAATTATTAAAATAATCGATAGAATTATAAATGGCGAAGCAAAAAAAACAAATTATACTTGATAATATTTTTATTATTTTATTCATAACAATATTGTTAAATTTTACTAAAGGTATGTAAGCATGATAATTTACATGCCTACACACCTTTTGTCTATTACTATTCCGTATCGTTATTTTTACTTTTTTTGGATACAGTATTTGCTGTAGAAACAGCTCTTTGAGGTTTGTTAAGGTAGGCAATTCCTTTATTATACAAACGATTCCAAAAACCTCTTACTTTTGGAGAGAAGCCAGCAAATCTCTTATTGAAACTTGAGCTAAACTGTGCTGCATTTAGTTTATTAAAACTACTCATCACCTTCTTAGCTACTTTTCCCATAGTTTTTTCTGCAATATTACCTAAGCCTCCTACGCCTTTTACAGCTAATGTTGGTACTATAGCATCCGCAGGTTTATAATTTGGACTTCCATCAATATTATAAAATTGAACTTCAGCACCTGTAAGAGGATTGGTTGCTCAAGAACCAGCCCAATTACCAAAGTCGAAAATTTGCGCTGTAACAAAGAAATCATTGGTCATTCCATATAAAAATTTGCCTATACAATTGTCTGTTTGAGCCCATTTTTCCCTAAAGTTCAGTTCATCACGGTTAAAATATGCATTATTGTTGACAATGGTACTTCCTGCCGGTGTACAAATTTGTCCTGCAATATATTCACCAGTATAGGTATCTTTTACATGACCTCCAACTTCCAAATCATAAGAATATGCTCCACTCTTTGCAAATAGAGTTCCCGCTGCAAATAAGTATTTGGTTTCTTTTCCATACTTATTAGTTGCATCTTCTTGACTTGTAACTGAAGGATCATAGAAATATTTTTTATCTGTTCTAAGCCAATCGTTACCATTTGGGTCATTTAAAATAATAGGATTATTCCCAACATAGCAATAAGAAGAAAATTCTGCATACTTTTCTTCTGAATTATCTGTACTAATCCACAAACTAATCCTTGGGTCATAATACCTTGCCCCATAGTAATACAATCCCGTCTCCTCATCGAATTCCTTCGCATTGAAAAGATAAGGTGTATTCCAAATGTTGTTGCGCTCCTCAACGAAAACCTCACCGAAAGGAACATACTCGATATGCTGCACCACCTCACCGTCAAGGTTGGTGATGTAACTACTGCTACCCAAATGGTCAGGGTGGTAGTAGAACTGCATCTTATCGTATGAGTCGCCTTCTTGGAAATTGTTCTTCATTGCCCTTGCCATAACACGTGCCTGCGCAGCTTCCAAGCTACCGTCATTGCAGCAGAAGCCCTTGCCATCGACATAGTCGTTGTTGTCCTCGCCGTTGTACGGCACTGCAAAGGTTGCATAATTATCCTTGATAACCTGCAACTGCTCGGCATATTTAACCTTATAATCAACAGAAAGGCCATCGGTCTCGCTACCAGCATACTGGATGCGGCGTGGGTCTGAACCGTAAGAGTCGAAGTCACCAATCTTGGAAACGACACGCTGACTACCGATATAGATGTGCTTGGTGTAGCGTCCGCCTTGGTTGGCAACGAGATAAGGAGATACATAGAGTGAGAACTTGGCAGTGTTCGTGCGACCTCCTGCAAACTCTGAGTTCACATAAACATGGTCACTCTCGCCTGATGTCTTCACCGTACGCTCACCGTCAGCATCATACCAATAGTTGGTCACAAAGCCGTTATCGTCAGAGGCAAGGAGACGGTTCTCCTCATCCCATTTGAGTTTACGCTCTGCGGTCTTCTCGTCAGTCATGCCATCCTTCTTTGTACGGCTTGTATTGACATAAACAAGATTACCGTTGGCATCATACTCATAGGCATGATTGTTGTTCACATTCTCACTCTCTGAAGGCGTCTCCTCCGTGCGGTAGTTCACATCCTTCACATTAGCGAGTTGGAACTTCTTGCCTGTCTCTGTTCCATAGGTGTATGACAAATCATAACCTGCATTCAATGTACCGTTGAACTGCACGTTGTTCTGCGTGAGAATCTGACGCTTCGATGTAATGCGGTGCATATTGTCATAGCCCATTGCAAGAGTGTAGCTTGCAGTCTTGTTGTCTGCACCTGTGTAAGTGCCAGTTGCACTGACAAGGCGATAAAGAGCATCGTATGTATAGGCATGAGCCATCTGTCCGCCAGCCTTTCCACTCTGTGGAACTGACGCACCATTAACCACGCTGAGCACATTGCTCACCGCATCGTAAGTGTAAGCGTTATCCATAATGGTGTTGCCACCACTATTCACAGTGAGGTTCTGCAATCTGCGACGTTGTGGGTCGTAGGTGTAGAAGGTCTCAGCACCATTGCAGTACTTCAAGTATGTACGCTGCTCGAACTTGTCATAGCCGATCTTGCTCACATAATCGTAGCCGTATGACTTGTAGCCATGAACCTTCTCAAGCTGACCTCCGAGGTTGTAAGAATAGGTAATCTTCTCCTCATCAGGATAGATCATCTCCAACAGACGGTTGTGGCTGTCATAAGTCCATTGCGTCACGTAGGTTGCTATCGCCTGGTTAGGCACAATCAGCGTGCGGCGGGTCTTTGTTACTTCACCCATCTTGCCATAGAAGTATTCAATGGCACCTGTTCCGTCCTCACGGAGCATCAATCTACCGATACGGTTCTGAGAGGCATTGCGACCACCATAGTAATACTTCACGTTGTTCTCCGGGTGGTCAGGATAGTTGATACCCGTCAGACGCTGATAGTCATAATCGTAGGTGATGAACTTTCCTTCCTTGGCAAGGTTGGCAGTCTGCTTAGTCTGCACATTGCCGAGCGCATCATAAGTGAAGCTTGTGATGCCGCTTGCAGGATGGTTCACCTCGGTACGGCGGTCACCCATGTCGTAAGTAGAGGTCGTTACATTGCCCTCCGTGTCGGTGACACGAACAAGGCGCTGTATGCCGTCATACTCAAACGAGGTGGTAATATCACCGTCAGGACCGCTCTTCTGGATGGTCTTCAAGGTCTTGCCACTGCCATTGGTATTGGTAGCCTGAACATTATCAAGCGCATCGGTTACAGTTGTAACAAGTGCATGACTGCCGTTGTCAACCGTATAAGCCGTAGTTGTCGTAGAGTTGTCCGGCAATGTCACTGAGGTAGCACGGTCGAGCACGTCATAAACAGTAACCGTTGGAGATACATTGTCAAATGACTTGCTGAACGTTGATTTCGATCCAGTTCCTTCCGTTGTAGGATAGAATGCCTTTGCCACACGTCCGAAAGCGTCATACACGTTTCTTCCGCTGACTATCATCACGTTCTCGTCCTTGGCAGAGTTTCCCTTGGATGCACTTGTCACAACACCGTCCTTCTTCACCTGCACGGCTCTTCCGAAACCGTCAACGAACGTAACGGTCTCCAAGTCGTCGTTAGGGTGCTGGATGTCGTAGTGCTTAGTCACGGCGTATGCAGGAGCGGTAATGCCACTCTCACCAAAGGTAGCCAAAGGCTGATATTCAAAGGCGATGGCATAAGGCACGCCCGTAGCCAACTCGTTAGGACCACGCACGCCAGTGATGCGACCGAGGTCGTCAACATCAGTCTCATAGTAGAAGTTGTTGAGGTCGCGATGCTCCTTGGCTATACCATAGCGATAGTCAAAATTGCCTTGCTCGCTGCGGTAGCCCCACGCATCGTCAATGCGCTCAACATACATGTTCATCTCAGGCTCATAGCGGTACTTGTACCACATACGCTGTCCCTTGCCGTTGGCAGGGAGGGTCTTCTGGATGATGTTGCCGTAAGAGTCGTACTTGTAATCAGTAACTGCCGCACCGTCATTCAACTGCTGTGTAATCTGCGTGATGTGGTTGGCGTAGTTGGTATTATACTTCGCCGTCACATGGTGGTAGAGTGAGCCGTCACCGCCTGTAACAGTCACATCAACAGGAAGTCCGAAGATGTGCTTGCTTGCATTGTCGGTATATTTGATAGCAGTCGCATAATCGAACTTGCCGTTTCCGTCCTCGCCAAGGCTTCCCTTGTCGCTGTACTTGTAGGACTTCAACTCACCATGATAGCCATTAAGATAATACTCGTTCCATGCCTCGGATGTAACCACACCGTTTGCCGCTCCCTCATACTGCAAGTTTGCCGTATAGCGGAGAGGTACGAATGCAGATGCACGGTCACTCCAAAGGTTCACGTCACGCTTTGCGAACGTGTACTTGTCACCGTCGGCAGTCATATAATAACTGTCGTAACGGTTCTTTGTCTCGGTGTACTTGTTGCCGTTGGCATCCTCTACGGATGTAGCGGTAACATTGCCCTGCGTGTAGTAGTTGGCTACATCGTAGTTCTCGACAGCCTGTCTGTAAACAGAATTGCCTTTCTCCGTGTCAAGGTTCTTGGTGATGACCTCACCGAAACCGAGGAACTCACGTTCATGGCGGTCACGCTTGCCGTCCTTGTACTCAAAGGCGGTAGTCATTACAGGACCGTCGTCATGGATACCATCATCAACGGTAAGGGCAGACATTACCCACTTGCCACCAGGAAGTCCGTAGGTAGGAGTGGTATGCGCATAGTCGAGTGTGAAAGTGCCGCCCAAGGAGTTGGTGACAGACTTCAACATGTTTGTCCTGCCAATTGCAGAGCGTGTGACCTTTAACTCGCTTTCCTTCTCAGACTCAACGATGTCAAGATAACCGTCACCATCAACATCCTGCAATGAATAGGTAGGGCGGTTGATGCTATGTGAGGTGGAAGCACCAGGGTTGGTTGAAATCTTGATGCTTATGACAGGAATGTTGATGGTCAAAGTGAACGCTGCGTTTGCAGACTCTGATGTAGAGGCTGATTCACTAAGCGCACTTGCACCCTTCCAACTGATAGGCTCGTCAAAGCCATTGCCTGTATTAATGGCAACAGTGATAACATCACCATTCTTCCAGACCTTATCTGGGAGACCGTCAGAGTTGATGTCGATAAGGTTGTATTCCTCTTCGCTCTCTGAGGTTACGAGACCAAAGCCTGCGGAGAAACTACCAGAGGCCTTGTTTATACCTTGGTATTTCTCATCTTCAAATTTTCCCCAGTCATGACTTACATCGCCACCTGCGCCAATATTATAAGAAAGGCTCTTACCACTCTGTATGCGGTCAAGTCCCCAATCAATAGGTTCAGTAAAGGCATAGCCCAGATTTAATCTTACTTTCTTGTCGGAAAGAATCTTGTCTGGTAGTCCATCGCCATTGATATCTATGAACGATTCTACAGCTTCATCCGTATTCTTTGGCGCACTGCCGGAAATGGAGAATTGAGCCAGCCATGAACTCTGTTGGTTCTGTGCGGAAGACTTGCTTCCTGAGATAAGTTTTGTAATGCCAGACACAGAAGCTACTGGATTGCCGCCATATCCACATGCCTCAGAAGCATTGTCAGAGTTATTAGCTCCGATACCCTTGTAGATTTCTCCACTCAATCCGCCCTGCGAATTGGTGTATTGGATAGTACCACCAGCTATGATGTCCGGGAATCCGTCACCATTCATATCCATCATGGCAACTTCCGTCTTGGAACTGCCATTTGCATTGTTGTGGGTAATGCCAAGTGCACCTCCTTGCACAACGGTACTCTTGCTTGATACCACTTGGCTTACAGCTGTCGCACCAGTACCCTGCAAATATTCACCAGCAAGTCCTGCCACTTCAGCATTGTTATCCAATGGATTGGTAAGGAGTACATCCTGTTCTGTCAATCGGGCTGTACTTGCCTCGGTTGCAGTAAGATAGATGTCCTGTCGCTGACCGACCCACTTGTCCATAGAAGTCTGGTCTGTACCCAATGGAGTGAATGCCATTGTGAGAGGGTCAACCTTGTCGTTCTCGTTTTCAGGCAATTTCAGCAATGACTCGTCAATAGGCTTTGCATATCTGCCCTCTGCCGAGTTATAAACAAAACCTCCCCAGCCACGGTAAAGCATACCGAAGCCAAGATTGTCATTCTCTGCATAGAATCCAGCAAGCACATTCTCTGTTACAAGACCTGCCGCATCTTTCAGAATGGAAACAGAGGCTGAAGTAACAGTTTCATTAGAGATTGCTGCCGGATAGCTGTATTCAAACCAGATGTTCTTTCCTGCGGTCATTGCAAATCGCAGAGTATCGGCTTTCAAGATGCCATTCTCGATATTGAAAGACTTCTTGCCAACAAGTGCATCCTCTGTCTTGGCGGTCAAAGTAATCTGACCGTTGATAGAATTGTCCGAAAGGGTAAGCACTGGCGACACAACCAAAACGGTATCAGTCGCAGTGGTCAAGTATGGCTTGCCCTCTGCCAAGGCATTTGCGAAAGTCTTGTAATGTGCAGGAACTGACATGGTCTGCTCAACATTGGCAGAATCCTTGTAAGTTACAGACGCTTGCCAACCGATATTCTTCCAATCAACATTTGAGGTAGATGAAATCTCAAAGCTGAAGTTGGTCAGCTTTTCTGTATTCTCCAGACTGATGTTGAGAGAATCACCATTGAAAGCCTCACCAGCCTTCAATGTACGAGCAAAGACAGTCTTCTCGATATAGTTCGGGTTGTCGTTTCCGTCACTGTCTTTCTTTTCATTGCTGCCGATGATGCTGAGAACAACATCGTCGGTTGTTACAGGCTTGTGGAAGGCACTGTGAACTTCCACGCTTGAACCATTCTCCACATTAGCGGAGGTGTTCACATCGTAGATGGCACCATCCTCAGGTTTGTACTCTGTTGAAGAAAGCCCGTTAGGCAAGATATTTGACTCGCCAGCGTAAGTAATGGCAGGTGACCAGTTCACCTTGTCAAATGAGCCGTTGCTTGTTTCCTCAGAGCCAGACTGCACACGGAAATAGATTCTGTCACCACGCTTGACGGCAACAGATGATACGGCTGCGCTGTATGGACTGTTGTCACCCTTGGCTATCGTCTTGTTCCAAAGTTCATTGCCTCCCTTTTGGATGGCAATTCTTACGCCGTCTGCCTTCTGATACTCGTCAGCATCATAGTCATCTGTTGGTGCAATGAGGCTTACTTGACCAGTTACGCTGACAGTTCCGTCCTTAGGAGCCTGCCATACACGCACAATATCCTCCATCGGTGAGTTCTTGATGGCTTCCGCCTGCTCATCCTTACTGACCTCCATGACAGAAGTGTCAACCTTGCCACCATAGATGATTGGGCTTGGCGTGTCGGCACTGCTCAATGTAAACGTAGGCACGGCATTGCCAGACTGATCAAACTCCAAATGGTTGAAATATACCTTGCCATTGGAAACGAGGTCAACAAGTCCGTCACCGTTGATGTCGCTGAAATACTGAGTGGTCTTTGTCTTAGTGGTTGACTTGTCCGTTCCGACAACGGCAGTCAGAACATTCCAACCGACAACGGCTTTCGCACCGAAAGAGTTCGTAGAACTTTTGGTTGTCGAGAAGTTACTGATGCCCTTTACCTTGACAGGCTCACCATATACTACTTCTCCGTTGTCAGTCTTGACCTGTGGACGATAATATACGGAACCACCAGACTTGTATACCTTGTCAGGAAGTCCGTCACCGTTCAAGTCAACGAATGCGGAAAGTCCCTTGCTGGTATCGCTGGAGTAGCTGTAAGAACCTCCTATTGTATTGCTTTTCAATTTGCTTCCGTCCCAAGGTCCCACACCTGCATAGAACGAACCGCTTACAGAAGAACTTGTCGTTCCGCCAAGTGCAGTTGGCTTGTCGCTGAAGCGCTTGCTGACAGTCTTCAATGGATTGACGAAACCTGCGTCAAGTCCGTCATCGTGCGTGTTCCATTTCTCGGAATCGTCCTTGAACGGAACATATCCCTTTTCAGCCTGCACATCATCATAATAGTCGAAGTTCTGGAAAGCCACTTCCTTTCCGGTGTTGTCATACTGTCTGACACCTGTGAGCATTTCCTTGTGGAATGCACCTTCCTTGTAGTCAAAGGCATAGCTGCGCAATGTCTCGCCCTGGAAATTCACGGTCACTTTCTCCAACAGCTTGTTGGAGGAGGCGAGGAATCCATAGCGGGCATTGTTGGTCTTTACCTGCTTTACCTTGTTGCCATCAAAGAGTACAACGGTGTGCGGTTCCTGTCCTGCATTACCTGCGTGAACCTCCTTCAGATATGCAGCCTTGGCCTTCAAGCCGCCACGCACATCCTCATCCACGATGTCATACACATATTCTATATAGTCACCGTGGAGTTCCTCGACACGTTTCAGCTTCCATTCGGCAATCACCTCACTGGTATTGCCCGAAGCATCGGTGACATTGCCCTTTACAACAGCTCCGTCACCACCATAGATGTACTTGACACCCTGCTTGTCTGTAACCTCCCAATAATAGTTGGCAGGACTGTCACCCTTGCGGATGATACGGCTGAAATCACCGCCTTGGCGGGTGTAGAACTGGCGGTCAGCCTTTCTGTTCATCTTCTCGCCACGGTGTGCGACTCCCATCTGTCCGTTGTCGTCCATAGTGGAGAGCATTGAACCGGACAAAAGATAAGTCTCCGTCTCTTTTAACTGGTCATAACGAGGCACGCCCCACCGGGTGTCAAGCGTAATGCTTGGCACGCTGACGTTCCAACCCTCGCCAAGCCAACCGCTACCGCCCTCGCTGCTGTACTGCAAGCCAAGGCTTGGCTGCATACCGTTTCGTGCTGGCGGCATCTCGAACGGATACTGCAGGTTGGCAGAGCCACGGTTGTTTGCGCTTGGAGGCGCAATGACATTGATCTTCGCCGTCGGGTCTGCCGCCTTGATGTCGTTCATCATCGTCGGGGCAAAGCCTTCGGTCTGCGGTGACTCCGGGGCCTGTATCACGCCGTTGATCATGTCGGTGAAGTGGGTCGTCTTTGAAACGACACACTCTTCCTTCTTGTCCACACGCACACGCTCCAACGCAACCCAATGCTTCTCGGCCGTGTCGTAGTAATAGGTACGGATGTCGTCCTCGGTATAGCCGCTTGGTATTCTCGTGCGGTCGTACTTTATCTTGACAGTCGCGCCCTCGCCTGTGAAGTGTGTTCCGTGAGGGAGAAAACGGTAGCCATGTCCTCCTGCCGTGACGTTGGTCATGGCAAAGTCAAGCTCAGGAACATTCTCCTCTCCGATAGAGTTCACGGAAAGACTTCTGTTCCGAATGAGGTCTTTCTGAAGAACGACCAGTTTGCTACCTCCTACGGAGATACTGTCAGAGACACCCTTCTTGAAGAGTTTTCTCACGGCTGTCCCGTCCTTTGCCGAAAGGGACAGTGTGGCGGCAAGCAGTAAAACCAATGCCCACGCCACCTTCTGTATATAATTCTTCATGCGTATCTTCCTTTAAGTTACTTTACTGAGATTTTCCTTGTATGCTCCCCATTCTCGGAGATTGCCTTCACGACATACACACCCGATGCGGGAACCTTGAAGTCGGCCTGCTTGACGCTTTCGCCTGTCATTTGGCGTGACACTACCAGTTTGCCTGATACGTCAAACACCATCAATGTGGCTGCAGCAGGCTTGTCCTGTGTGAGTTTAGCCTCGTAGATGCCTGTCGTAGAACCGTTGCCCTTGACAGTGAAATCCTCGTCTTCTCCAGAAATGAAGGTATTGTCAGCCTGTCTGTCCGAGCTGCCCACATGGTTCTCCCTTGCCTGTGTTCCGTTAGGCATACTTGCATCACACTCGCTGCCGACATAGACGGTCATCGTTGTCGTACACTTCTTGGGTGTTTCTATCTGCACGTTGCCCCTTGTGGTGAATGAGGTTACAGGCGTACCGTTTACGGTAAGGTCGGTGATATGTGTCTCGCCCTTTCCGTACTTGATGCAGAACCGCCATGCACGAAGTGACCAGACATATTCATGATGCACGGTCTGTCCGTTCAACTTGTATGTGACCTGCATATTGCGGACTGTAACACTGAGCACATCGCCCGGCTTGATGGTGACATATTTGGTTAGGCTTGTATATCCACCGGTTATGATATGCGCCTTGTCGCCCCGCACGTCGAAGCCATATTGGGTGATCTCGTCCGTGAGGCTTGGCTCCAATCCCACACGGTAGTTTGATTTTGTATCGTTCACCGTCCATGAGATGTCGCCAGACAGATAGGTCCTGGTGTCATGCGAGTATGAGGTGTAGAGTGCGTTGCCAGTGGCATAAATCTCGTTGCCTCCACCTTGTGATACGGACAGCGCATAGGCGCCGGGGGCAAGATTCGTGATTCTATGCGTGTCACCGAAGAATGTTCCTCTGGCAATGGTTTCTCCTTCCTAAAATCCGCAACTATCATCCAATACACGA
>ULYJ01011396.1_pt1 | contig 12043 bp, 10 predicted proteins | sample 1962111 | NCBI WGS metagenome assembly ULYJ01 (sample SAMEA4835861, study PRJEB28245) | human gut metagenome | biome: gut microbiome; material: fecal sample | place: Denmark | collected 2008
GATGATTGCTTTCTTACCCTCGAGCAACATGGTGCCTCCATTCTTCGGGGGTGTGGACATACGCAGCACAGCATAGTGGCGGCCCAAAACGAGCACGTTCGCTTATCGGCGAACGGTACCCCCGGTTGTCAATGAACGGTCAAGTTGTTCAAACATAAGCCACGCCAATGCGCTCCCAGCGCGAAAACAAAAAGGCTCCCGTCCAAGATCGGACGGGAGCCCCTCAACATATATGTCGTATACCGAAGACCGGAATTAGTTGGCCATAACGCCTTCGGTCCAGGCCTCGACGTCCTCGATACGCAGGACGTTGGCGACCTCGGCCACGCAGTCGACGCCTGCAAGCTCGGCAGCAGCGGCCTGGATGTCCTTCTCGAGCGCGCGGTGCGTCAGGAAGATGACGGAGCAGGTGTCGGTGACGCCCGATTTGCCATCCTCGACCTGGTTGATGAGCGAGATCGAGATGTTGTGCTTGGCAAAGATATCGACCGTCTCGGACAGGGCGCCCACGCGGTCGGCAACCTTCAGGCGCACATAGTACTTGGTCTGGAGCTCGTCCATGGGCTTAAAGGCGAGGTTGTGGCCGTAGGGCTCGATCTCGGGCAGCGGTGCCACGCCGCGGCTGATCTGCTCGGACAGCGACAGGATATCGCCTACGACGGCGCTCGCGGTGGGGAAGGAGCCTGCGCCGGCACCGTAGAACATGGTCTCGCCCACAGCGTCGCCCACCACGTAGACGGCGTTCATGGCGCCGTTGACCTTGGCGAGCATGTGGTCGGCAGGGATTAGCGTGGGGTGCACGCGGACGTCGACGCCGGCATCGGTGTTGCGGGCGATGCCCAGCAGCTTAATGGTGTAGCCGAGCTCGCGGGCCTGGGCGATGTCCTCGGCGCCGATGGTACGGATGCCCTGCTGGTAGACGTCGTCGGTGGTCACGCGGGTGCCAAAGCCGATGGAGGCGAGGATGGCCGTCTTGCTGGCGGCATCGAAGCCGTCGACGTCGGCGGACGGGTCGGCCTCGGCGTAGCCCTTGGCCTGCGCGTCGGCGAGCACGTCGGCGTAATCGGCGCCCTCGGCGTCCATGCGCGACAGGATGTAGTTGGTGGTGCCGTTGAGGATGCCGGCGATGGTCAGGATCTTGTTGCCCACCAGGTCGTGCTCGAGCGTGCTGACGATGGGGATACCGCCGCCGCAGCTGGCCTCGCACTTGATCTGCACGCCGCACTCACGCGCCTTCTCGGCGAGCGTCTCGACGTGACGGCCGAGCAGGGCCTTGTTAGCGGAGACGACGTGCTTGCCGTTCTCGAAGGCGGTGGTGAAGATCTCGGTTGCGGGGTGCTCGCCGCCAATTAGCTCGACGACGATATCGACGGCGGGGTCGGTGACGACATCGTGCCAGTCGCTCGTAAAGGCCTCGCGCTCAATACCGGCGGCTTCGGCCTGCTCCCAGGCAAGTGCGCAGGCGCGGGTCAGCTTAAGGTCGATGCCGTAGGCGGCCAGGTACTCATCGTGGTGGCTCTTGATCAGACGGGCCACGCCGCCGCCGACGGTTCCCAGGCCGATCAGGCCGACGTTCACGGTGCGCAGGGGTTCGCTCATAGATAGCTCCTTCGTGCATCTGTATGGATGATTGACCAGTTAAGGTTGAGTGCATTCTAGCGTGAACCGAGGGCGCGTGCTTGCCAGGCAACAGGAGCCGCACAAAACGCTACCCCCGAAACGCTGCGGAAACATTGGAAACACGCTCGCTACAAACGAAGTTCCGTAACAAACTGTCAACGTTTGAACCATAAGGTTTGCCCTGTACCGCAAGACGGCCGCACCGCGGCCAGCGAAAAGGGGGACACCATGTTCAACATCAACAGTACGCTCAGCCGTAGGAACTTCCTCGCCGGCGCCGCAGCGCTCGGTAGCACCGTCGCGCTTGCCGGCTGCTCCTCGGGTGGCTCGGATGGCGGCTCCGCCGATGACGGCAAGACTTTCAAGATCGGTGTCATCGGCCCTCTGACCGGTGCCGCGGCAACCTATGGCGTCTCGGCCGAGAAGGGCGCCAAGCTCGCTGCCAAGGATTTCTCGACCAAGGACCTCAAGCTCTCGCTTAAGTCCGAGGACGACGTCGCCGACGGCGAGAAGGCCATCAACGCCTTCAATACCCTGTGCGACTGGGGCATGCAGGCACTCGTCGGCCCCGTCACCACCGGTGCCGCCGTCGCCGTCTCGGGCGAGATTGCCGACGACATGCTCATGGTCACGCCTTCTGCCTCGTCGCTCGACGTCACCAAGGACAAGACCACGGTCTTCCAGGTCTGCTTCACCGATCCCACCATGGGCACGAGCGCCGCGAAGTTCTTGGCCGAGAAGTACGCGGACGCCAAGATCGCCCTGTTCTACAACTCCGGCGATACGTACAGCTCGGGCGTCGCCGATGCATTCGCCGAGCAGGCCAAGGAGTCCAAGCTCGATATCGTCGATACCGAGACCTTTAAGGACGATTCTTCCACGAGCTTTACCAACCAGCTGACCAAGGCCAAGGAGGCCGGCGCCACGCTCATCTTTGCGCCGATCTACTACACGCCGGCGTCCGTCCTGCTCAAGAACGCCAAAGACATGGGCTATGACATGACGCTCATGGGCACCGACGGCATGGACGGTCTGCTCTCCGTCGAGGGCTTCGACACCTCGCTTGCCGAGGGCGTGCTGCTCATGACGCCGTTCTCCGCCGATGACGAGAAGAACGCCGACTTCGTCAAGTCATACAAGGAGGAGTACGACGAGACCCCCAACCAGTTTGCCGCCGACGCCTACGACTGTGTCCACGCGATCGCTGAGGCTATCGACAAGGCTGGCATCGACACGACGGCCGACGGTGCCGACATTGCCGCCGACCTTGCCAAGGCCATGCGCAAGATCAAGATCGATGGCCTGACCGGCGAGCTCACCTGGAACGATGAGGGCCAGGTCGAGAAGCCCGCTACGGCCTATGTGATTCAGGACGGCAAGTACATCGCCGCCTAAGAGCGTATAAAACGGAACTGGTGAGGCTCTTTTATTCAGGGCGAGGACGCTTGTAACAGAATGGAAACATTACTTTTACACAATAAAGTGGAAGACCTGCATAAAGTGGTAAAAATACGCAGAAATATGGATAAATATCTGAGTCCAAAGAAAAGTTGAAATAATCGCCACTTTTCTTAACTAAAGCGTCTACTATTTTGCGAACGCCGAACACGGCGAAGGATGGCCTGTCGGGTAACCGAAACCCGACGAGATTTGAGAGGAGAGCCGCATGTCGAGCCTCACCGGTAAGTCATTGAACCCTGTTATGAATCGCAGGAGCGTTATCGCGAGCGCAGCAGGTCTGGGGGCGATGTCCATTCTAGCTGGCTGCTCCTCCAACGGCGGCGATAGCGGTTCCGCTTCGAGCGACGCTTCGTTTAAGATCGGTACCATCGGCCCGCTGACCGGTGCAAATGCCTCCTATGGCAAGTCCGTTACTCAGGCCGTCGAGCTTGGCTGCAAAGATTTCTCCACCAAGGAACTTCCGCTTGCCAGCAAGGCCGAGGACGACCAGGCCGACGGCGAGAAGGCCGTCAACGCCTTTAATAATCTTCTGGACTGGGGTATGCAGGCCCTCGTCGGCCCGACCACCACGGGCGCATCGGTTGCCGTTGCCGCCGAGTGCGGCAAGGACCCCGAGACGTTCATGATCACCCCGTCCGCGTCTTCCGAGGACGTCACCAAGGGCAAGGATTGCGTCTTCCAGGTTTGCTTTACCGACCCCAACCAGGGCGTCAACGCTGCCAAGTTCCTGGCCGAGAAGTATGCGGACGAGAAGTTCGTGCTCTTCTATAACTCCGGCGACGCCTATTCTTCGGGCATTGCCGATGCCTTTAAGGCCCAGGCCGCTGAGTCCAAGCTCGAGATCGTTGACGAGGAAACCTTTAAGGACGACTCTTCCACGAGCTTCACCAACCAGCTCACCAAGGCCAAGCAGGCCGGCGCCACCATGATCTTTGCGCCGATCTACTACACGCCGGCGTCCGTCCTGCTCAAGAATGCCAAGGACATGGGCTACGACGTCAAGATGATGGGCTGCGACGGCATGGACGGCATCCTGGGTGTGGAGGGCTTCGACACCTCCCTTGCCGAGGGCCTGCTGCTCATGACCCCGTTCTCTGCCGACGACGAGAAGAACGCCGACTTCGTCAACGCTTACAAGGATAAGTACGGCGATACCCCCGACCAGTTCGCAGCCGACGCCTACGACGGCGTGCACGCTGTGGTCGAGGCTCTCAAGGAGGCCGGCCTGGGTGTCGACGCCGACCCGACCGAGGTCGCCGAGAAGCTGCCCGAGGCCATGCTCAAGATCACCGTTGACGGTCTGACCGGCAAGCTTTCCTGGAACGACAAGGGCCAGGTCCAGAAGGACCCCACGGCGTATGTCATCACCGACGGCAAGTACGTACAGGCCTAATAGGCCGCCTTACATAGAGCGGTTTTGATCCCAAGCAGGGGAGGTTTTGGCCTTCCCTGCTTGCTTGGTATCTAGGGACGATGTAACGTCCCTGTTTCATACATCAATTGGAAACCTATTCGAAAGGGGGATGTGGAACATGACAGTCTTTATCCAATACCTGGTCAACGGCTTGTCCATGGGCAGCGTCTACGCCATCATCGCGTTGGGCTACACCATGGTCTACGGTATCGCCAAGATGCTGAACTTCGCTCACGGCGATGTCATCATGGTCGGTGCCTATGTCTCGTTCTGCGCCACGTCGTATCTCGGCCTCCCGGGCTGGGCATCTGTAGTTCTCTCTTGTGTGGTCTGTACCGTTCTCGGTGTTCTCATCGAGGGCCTGGCCTATAAGCCGCTGCGTCAAGCAGGCCCGCTGGCCGTTCTGATCACGGCTATCGGCGTGTCTTACTTCCTGCAGAACGCCGCGCAGCTTCTGTGGGGCGCCACGCCCAAGAACTTCACTTCGCTCGTCACCTTTCAGGTGCCGGAGTTCTTGGCCAAGTTCAACGTAAGCGCCGTCTCGCTCGTCACCATCGTCGCCTGCCTGGTTATCATGGCCGGCCTGATGTTCTTTACAGGTAAGACCAAGATGGGCAAAGCCATGCGCGCCGTGTCCGAGGACAAGGCCGCCGCTCAGCTCATGGGCATCAACGTCAACCGCACCATCTCGATGACGTTTGCCATCGGCTCTGCCCTTGCCGCCATCGCCGGCGTGCTGCTGTGCTCCTACTCGCCGGTGCTGCAGCCTACGACAGGCGCCATGCCTGGCATCAAGGCCTTCGACGCCGCCGTCTTCGGTGGCATCGGCTCCATCCCCGGCGCCTTTGTCGGCGGCATTCTCATCGGCATCATCGAGGCGATGGCACAGGCTTACATTTCCACGAGCCTTGCCAACTCCATCGTCTTTGGTGTTCTGATCATCGTCCTGCTCGTCAAGCCCGCCGGCCTCTTGGGCAAGTACGTCCCCGAGAAGGTGTAGGTGAGCGTTATGAAGTTCCTTAAAGACAAGCAGACGCGTCACGACTTTGTCACGTACGCCATGTGCATCGTGGCCTTCGCCGTCGTGTTCTTTATGCAGTCCAACCATATGATTCCACGCATGATCGCCGGTCAGCTGGTTCCCATCACGGCCTATATCGTCATGGCCATCTCCCTCAACCTCGTCGTCGGCATCGCGGGCGACCTGTCGCTGGGCCACGCGGGCTTTATGAGCGTCGGCGCCTATACGGGCATCGTCACCGCGGTCGCCCTCGAGAGCGCCGTTCCCTCCGATCCGGTGCGCCTGATCATCAGCATCGTGGTCGGCGCTATCGCCGCTGCCATCTTGGGCTTCTTGATCGGTATCCCGGTCCTGCGCCTGAGCGGCGACTATCTGGCCATCGTGACCCTGGCTTTTGGCGAGATCATCAAAGAGATCGTCACCTGCCTCATTGTGGGTGTCGACTCGCGCGGCCTGCACGTGATCTTTAACATCACGGGCAACTCTACGATCGACGACCTGCACCTGCTCGAGGACGGCACCGCCATCATCAAGGGCGCCCAGGGCGCCTCGGGCGTGTCGACGTACTCGACCTTCCTCGCCGGTGCCATCCTGGTCATGGTCGCACTCGTGATTGTGCTCAACCTGGTTCGCAGCCGTACTGGCCGTGCCATCATGGCCGTGCGCGATAACAAGATTGCAGCCGAGTCCGTAGGCATCTCCGTCACCGAGTACCGCATGATCGCCTTCGTGGTTTCCGCTGCCCTCGCCGGTGCTGCCGGAGCCCTCTTCGGCGGCAACTTCTCGCAGCTTTCCGCCACCAAGTTCGATTTCAACACGTCCATCCTCATCCTGGTGTTCGTGGTCCTGGGCGGTCTGGGCAATATGCGCGGCTCCGTCATCGCGGCGGCCTTGCTCACGGTGCTTCCCGAGCTGCTCCGTCAGTTCTCGGACTACCGCATGCTCATCTACGCCATCGTGCTGATCCTGGTCATGATCTTTACCAACAACCCGCAGCTCAAGGCGTTCTTCGGTCGCGTCAAGGACCGCTTTGCTTCCAAGAAGGAGGTGGCAGCCGATGCCCAGTAAATTTGAGTTCAACAAGGGCAAGATGGTCCCGTATCCTTCTGGCGCCATCGTTCCCGACCGCGACCTGGGCGAGCGCCCGGCACTCGAGTGCATCCACCTGGGCATTGAATTCGGCGGCCTTAAGGCAGTCGACGACTTTAGCCTGACTATCGGCAAGACCGAGATCGCCGGTCTGATCGGCCCCAACGGTGCCGGCAAGACCACGGTCTTCAACCTGCTCACCAAGGTGTACCAGCCCACGCACGGCACCATCCTGCTCGACGGCGAGGACACCTCTGGCAAGTCGGTCTATCAGGTCAACCGTATGGGCATCGCCCGTACCTTCCAGAACATTCGCCTGTTCCGCACCATGACGGTGGAGGATAACGTTAAGGTTGGCCTGCATAACCAGGAGCGCTACTCCGGCTTTGAGGGCGTGCTGCGCCTGCCGACGTATTGGAAGCACGAGAAGGCCGCCCACGAGCGCGCCATGGAGCTGCTGTCCATCTTTGACATGGAGCACCTGGCAAACGAGCAGGCCGGCTCGCTGCCTTACGGTGCCCAGCGTCGTCTGGAGATTGTCCGCGCGCTTGCCACGAACCCCAAGCTGCTGCTGCTCGACGAGCCTGCCGCCGGCATGAACCCGTCCGAGACCGCCGAGCTCATGGCGAACATCGTCAAGATCCGCGACACCTTCGGCATCGCCATCATGCTCATCGAGCACGACATGTCGCTCGTCATGAACATCTGCGAGGGCATCTGCGTGCTCAACTTTGGTAAGGTCATCGCCAAGGGCACGGCCGAGGAGATCCAGAACAACGATGCCGTTATCGAGGCGTATCTGGGCAAGCAGGATAAGGGGGAGAACTAAATGGCAGAGCCGATGCTTTCCGTCTACAACATCAACGTCTGGTACGGCGCCATCCACGCCATCAAGGACATCTCCTTTAACGTCAACGATGGTGAGATCGTGGCCCTGATCGGCGCCAACGGTGCCGGCAAGTCCACGACGCTTAAGACCGTCTCGGGCCTGCTGCGCTCCAAGACCGGCTCCATCAAGTTTATGGGCGAGGACATTACCCATACGCCCGCCGACAAGCTGGTGGGCAAGGGTCTGGCTCAGGTTCCCGAGGGACGTCGCGCCTTTTTGCAGATGACGGTCGAAGAGAACCTGGAGATGGGCGCCTACACGCAGCCCAAGTCCACGGTTGCCCCGGGCCTTGAGCGCGTCTACGAGCAGTTCCCGCGCCTTAAGGAACGCCGTCGTCAGGTCGCCGGCACCCTTTCGGGCGGCGAGCAGCAGATGCTTGTTATGGGCCGCGCCCTTATGAGCAACCCCAAGCTGCTCATGCTCGACGAGCCCTCCATGGGCCTGGCACCGATTCTGATCGAGCAGATCTTCCAGATTGTCGAGGACCTGCACAAGGCCGGCACCACGGTGCTTCTGGTCGAGCAGAACGCGCAGATGGCGCTTTCCATCGCCACGCGCGGCTACGTGCTCGAGACCGGCAAGATCACCATGACCGGCACCGGCCAAGAGCTCCTGCACGACGACAACGTGCGCAAGGCTTACTTGGGCGGTTAATCCATTCAACAAAGGGGCGCTGACTATCCCGGTCAGCGCCCCTTTTTAGTTGCGGTGAAATAGGGACTAATTGGGGGTTCAAGAAGCCAAAACAGTCCCTATTCCACCGCAACTTCATGGGGGCGTGCGACAATGCCCGTCGGAAAACACTTGCTGCCTTTGGGGGTCTATCTATGCTGTACGAGTTTTGTGCCGAGAACTTTGAGCGGGTGCCGGCGGCTATCGAGGCCAGTGCGGGACGCATTGAGCTGTGCGACAACCTCGCCGTCGGTGGCACCACGCCTTCCGCCGGCGCTATCAGCGCTACAGTCAGCTATGCTCACGAGCATGACGCGCGAGTGATGTGCATGATTCGCCCGCGTGGCGGTGACTTTCATTACAACCAAGACGAGCTGCGCATGATGGAGATGGATCTGGGCCTTGCCGTAAGCGCCGGCGTTGACGGCTTGGTCTTTGGCTGCTGCAAGCCCTGCGCTGGCGGATGGGCGCTCGACGAGCTTACGTTGGGCGCCCTCGTGATGGCCGCGGGCTGCGCGACCGAGGAATGCAAGCGTGAGCCCATCGACATCACCTTCCACATGGCGTTTGACCAGCTCTCGCCCGAGGCTCAACTCGATGCCGTCGACACACTCGCCGATTGCGGCATCACACGCATCCTGACGCATGGTGGCGCTGCCGGTACGCCGATCGAGTACAACTTCGAAAACCTGGCCCGCCTGATCGAGTATGCGGGCGACCGCTTGACCATCCTTCCCGGCGGCGGCATTTCCACGGTCAACCGCGATGCCGTGGCGGCGGCACTGGGCGTCTCCGAGCTCCATGGCACCAAGATTGTGCCGCTGGAGGTATAACCCGTGGCGCTGGTATTTGACGTTCAGCAGGCAAACGGTAAGCCCGACGACAACCGTCGTCCCGGCACCGCGTGCCCCTTTTGCGATACAGAAGGGCTCACCGACATCATTCGCCGTGATGGCGATTGCATTTGGCTCGAGAATAAGTTCAAGACCCTGCGCGCCACCCGTCAAACCGTGCTGATCGAGTCGGCCGATCACGATGCCGACCTGGTGACCTATGAGCCGGATGAACTCCACCATGTGATGCGGTTTGCCCTGGGTTGCTGGCAGCAGATGATCGATTCACAGCAGTATCGAAGCGTGCTCATGTACAAGAACAAGGGTCCGCTCTCGGGCGGTAGTCTCGTTCATCCGCACATGCAGATTGTGGGTTTGGAGCAGGAAGACGGCTACACTTCGCTGACTTCTGCCAATTTCGAAGGCATCAATGTCTGGCAACAGGGGAGGATCTCGGTCAACATCTCATCCGAACCCATCATGGGGTTCTTTGAGGTCAACGTTTCAGCCCCGCAGGGAATCGCTGCCAGCGATGACACGAGAGACCAAGCCGAGGCGGATCTCTTCGCCGATGCGATTCAGGTGGCTCTGCGCTATATCCTGAACGAGCACCACGGTGGTCGCGCAGAGTCGTACAACCTGTTCTTCTATCACCTGGGCGGTCGGACCATTGCCAAGGCGCTGCCGCGTTGGGTGGTTTCGCCCTACTTTGTGGGCTATCGTTTGGCCCAGGTCAATGCTGAGACCACGCTCGATGTCGATGCTGAGCGCCTGCGTGCGCATCTGGAAACGCTCGTATAGTAAGACCAACACCCGCGTAATGCGGACAGTCTAGCGTCCCATGGCGTCGCGGCCGGCCTCGACCCGCTTGCGCTGGGCGGCGCGCTCCTCGCCGGTCAGACGCTCAAAGAAGTGCCCGATAAACGAGGCGAGTACCTGCTGAAACAACGTTCCGCACATGACGGGAAACACGACTTCGCCCGGAAAGTATTGCGTGGCGATGACGGCGCCCGAAGAGATGTTACGCATGCCGCAGGTAAAGCACATGGTAGTCGTCTCGCTATATGGCAGATGCAGCGCACGGGCGACCAGAAAACCGACGACAAAGCCGCTGATGGCGAAGGTCAAAATAAAGAGGGCGACTTCCAGGCGCACCGCGTTCATGTGCAGCACGTACTCGCTCATGGCGGTGGAGTTGGAGGCGATAACGCCCATCATCATGAATTTGCAGGCGGGCGAGAGCGCGGGGGAGAGCTTCTCGTGTCCCCATCCACGCGTGAGCTCGTTGATCACGATGCCGAGCACGGCGGGGATGGCGATCATAAAGGCCATGTCTTGCATCATGCTCGGCACATCGATCGAGACGGTGGCACCCAGCAAGAGCTTCAGCGTGAGCGGAATCGTCACAGGCGAGATAACCGAGGACGTCAGGATAATGGTGAGCGCGAGCGGGCCGTTGCCGCCGAACATGTTAATCCACATAAAGGCAGTGACCGCCACGGGTACGCTGTACTCGAGCACGATTCCGCAGACAAGGTTGGGATTGGAGCCAAAGAACAGCGATCCCATGGCATGGGCTGCTATGGGAATGAGCACCGCCGAGACCAACAGCGCCAAAATCAGATGCAGGGGACGGCGGAACACCTCAGTCACCTGGTGAAAGGTGTTGCTGAGCGCACCCTGAAACGTCATAAAGGCAAACAAGGTGGGAACGATGGGCTTTAGCACGCCTATCTGCTGAGGAAAGAGCACGCCGAGCGCCACACAAATCGGAACGATGACCTGCATATGCCCCGCGAGGAACTTTCCCAGTCCAACCCATTGCTTCATATGTCCCGTGACTCCCTTTATCCGCGAGCTCGTTTGTATGGATATGCTAGACGCTCGTATGTGTCCGTGCGGCTGAAACGCTCGATTATTTCGAGGCCATTACAACCATCGTTTACCGAAACCGCGGCGTACTGCGGCGATTTGCGTCCGTGCTGCACGGTATAATAAATCCGTTCAACAGATCTGCCTGCCGAAGTGGGCATACACAGAGGACTCATCGCTATGAACCGTGAGAGGTATCGCGGCGACCTGCCCCTATCGGGGGTGGGCGCCTATGTCATCGCTTAAGACGACGCATCGCTGGGCGGTCGCTCGGCAAAACCCCGAGCTCGAAAAGGAGCTTTCGGCTGGCCTGGGCATACCCGGGCTGGTGGCGCGCATTATGGTTGCGCACGGCATTACATCCATCGAGGAAGGCCAGCTGTTTTTGACGCCTTCGCTCGATCGCGACTGGGCCGACCCACTCATTATCCCGGGCATGTCGGTCGTTGCCGACCGCGTCGAGCGCGCTATTCGCAACCACGAGCACATCGCGGTCTTTGGCGATTTTGACGTTGACGGTATTACGTCGACCTGCCTGTTGACCGAGGCGCTGCGCACGTTTGGCGCCGATGTCACGCCGTTTATTCCGCATCGCTTTGACGAGGGCTACGGTCTTTCGCGCGCGGCGCTCGACCGCGTTAACGAGCTCGCTCACCCCCAGCTGATCGTGACCGTCGATAACGGCATTGCCGCCAAGGAAGAAGTCTCCTATCTGGAGAGCCTGGGGATCGATTTGGTGGTCACGGACCATCACGAGCCGTCCGACCAGGTGCCGCAGGGCGTGCCCCTGACCGACCCTAAGCTCGAGGACGAGGGTCCCTCGCGCGAGCTTGCCGGTGCCGGCGTGGCACTCAAACTGGTGCAGGTCCTGGGCGAGCGTTTGGGCAAGCCGTCGTATTGGCGTTCGCTGATAGAGGTCGCGGCGCTGGGCACCGTGTCCGACATGATGCCGCTCACGCCCGAGAATCGCGCACTGGTCGCCGAGGGCATCCAGCAGATGCGCGTGACGGCCCGTCCCGGCTATATTGCGCTTGCCGCACTTGCCAAGGCCGACCTTTCTACCATTACGGCCGACGGCCTGTCATTCTCGCTCATTCCCCGCTTAAACGCTGCCGGCCGCATGGCCGATCCCAAGCTGGCGCTCGACTTGCTGCTTGCCCGCGATCCCATCG
>ULYJ01008684.1_pt1 | contig 11858 bp, 7 predicted proteins | sample 1962111 | NCBI WGS metagenome assembly ULYJ01 (sample SAMEA4835861, study PRJEB28245) | human gut metagenome | biome: gut microbiome; material: fecal sample | place: Denmark | collected 2008
AATACAATTCCATTTGCTGAGAATTCATAGTCTGCTGGTTTATCGTCAAAATCTCCGCCATATCGTAAAACATCTTTTCCTGTCACTGGATCCTTTACCATAATTGCCTGGTCAATATAGTCCCATATAAATCCACCATGATACCTATCATATTTGTCAATCAGTTTCATATACGAGCCAAGTCCTCCCATGGAATTTCCCATATCATGCATGAATTCACATAAAATATATGGTTTCTTCGGACTATTATTCAAATATTTCTCTACATCCTCTGGCTTCGCATACATTCTGGTCTCTAAATCAGAAATTGTATCCTCGTATGTCCTATTATAATAAGCACTCTCATAATGAACTAATCTTCCATCCTGCTTTTCAGCAAAATAAACATTCATTGCCTCAATGTCGTCTCCTGCATAGGATTCATTTCCTAATGACCAGAAAAGGATGGATGTATGATTTTTAAAAGTTTCAAAATTATTTTTTGCCCGATCAATTACGGCACCCTTCCACTGTGGAAAAGATCCTGGTACATTACATGATGGTTCAATTGCACCTAACTTCTGGAACGAACCATGGCTTTCCAGATTTGTTTCTGCCATCACATAAATACCTGCATTGTCGCACATATAGTACCATGGTATCTGATCAGGATAGTGGCAAGTACGCACAGAATTAATATTATTCCTTAACAAACAGGATATATCTGCTTTCATATCTTCTATACCAATGCATCTTCCTGTTTTTGCATTCCACTCATGACGGTTTACTCCTGTGATAACAAGTCGTTTTCCATTCAGATAAATTACTTTATCTATAATCTCTATTCTTCTGAAACCGATATCATAAGGGATTACCTCTGCCAAGGAACCATCCTCAGCTTTAAGTTCAACATAAGCATGATACAAATATGGGTTATGATTATCCCACAGTTTAACATTTTCTAAATCAACACATATCGTACCTTCTAAATAGTCATTATCTTTATTTAGCTGTATGGATTTCTCTACTAATACATTTTCTTCCCTGTCTTTTAAAATAAAGCATGCAGTTACATTCTGACCATCAATGGCGGACACCTTCATGTTTACAGTTATACTTCCGCTTACATTATCACGGTTTAATACTGGTTTGAACCAAACATCCTCCAAATGAACATCTGGTATTGCCTTCAAAGTAACATTTCTGAAAATTCCAAAGAATCTGAAAAAGTCTTGATCCTCTAAAAATGCTGCAGTACTCATCTTATGTACCTGTACTGCCAGTACATTCCCCTTTTCCCTAATATATGGTGTCAAATCAAACTCAGAAGGTGTGAAGCTGTCCTCGGCATAACCTATAAACTGACCATTAAGCCAAAGATACATAGCTTCTTCTACACCTTCAAAGCAGATATGGATTCTCTTTCCACACATGCTTTTTTGCAAATCAAAGTATTTTATATAAGAACCCACCGGATTGTACTCTGCCTCTGAAAACATTCCTTTTTCTGCTCCAGTTGCCTCCATACTATAGGCTCCTCTGTGGTACTCTTTTCCTTCCCATGGATACATAGTGTTGATATAACGGATTTTATCATATCCAGCCAGTTCAATATGTCCTGGAACCATAATTTTATCAAATTCTGATGTATCAAATGTATCTTTATAAAAATCAACAGGTCTTTCCATCACATTTTTGCTGTAAGCAAACTCCCATTGACCATTTAATGACTGTAATAATGGATTCTTTTCTTTTTTCATGTCTGAATAATCCAGATAATAGCAATGATCACTATGTGGTTCCAATTGATTTACTTTAAACACTTCTGGATTGTCCAGCCATTTCATATCAGCATTCATATTTTTCCTCACTTTCCATATAGCCCATAATTTCTGTCCCATGGTTAGAGATAGGCACCAAACTTCAGACCATATTCCTTACACGCCTCTGCTGTTTCACGCACAATATCACCTTTCTCATTCTTATAAGGTGAGTTTTTAATGCTGTGCTCTGTATACTTGCTTGGTCAGAGGCAAAAGCCGTCGTGATGCTTACAGGTAAGTATCAATCCTTTCATTCCTTTATATTCCATATCAACATTCCTCCAACTGTTTTTTAAGTTTTTCGTTTGCATCTTCAACATTCATTCTTGACATGATGAATGTAATTATTAATGACAATACCATAGGAATCCATAAATACATAATATGAAGCATATTTAAGCAAGAGGCAGGTTGCACCGCTGCTTCCTTAACAAATCCACTTACATCAAGCAACCATCCACATAATGCAACTCCGATTCCTCCTCCGATTTTCGTACCAAAAGATGTGCATGAATACATAGTTCCATCAATGTGTTTATGCTTTGTAAGATAAGTATATTCTGAACAGCTTGCAACAACTGCTCCCATATCACCCTGCCACGGTGCCATTCCAAGTGCTGCAATCGCTGTAAATGCAAGCATAAGTGGAACGCTTCCCATATAACCTGCAAAGATGACTCCGACACGTCCCACTGTTCCAAGAACATATCCTGCAAAGTTCATTCGATATAAACCTTTCATTTTTTCCACCAGCATAGGAGTGATGCACATTGCGATAATAACAGGGATATTAATTGCCCATGAAAATACGGAATACAGATTTTCATTTTTCAAAATATAAATCATATAATAAATGCCCATATTTAACATAGCTGAATAAATCTGCTGACAAATATAAGTTGCACAAATCATAAGATAATATTTATTAGAAAATAAAAGTTTTGCAGCCTCTATTAGTCCATACTTTTCTTCTGTGTGATCCTTCCCCGCTTTTAATTCTTCTTCTGGAAGCTCCTTAATTGAAAAAACTGAAATTGTATTTACAATCAATCCAATAATGGCATATACAACGGCAACCATTCTCCATGCTGCTGCCCCACCGCCTGCTGCTCTTACAAACTGTACTGTAACAGACTGAATAAGTAAGCTTGTCGAAAATGCAAAGATAAATCGCCATGATCCCATCTCTACACGTTCCCTGCTGTTTTTTGTACAAAAAGTAACTAATGATGCATATGCTATATTGTTTGCAGTGAAAAATACTGCATTTAACAATGTATATGCTATAAAGAACCATATGTACTGTGCAGTTGTCCCAAGACTGTCTGGAATCGCAAAGTTTGCAACGAGTGTTACGGCACAACCTATATACGCATATAACATCCATGGTCTAGCTTTTCCAAGTCTACTTTTTGTTTTATCAATCATAGTTCCAAAGAACATATCGCTGATTCCATCAAACAGCTTTGATACCATAATCAGCGTTCCGATAATACCCGGATTTAAACCTACCGTATTTGTCAGATACAGCATTACAAATGATGAGAGAAATGCATACACAACATTTCCTGCAAAATCTCCTGATCCATACCCCACCTTGTTATACCATTTCAGGTACCTCTTTTCTTCCATGTGAAACTTCTCCTTTCAAAATACCAATTATTTTATTCCCACAATTTTGTTATATCAAAGATATAACAAATATATGTAAAAGACAATTTCATAAATTATACAAAGTATGCACAAAATGATACTGCTTACTTTATATAAAATTCTGACATTTATAACATGCCATATATGCAATTATTGTCTAGTTTTTATTCTCTTTTGGCATGAAATCAAACACATATACATCTATTATTTCAGGTAACCAAGAGATAATTCCCCATAAAAAATATCAATCCCACAGCGTTTTTGAAAGATTTTCAGTTCCCATTTTTATTAATTTATACTGTTTTAATAAATCACAAAAAGAGACGTTATCAAAATAACGCCTCTCTTTTTAGTCTGTTATATTTATCTATATATCATGAATACTTATACAATGCTCTCAATATAGCATAGTATGCTTTAAGCATATCATAACCGTTTCCAGCAATAAGAATCCCATTCATATTAAGATAATTTTATTCATTAAACTCAGCAACCTTAAATTTTTGAATCATTTCATTCAAATTTTCTGCCTCACTGCTCATCTCCTGACTTGCTGCTTAAATAAAATATATTGAATAAAATATGCACTAAATGATACGACTGTAATAATTCACATATACAAGTAATCTGAAATTTTTACATTTCAATTAAAAAAGTAGAAAAAATCTCATGTGCATTGCACACAGAGCTTTTTTCTACTTTTATCACAACATAACTATTCTCATATTTGCTGCTGATTATTTTCCTAAATAATCTAATGTATTTCTGTTAAAATATTTATTTTCTTAGTTTTTATGTAAAAATCTTTAAGCAACTTTTGACTACTTATTTCTTTATTTTGGCAAGTATTTTTCCTTTTTATATTCTATAACAAAAACATAATCAGAAAGGAGATGAAATTCTATGAAAATCAAATTACATAATTTTATTAATAAGTTACTTAGCTTTTATGCAATCTTCTTTACTCATCGTTTTTATCCGATGTAATATGCATAGTCTACCAAATAGTTTTAATTTTTAATAATAACTTTATATCCTTTTATAGACTATTGACTCATCATATCCAAATATACACTCTCCATCTTGCAATTTTTGTCTATTTATTTTTTTGTTTTGGCATGTATTATGCTTTTTCGTGTTATACAATGTCGTTGTAAGAAAGGAGATGAACTATTATGAAAATCAAATTTCACAACTTTATTGAAAATTTGCTCAGCTTCTATGAAACTTTCTTCACAAAAGGATATTATCGTTTTTAAATATCATGTCATACTAAAATATCTGCTCATCTGTTAATAAATAACTCCTATCATGAAAATCTAATGTCTTTAAATCTATTGCTATATCTAGCGAATAGATTCGCTTATATTCTGGAATTATTTCATACCGTTTTTTCTTAATTTCTATAAGTTTCGATATCATGCACAAAGTAAGAACTTAAATCAATACCTGTATTTTATCTAATGTTATTTATGCTGCACGATGCATATCTTTTTAGTTTAAGCATGCATTGTTTCAATCAATAGTCTTTTTATTACATGATAATCATCATTCATGCAGCTCCTCCTTGTACCTGCCTTATTCTTTCTTTACATTTTAATCATACTTTTGCCATCAGCAAGAAATATATTTCTGTTTTTCATAGCATCTAACCGACTGCCATGATTTCGCACTTCCATTTATTAATATATTATAAAGCAGCTTGTTATCAGAATATATGAGATATATAATTATAAAATAGAAATAAAAAGCACAATAAGGAGCAAGCAGATATATGTTTTATTTTATATTGGAACCTATAATGATGTATAACTGGATATTAATATTAGCGGCAGTTATTCCTGCGGTATTCCTTATGATTAAAGTATACAGAGCAGACAGAATGGAAAAGGAAAGCGGCTACCTTTTAAGACAGCTAGTTATTGCGGGAATTCTATCCACCATTATTGCCCTAATTGAGGAAAAAATAGGGGAATGGATTTTATCATGCTTTGTTCCCGAAAATACATTGCTGTATCAGATAATTCTTTATTTTGTTATTGTTGCCATAGCCGAAGAAAGCTCAAAGTATTTCTTCTTAAAAAAACGGACATGGAATAATCCAGAATTTAACTGTCAGTATGACGGTGTTGTATATGCAGTATTTGTTTCACTCGGATTTGCCCTTTGGGAAAATATCAACTATGTTTTATCATATGGTTTTTCAACTGCTATTGTAAGAGCAATTACAGCAATTCCAGGACATGCCTGTTTTGGTGTATTTATGGGTGTATTCTATGGTCTCGCAAGAAAACAGTATAATCGTGGAAAAAAGTTTAGCTCCAAGATATTCAGAATATTCAGTGTTGTGTTACCAGTTCTATTACATGGCTCATATGATTTTATAGCTTCCATGGAAAATACAATGGGAGGTCTATATTTCGTGGCCTTCGTTATTATACTTTTTGCACTGTCTTTTGGACTGGTAAACATCTCATCAAAGAATGATAAATACATATGATATAGAAAACACCAGCACATTTAACCTTAACGTGCTGGTGTCTGTATGTTAATACTTTTCGTATTTATTCATCTGTCTTCTTTTTAAGAATACAAGAAATACTACCACGCAGGAAATTACTATCAGAACTGTTAATGCTCCAAATGTAACCGCTGCTGGATGATTATTAATTAAGCAACATATTTATAAGCCAGATTATTGGCAGGAAGATATGCATCTCCTCCATACAAAGATGTATAATCATTTACCACCTTATTACCTTTTGCAACTGCATTTCTGCAAAGTATACCATTTTCCTTATATTCTTCTCCGTCCCATTCAATGGAGTTTATTTTATATATTGATAATCTTTTATTTTTTTCGCATAATCCGTATATTTCCACCAGAATATGTTAATATATGAATATCAATCCACAGATTGGAGAATTACCATGAAAGCATATGAAAGATTATTAAAATATGTCACTTTCCGTACACCAAGTGATGAAAGCAGTGAAACAACTCCCTCATCTGCATGCCAGTTTGAGTTAGCCAGATTTCTTAAAAATGAGATGGAAGGATTGAATTTATCGGACATTGTACTTGACGATATGTGTTACCTGTATGGTAAGCTTCCGGCAACCAAAGGTTATGAAAATGCACCTGCTATCGGATTTATTGCACATATGGATACCGTGTCCGATTATTGCAATCACGATATTACACCAGTACTAACAGAAAACTTTAATGGTGTATCACTCAAACTTCCTGCGGGAATAACCCTGTCTGTGCATGACTTTCCTCATCTTGGCACTCTTAAGGGACGCACACTTATCACATCAGACGGAAGCACTATACTTGGTGCTGATGACAAAGCAGGTATTGCTGAAATACTTACTATGATAGAACATTTGCAGAAAGGCAATATACCTCATGGAACAATATGTATTGCATTCACACCTGATGAAGAAATCGGCATGGGAGCTGAACATTTTAACATAGAACAGTTCGGTGCCAAATACGCCTACACAATTGACGGCGACACAGAAGGCGAGATTCAGTACGAAAACTTCAACGCATGCAAAGCGGATTTTCATATTAAAGGCTTCAATGTACACCCAGGTTCTGCCAAAGACACCATGATTAATGCCAGTCTTGTTGCAATGGAGATTAACAATGCGCTTCCTGCTATGGAAACCCCTCGCGGCACAGAAGATTACGAGGGCTTCTACCATCTTGTCAGCATGTCTGGCGATGTCAGTGAGGCTTCGCTTAATTATATAGTAAGAGACCATGATAAGAATTTATTTGAAGCAAAGAAACATACTCTGCGATTAATCGAAAAGAATATGAATGAAAAATGGGGCAAGGGAACTGTTACGCTCACCATTAAAGACCAGTATAAGAATATGTCCGAAATCATTGCGGGCTGCATGAATCTTATTGATAATGCAAAGAAAGCCTGTGAACTGGCTGATATAGTACCGCTTATTCTTCCTATCCGAGGGGGAACAGACGGCTGTCAGTTAAGCTTCAAAGGACTTCCATGCCCTAACCTTGGAACTGGCGGACACGCATACCACGGTCCTTATGAACATATTACTGTTGAAGGCATGGATATGACCGTTGCAATGCTTGTTAAATTGGTTGGAACATTTACTGAATAACAACTATATTTCATAACACAAAACAGGAGTTAAGCTATTGACCTACTCCTGTTTTGTATTATCAGTTGCTATTCAGTTTTTATTACTTTCGCTTTGAAACAACATACATAACTGTTGCTGCAATACATCCAGCTAACGCAATAATTGCTATTACAAGCCATAATTTCCCATGATTTCTGTCCCCAGTGTTAATTGATGATGCATTTGTTTCATTCTCATCAAATGTATACTGGCTTGTTGTTTCTGATTCTATCTGACTGATGATCTCTGTTTCAGATTCTTTAATACTCTCTGTCTCCAGTTCTGTTCCTTTAGTACTTTCCATCACTGTTTCAGATTCTTTAATACTCTCTGTCTCTGTTTCTGTCTCTTTAATGCTCTCTGTCTCCGGTTCTTTAACAGTAAAATGTGCACTCGCTGTTCCACTCGATGAAGCAATACCTATAACATGCTCACCCGTCGATAATTTTTTTATTAAATCTGGATTAAGTGTTACAATAATACTTCCTGCTTTTACCGTATAATCCTTGTCTTTTACAAGCTCTCTGCCATCAAGTTCTACTTTTACAAAATCTGAAAATGCTGCATTAGACTTAAATGTAATTGCCTTATCGGAATTCTTATCAATTATACATTTATCACCAGCAATTATTTCTGGTGCCAGTTTCGATGTAACAACACTATCTTTGTCTATCTGCTTTGATGCATTTGAATCTGCAAAGTATTTTAAACATAAAGAGCAGTAATAATATTCAGTATTACCTTCCTGAGTCACTGTAGCTGCTTTAGCTTCTACATGCTGTAACTTATGATTATCCTTATTTAATTCACCATATTCCTCATGGCATACTTCACACACTGCACGGCTGATGCATGTTGCCACTCCACCACTATGAATATGCTCTGGAATGCCACCCTTTATTTCAAATGTGAGTATATTATTCTCGATTGAATTGACACTGATATAAATATCTCCGTAAATCCATATATCTTCACCTATTCCTAATGCTGCATCTGCCTTTGTGTTATACTGTCCACCAAGAACTTCATAATTCCATTTAGGTGATGAAAAATACATATTACTTGGAAACTTAGTGTCACTGTCTATAAGATAACATACCAGCCCGGATTTTAATGTAATTTTATCCACTCTGTTTCCATTAATCTTGAACATCTGCTTATATTGAGAATCATATTTGTTACCATTATCCTCAAAGTTTCTGTACTCAAGATACAATGTCTTACCCTTTTCCGGAATATCCATCTTATATCCTGTAATATTATCCGTACCTGAAGTTCCTAATGCTTTAAGACTATATTCTCCTTCAGACAAAATCGTCTTAATATCATTCTCATCAGCCCAGCCTAATACTTCTTTTTCCTTAAGAGACATAAACTGTGGTACTGGAGATATATGCTTTGCCATAACTGACATGAAATACACCGGTGACGCATTCATTGAGTTATATAAATCCTTCAGCCCCATAATATGTCCCATTTCATGTACTGCTGTTGCGATTGATACAAATATCCGGTCATCCTCATCCTTAAATAAATATCCGTTAGTATCACCATCAGGCTTACAATACGAATTGGTTATCTGGACATATTTGTAACTATTAATAGTTTTTTTGCCGGTATTAACAGAAATATTATTAACATAATCTGTATAATTCCACAATGGTGATGACCAGCTTACTGATATATTACCTGACCCATTATTCTTATATATAATTGTAATTGAATCAATAGTACCATTGTTATCTTTATTAAGCACACCATAGTCATAGTATACAGTATTATTATAATCAGAAATTTTATTACCAGATGATATGGCATTATTAACAGCTTCTGACCACTCCTGCCTAAGCTCATACATTCTGCTTGCACGCTCCGAAGCATCTTTATAACCAATAATATTAATATCGCTGTACTCTGCATAATACCCACGAGGATGTGAAAGTACAATTGAGCCGCCATTATCATATAGATATACACTTCTCATTCTTAATTTATTATCTGATACACATCTGTAATAATCGCCTACACTATATGAACCTGCATTATATGAATTATCTGTTATTTTTCTGACGGAACTGCCTTCATATACATCATTTATAAATTCGGTTTCACCTGCAAATCTGGCAAATACCACTAAATTAGTAAAATTACTGTCATCATCATCTGCCTGTATCCTGTCTTTATCACCTGTTAATAACAAAATTGACAGAAAAACAGCGCAAAATAACAGTATTAGTTTGATTTTTCTCATAAAAATTCCTTTCCATGTATAAACAAGCTAACTATTATATTATCCGGTTTCTCTGTCAAAATCTTACCATATTATTAAATTTAATTCAATTCAAATAACTATTTTACGGCTTGCACACACCACAAGACTCATACCCCATATCAATAATATCCTGCCTGCTTCCTGTATAAATCTTTTTATTGGAAGCATCCATGCTCTTTGCACTGTTGCAGGATTCTTTGTGGAACTTCTTAGTATTCGTATTAAGTACATATGTCTGCACATTTGCTTCGGCTGCAGTTGTTGACTTTGAAGCATCTGCAACTATTGAATCGTCCTGATGGCTGTCACCTGTTGCATAATCAATAGCAATTCCCGGCTGTGCATTAAAACAATACACATTGAAAAGAATTCCATCGCCATTATCCTCAACTGACTCAGCCTCCATCTGCACACCGCTGGCAACAAGATTATCGCCAGAAAATACAGGTGTTACGCGGTACAAAACATGATTATTAGTTTCCTTTATGTAATCCGCCACCATATTTTCAAAAGGCAGCATACCATCAACATTAAGATATCTTGTTCCTGTAATCAGATTCTTTTCATTGGCATTCTCACCAGTAAGCTGATAACCTATAAGATGGCACCTGTTATACAGATATTTACCATCAACATTATCGTATTTCGCTGTCTGCCATCCCGTAGGTTTTACTTCACCAATTGCACCACGTTTCTCAGTAGGCATAATGTCTTTACCTATATTAGCAAATGCAGTCGTACATCTTCCAAGTTCATCCAGTTCTCCGTAACTCTCAAATGATATAGTCGTGAAGTCAGCATCATTAAACGCTGGGTTATTATCATTAATTACAACATACGGTTCACCCTGATATACTAAAGATGCCATATCATCTGCAACAGCCGTACTCTGAACCTCAGCACTCCCCACAGTACCAGCCTGATTATCCTTCTTAGAAGAGCATCCGCTTAACCCAAATCCGCTTCCTGCAATAAAGAACACCAGTAAAAATGCGGTTACTCTCCTTAGCACTTCTAACCTTATATTACGCATGTATTTTTCCTTATTTCTTTCTTACATATCTTTCTTCAGTAATTTTCTCATGAGAATTACCCTCAAAATCAGTAGAACCCTCCAGCTTAAACTCATTAAGCATGTCCTTAGGAAACTTCACATCAGAAGGATACTTCCTGTTCCACTTATACAGATAAACCTCATCCACCATATCCTCATAAGAAACAATCTCAGAGTCCTCAACAAAACAGAAATCATCCCTTCCGGCAAAACCAAACTCCTGATTAACCTCAAGATTCTCATAATCACAAAAAAGCTGCTTGCTATATAAAGAAAGCCATAACTTCCCGCCATCAAGCATCTTAATAATATGCTCATTAAGAACACTGTCCTTAGAAACTCGTCTGTTATTAAACATAATTCCATAATCATCATCAACAATAGATATAACCTTCATAATGTCCTCCTTCTTTTATGTCCAGCAAGGTGTGACTGGGTTGGATAAAGGACTTTCTTAAAGGTGGAACGTGTCATTAAGACGCTGTACGGATTTTATCCGCGTTACAGTCACCGTCCGCAACCGGCGCATACTCGCCATCCATGGCTCGAATGCGCCTTTTTCGCACATCGTGTGCGAAAATTGCTACACATTTTATAAAATCCTACAGCCTCTAAACTCCACTTGAACCTTCAAGAAAGTCCTTTATCCAACCCAGTCACATCCTCCCCATCACAAACACAGTTGCTCTACACGACCATAGCTCAATCCCGCCACCACACCAGCAAGGGAGCAATGCGACCAACGCTGAACCACGCATCTCACCCCACCACAAAAGCGAGGGAGCAACGCGACCAACGCAAGTAGGTAAAAACTCCCCGGGGTGGTGGGCTGGGTGTGGTTGTATGGTTTAATTGAAAACCGTAAGAAGACGCCGGTACTTAGTGCGTAGGGAGAGCCGCCGAAAGGCGG
>ULYJ01038444.1_pt1 | contig 11759 bp, 9 predicted proteins | sample 1962111 | NCBI WGS metagenome assembly ULYJ01 (sample SAMEA4835861, study PRJEB28245) | human gut metagenome | biome: gut microbiome; material: fecal sample | place: Denmark | collected 2008
CGCGCAGACGAGCGCCACGGATACGCCCCGCGCATCGTGACCCACACCCCCGCCACCGACACGCAGGCCGCGCAGGAAGGCAGCGCCGCCGCCGGGGCCGAGGCCACCGAAAAGAAGTTCACCAACGCCAAGGACGCCAAGGACGCGCAGAAGCTCGCCAAGCAGCAGCGCGTCGACATCGCCGCCCGTGGGTCCAAGCAGCGCGACAAGGCGCACATCCGCAAGACCAAGTCTGTGCCGTTCTCCTACGAGTACGGCTCCTACGACCTTGAGGTACCCTACACCGAGATCAAGCTCTCCGACACCCCCGGAGTGGGCCCGAACGCCCCGTTCCACGACTACAACACCGAAGGCCCCAAGTGCGACCCGAAGGAGGGCCTGAAGCCCCTGCGCCTCGACTGGATCCGCGACCGCGGCGACATCGAGGACTACGAGGGCCGCCGCCGCAACCTGCAGGACGACGGCAAGCGCGCCATCAAGCGCGGCCGCGCCACCAAGGAATGGCGTGGACGCACGCACCAGCCGATGCGCGCCAAGGACCACCCGGTGACCCAGATGTGGTACGCCCGTCACGGCATCATCACCCCGGAGATGCAGTACGTCGCCACCCGCGAGAACTGCGACGTGGAGCTCGTGCGCTCCGAGCTGGCCGCCGGCCGCGCCGTGATGCCCTGCAACATCAACCACCCCGAAGCCGAGCCGATGATCATCGGATCCGCCTTCCTCACCAAGCTCAACGCCAACATGGGCAATTCGGCCGTCACCTCCTCCATCGATGAAGAAGTGGAGAAGCTCACCTGGGCCACCAAGTGGGGCGCCGACACCGTGATGGATCTGTCGACCGGCAACGACATCCACACCACCCGCGAGTGGATCCTGCGCAACTCCCCCGTGCCGATCGGCACCGTGCCGATGTACCAGGCGCTCGAAAAGGTCGAGGATGACGCTTCCAAGCTGTCTTGGGAGCTGTTCCGCGACACCGTGATCGAGCAGTGCGAGCAGGGCGTGGACTACATGACCATCCACGCCGGCGTGCTGCTGCGCTACGTGCCGCTGACCGCCAACCGCGTCACCGGCATCGTCTCCCGTGGTGGTTCCATCATGGCCGACTGGTGCCTGCGTCACCATCAGGAGAGCTTCCTGTACACGCACTTCGACGAACTGTGCGACATCTTCGCCAAGTACGACGTGGCGTTCTCGCTCGGCGATGGCCTGCGCCCCGGCTCGCTGGCCGACGCGAACGACGCGGCCCAGCTGAGCGAGCTGATGACCCTGGGCGAGCTCACCGAGCGCGCGTGGGCCAAGGACGTGCAGGTCATGATCGAGGGACCGGGCCACGTGCCCTTCGACACGGTGCGCATGAACATCGAGCTGGAGAAGGCCGTGTGCCACGGCGCCCCGTTCTACACGCTGGGACCGCTGACGACCGACACCGCGCCGGGCTACGACCACATCACCTCCGCCATCGGCGCCACCGAAATCGGCCGTTACGGCACCGCCATGCTGTGCTACGTGACGCCCAAGGAGCACCTGGGCCTGCCGAACAAGGATGACGTCAAGCAGGGCGTGATCGCCTACAAGATCGCCTGCCATGCCGCCGACATCGCCAAGCACCACCCGCACGCGATGGACCGCGACAACGCGATCTCGAAGGCCCGCTTCGAGTTCCGCTGGCTCGACCAGTTCAACCTGAGCTACGATCCGGATACCGCCATCGCCTTCCACGACGACACGCTGCCCGCCGAGCCGGCCAAGATGGCGCACTTCTGCTCGATGTGCGGCCCGAAGTTCTGCTCGATGGCCATCTCGCAGAACATCCGCAAGGCGTTCGGCGGCGAGGCCGCCCAGCAGCAGATTGTCGCGGACGCCGTCGCCGGCAAGATCCCGGAGGGCGTCGAGACCCCGGCGAACCCGGTCACCGACGACACCGTCGTGTCCGCCAACGTCCTGAGCCCCGAGGAGATCCTTGCCGGTATGGACGCCATGGGTGAAAAGTACCGCGCCCAGGGCGGCAAGCTCTACTCCAAGGCCAGCGAGTAAGCTCCAGCCTTCATCGGTAATGCCCCCCGCTAGCGGGGGGCATTCGTATTTGCGGCTCTTCCTCTGACGGGCGCCATCCCGTATCATGGATATACGTTGCTCAATGTCGAGAAAGGGATTCCATGAGTACGACGAACAACAGCCTTTCCATACTGTCGAAATCCGGTTCGTGGATACGCGGCAATCCCGGACGATTCGCCTGCATGCTGATCGTAGCCGTCCTTTACGGTCTGCTCCTGGCCTGTATAGTTCAACCCGATTATGAGGGCTTCATGGCCGCTGCGCTGATAATCAACTTCCTTGTTCCTCCAGTATTGCTTATCATCAATATCGCGGCTGCCTGCTTCAGGAAAAGCACTTGGAAATTCCCTCTCGGATGCGTAGCGGTCTCACTCCCGCTACTGTTCGCTCTGATTCACGGGTTCGAAGGCGGTCCTTGCGCGAAGGCCGACGTCTGCACCTCGATTGGCGGATGGCAGCTTTCATGGGGCAGCATGGAGCAAATCGGATATTTCATACTGGTATTCACCGTATTCTCGTTCGTGGGGTTCGCCTTGGTGCGGCTCATCAAGCACTTCCTGCGGGCGCGTCGGTAGTGCATCAGGTCGTCGCTCTCCCGCCGGTCGATGACGGCTGTGCGGATGAGGCTGTGCGGATGCAGCCATGACGGCGAAGTCGCTGCCACACCAGGATGAAAAACACGTTTTTGACCGTGGTGTGGCACACGCCCGATACGGGATGATTCGCACCGGACAGCGGAATCGGCCATTTTTCAAGGATTGCCGATATTCCTCTTGTACCACGACAGCGCATGTAACCGGTTAAAACCGATTCCGTGGCAAGGTCCTGTGCCACACCACGCGCAAAACCGGCGTTTTCGACGTGGTGTGGCACAAAATCCTCGACTTGTCTCACAATTTGGAACAAAAGACTCCACATCCCAATCAGACCAGCAGACAAGACCCATCCCCTCCCGCTGGCGGGAGGTGGCACGCAGCACCGGAGGGTGGACAAACGGCAGAACGGATGCAAAACCAACGAAACACAAGACCACACCATCGCCCGCTACGCGGGAGCCCTCCGGGCCCTGCAATCAAGGACGGCCTGCGGCCGCCAGCGAGGGCAAGAACCATCCCTTACCGCAAGCAGGAGCCGAGAATCGAGCTCGCACCTAGTGCCGGCGTGCGCGGAACTCGGGCCGATGCTCGACGCGCTCGAATGCGGTCATGAGGTCGCCGGCGCGGATCGCGGCACGCTTGTCCTTGGCGGCCACCAGTGCGGCTTCGGTCCAGATGGCGCACACTTCGGCGCCGCTCCAGCCCTCGGTGCGCTCGGCGACGTCGGTCAACGGCAGCTCGCCCTCGCATGACAGCGATGCGGCCTGCACCTGCAGGATACGCAGACGGTCATGCTCGCTCGGCATCGGGAACGGGATCTGCCAATCGAAACGCCCCGGGCGTAGCAGGGCCGGATCCACGTCCTCTATGCGGTTCGTCGCGGCGACCACCACCACATTGCCCTTGGACTCGAAACCGTCCATCAACGTGAGCAGCTGCGCCACCAGGCGCTTGCCGACGCCGTTCGTGTCGGTCTCGCGCGAGGAGGCGATCGAATCGATCTCGTCGAAGAAGATGATCGCGCGCTTGTCGGACTGCGCCGCGGCGAAGATCATGCGCAGCGTCTCCTCACTGTCGCCGACGTACTTGCTGACGATCGTCGGACCGGAGACAAGGTAGAACTGGGCGTCAGCCACGTTCGCGATGATGCGGGCCAGGTGCGTCTTGCCGGTACCCGGCGCGCCGGTGAAGATCACGCCCTTGATGGGCTTCGCGCCGATCGCCCGCATCTGGGCGCTGTTGCCCAGCTGCGTCTCGATCAGCTCCTTCGCGCGGGCGATCACCCGCTCATACCCACCGAACGCCGCGAACGTGAGCGACGGATCGGCACTCGGCGTGAGGCGGTACTGCTTGATGTCGTCATCATGGTCGGACTCCCCCGGCCGGATCGCGGTCGGCCACAGCACCCGTTCGATGCCGAACAGATCGGTGAACTCCACCGTGTTTCCGGGCGCGATGTCGACCGGATATTCGCCTTCCAGCAATTCCAGACCATCCGAGGTCTCGATGACCACGCAGTCCTCCAGCGCACGGCGGATTACGCCGACACGCGGCTTGACCGGCCACACCGAGGGCGGCACCTTCGTATAGAAGTCCTTGCCGACCAGCAGCACGTCGCCGATGTCGAAGATCTCCTGGCTGGGGAACGTCAGCTGCGTGCTGTGGCCGTTCGGCATCACCGCATAATATGCGGTGCGTCCTTCATCGAAGCCGGTGATACGCGCCAGAACACCATCACGCCGAAGGATATCGTCATTCGCCATCTCGCCGCAGCTCTCCTTTATCCGTGGTCGCCGATCCATGGTCGGCGATTGCAAAACGACTCCATCTCACCATAGAAACAGCGCAATTTCAAGACCATCCGGCTACAATGAACGGCATGACAGAGCAACTTGACACAACGGCGGCGCAATCCACGCTGCCTCCGGTGCTGACCATCGCCGGCAGTGATTCGTCCGGCGGCGCAGGCATTCAGGCCGACCTGAAGACCATGCTCGCCAGCGGGGTGTTCGGCATGAGCGCGATCACCGCGATCACCGCACAGAACACGATGGGCGTGACGGGTGTGCAGAATATCACACCGGACATGGTCGCCGCACAGATCGACGCGGTGTACACGGACATTCCGCCGGCCGCGGTCAAGATCGGCATGGTATCGTCGGCGGAACTCATCTGCACGATAGCGGACCGGCTGGAGGCCCATCACGCACGTCATATCGTGCTCGATCCGGTGATGGTCGCCACGTCCGGCGCCAAGCTCATTGATGACGACGCCATCACTGCACTCACCGAGCGCCTGTTCCCCCTGGCCGAGGTGATCACGCCGAACATCCCCGAAACCGAGGTGCTGCTTGACCTGATCGCCCACCGGGGAGCCTCGCTGGACCCTGCGAAATGGGCTGAGGACACCGACCGTGAGAGCACGCGTATCGTGAGCGATACGACGATGGAGGACGCCGGCCGCACCGTGTCGGAGCATTACGGCTGCGCGGTGCTCGTCAAGGACGGGCATGGCGTGGCCGATGCGAGCGACCTGCTGTATGCCGATGGCGTCGCGACATGGATTCACGGCGTGCGCGTGGACAATCCGAACACGCATGGCACAGGATGCACGCTGTCGTCGGCGATCGCCTCGAATCTGGCCAAAGGCGAGGCACTGCCCGACGCGATCCGCCATGCCAAGGACTATCTGACCGGAGCGCTCGGCGTGCAGCTGAACCTCGGCCACGGTTCCGGGCCGATGGACCACGCATGGCACTGGCGCTGACCTGCACGCGGCAGGCGGATCCCTTATGGCGATGCCGGCCGGAACATACCGTATATACAGACCATCCAACACAGCAACAACCAACCAATCAGGGGGCATTCATATGACCATCGACCGCAACGCCGTCACGCAGGAAGTGCCGATCGACCCGGAAACCGGCAAGCCGTATCTCAACACCGTGGCGGCTATACAGGTCTCCGCGAACGGCGTCGGCTCCGAGGTGTCGCCATATGTGGCGCAGGCCGTCGAGGTGATTCGCGAATCCGGCCTGCCGCAGGAGACCAATGCGCTGTTCACCAACGTGGAAGGCGACCTGGACGAGGTGCTCAAAGTGGCCGGCGAGGCCGCCAAGAAGCTCGCCGAGCAGGGCTACCGCACGAGCCTCGTGCTACACATGGACATCCGCCCTGGATTCACCGGTCAGCTCACCGAGAAGCCGAAGATCGTCGACGCCATCCTCTCCGGCAAAAGCGAGTGACCGGCGACGAATAACCGCCGCCCTGCCTGTGCCCGCGACCGCCACCAGATGACCGCCACCGAGCGATTGCATGGCACCGGCAGGCGGATGTCAATAGCGTGAACAATCCTGCGAAACCCGCGGATTGCGTGTATCGTTCTTCCTATGACGACGATGAAGGAGGTCGCCGAGAGAACGGGGGTGTCGGTCTCTACCGTTTCCTTGGTATTGAACGATCGCGATGAGGGCCGGGTCAAACCCGCCATCGCCGAACAGGTGCGCGCCACCGCCAAGCGGCTCGGCTACCGGCCTAATCCGCTTGCACGCTCGCTGCGCACCAGCAAGACGCGCATCCTGGGTTTCATCAGCGAGGGAGATCGCCACGCTGAAACGCTATGGGGTGGACGGGTTCCTTTACGCGAAGATGTCGAACCGTTTCACCGACGTGCCGAAACCGTTGCACGATTATCCGCTGGTGCTCGTCGACGCCACGGATCGCACCGGCCGGTATGCCAGCATCGAACCGGATGAAACGCTCATCGGCTACGACGCGACCAAGCGGCTGATCGACGCCCGCGCATGGTACGTGTACGAGAACGCGGCGAGACGTGGCCTGGTCGTCGGCCGGGACGTGTCCGTGGTCGGTGTGGACAACCACCGGGTGTTCGCCGAGACGCTGGAGCCGCAGCTGACGACCGTGGAGCTGCCGCATTATGAGATGGGGTATTGGGCGACGCGCAAATTGGTATCGCTGATCGAGGGTCGGGAGCCGGACGATGACGAACCGGAGACGACCGCTCCCCTGCCGCCGTTGGACGCCTCAATACCGGCGAAGATTCATTGCACGCTGATTGACAAGCAATCCGTGGCGCAGCGCTGATTCGCGGGGCCCGCTTCACGGCGTGCACGGCTCATTCCATGTGCGGCGGTTCGCGCCCCGGGCATGCTGGCTGTGACGGCGGCGGCATGCATGATGCCTCTGATGCCGTACGTCAGATGCGGCGGCATGCATGATGCCGCCGTCGATATCGTCCGCTGGCATCGTGCCGGCGGACAGGCCGGATCAGCGTCCCTTGCCGAACGCCCGAAGCCGGATGCCGTTCCAGTCGGGGCTTACGGTGAGCGGTGTGGCCGCGTTCATGCCGGCGGTCTTGGCGGCGGACTGGACCGTGCTGGAACTCGCCGCGCCGGTCCTGCCGGGCTTGGGGGTCAGCACCCAGAAAGGGCCATCATCGCCGACGACCGAATAGGCGTCCACGATGGTGTCGGACAGCTCGTCCTCGTCATCACCGTCCCGCCACCAGACAATGGCTCCGTCGACTGCGGAATCATAGTCCTCGTCGACCAGATCCTCGCCGGTCAGATCCTCAATCTTGGCGCGCACCGAGTCATCGACGTCGTCATCCCACAGCCATTCCTGCACGATGTCGCCGGACTGGAAACCAAATTCTTCACCGTTCTGTGATGCCGTTTCATTCACGGTGAACACATTACCAAGACGCTGGGAACAGCGACGTTAACACTCCGAAAAACCGGATGTTTTTTGGGATTTTCTCGCAATTGATACGGGACATGCCGATGGACGCGTCCGTCTCATGGCCGATTCCCGGCCGTCCCGCTGCCACGTGGACAGGCCGGTTCCATGCTCCGTCCGGACACGTTCCGGCGGGCCGGGATGGGCGACTCACGATGCGGTGCAGCCGGCCAATCCGTCGGTGTGCCCCTGCCCGATCGCCACCAGAGCCTGATACGCCTCATCGAGCGTTGACACCTTGACGACACGCAGGCCCTGCGGCACGTGCCCTACCACCTCATTGCAGTTCGACTCGGGAGCGAGGAACCATGTCGCGCCGTCACGCAGGGCGCCCAGCATCTTGAGCCGAATGCCGCCGATGGCCCCGACCTTGCCCTTCGCGTCGATCGTGCCGGTGCCAGCGATGGTCTTGCCGCCGGTCTCATCGGCTTCGGTGAGCTTGTCGATGACGCCCAGCGCATACATCATGCCTGCGGACGGGCCGCCGATGTCGTCGACATGCATCGACACCTTCACGCCGGAGACGTCCATGCCCTTGCCCTTAAGATACGAGAGCGCGGCATTGGTCGCCGACGACTGGGATGAGTCCATCTCATGGGAGGATTCCTCGGCGTACTCCTCGCTGGTCTGCCCGACCGGGAACACGACCTCCTGCGGCATCACGGTCTGCTTCGGATCAAGCCATGCGACCAGCGCCTGAGCGTTGGTGACGGGATACCCGGGCACGCCGGCGGCGTTGACGGTGACGAGCAGCAGCTTGCCGGAATCCTTGTGGGTTTCAGCGCCGGAGATGCTGATCACATCGGAGCCTGACGACGAGCCGAGCACATCCTGCGTCGGCCCCGGGCCCTCTACCGTATACGCGGACGGCAGCATCATCGTCACCACTGCCAGTATCACGGCGATGGCGCCGGCGAAATACCTGAGCGAGTGCGAGCCGAGGTAGTTGCGGATGCGCGAAAGTGCGCTGTGCGCGTGAAGTTGGTTGTTTTCATGCATATTCGCCATACCTCCCATAATATGGAATCAACTGACGTTAACACATAAGGCGGGAAACACCATGGATGAGAACGCGATGCGGCAATGGTTCATCGATTGCTTCGGACCGGTGCAGGGCGAAATGGCATGGAACCAGCTTTCGCAGCTGCCCGACGAGATCCGCGAGCAGCTGATGAGCCAGGATATCGGCAAGCTCCCCAAGCCCGAGGAAGTGCAATCGCTCATGCAGGCGTTCACCGCCGGCGGACTGAACACGTTCGGAGATATGAAGCAGACCGTGGAATCCGGGCCGATCAACGTGAAACTCGCCAAGTCCATCGCATTGCAGAAGGCGAACGCCGACGGCTCGCAGGGAACGGTGAGCGCGCAGTCGGCCGACATCGCGCGGCGGGCGCTCAGCGAGGCCAACCTGTGGCTGGACACGGCCTGCACGTTCGACCCGACCTCAGGAGAGACGCAGATGCTCACACGGGCCGGCTGGGTCGAGGACACGCTGGAATCGTGGGCGAAATTCGCCGGGCCGGTCGCGCAGTCGATGAACGACGCGCTCGCCTCGGTGATCTCCGAGCGTCTCGGCAACTCGTTCAACGGCGAGATCGCGGGCATGTTCGCCGGACCGGTGCCGATTCCCGTCCCCGATGGCATGAAGGATCCCGGGCAGCTCATCAAGCTGCTGGGCAACACGTCATTCGCCATGCAGCTGGGGCACGCCGCGGGAGACCTGTCGCACGAGGTCAACGGCAGCTTCGACCAGGGCATCGCGCTGCTCAAGAACCCCGCGGGCGGACTGATCATGCAGAACATCGAGGAATACGCGACGTCGCTCGACATCCCCGTCGCGGAGGTGACGGCGTTCCTGGCGCTGCGCGAAGTCGCGCACGCCCGTCTGTTCGCAGGAGTGCCGTGGCTGATGCCGCGGTTCGAGGCGCTGATCGGCAAATACGCGCGTGGCATCACCATCGATCTCGACGCGATGGAGGAGCAGCTTCGCGATGCGGGCGCGATGGATCCGGAGTCGATCTCCGGCGCGGTGAACCTGACCAAGGTGGGCATCCCCGATACGCCCGAGCAGCGTGAGGCGCTGGTCTCGCTGGAGACGCTGATGGCGCTTGTCGAAGGCTGGGTGGATTGCGTGACGTGGCGCGCCGGCATGGCGCACATTCCGCATATCGAGCAGCTTCGTGAGATGATGAGGCGCAAGCGCGCGGTGGGCGGCCCGGCGGAACGCACCTTCGAGTCGCTGCTGGGCATGCAGCTGCGCCCCAAGCGCATGCGCGAGGCGGCGGCCCTCTGGGAGCAGATCACCGCGGAGCGTGGTGTCGAAGGGCGCGACGGCGCCTGGTCCCACCCCGATCTGCTGCCGGCATTGCCCGATGAGGCCAAGACCGTCGACTCCGGAGCCGCGGGGGACACGGCCTCAGGCGTTACGAGGGCCGGAACGGATGACGGAGCTTCCGTCGCAGGTGAAGCGAAGGACAGCACAAAGGACGCCGCGAACGGAGCCGAGGCGCAGAACGATGGCGGCGCCATCGACTGGGACGCCGAACTGAGCAAACTGCTCGGCGAGGACGGCGGCGAAAACGACGAAAACGATTCCGCCAAGTAACGTCACCACACACAAGCGTGCCCCCGCCAGCAGGGGCACGCGACATGTGCCTTGGGTCAGCTGAGGAAGCGGCTGGGGAGGCGATTGGGACGGGAGCCCTCGTCCTTGGCCCGCGCGTACGACATGTGCAATCCGTCCTCGGCGCGGGTGACGCCGACATACAGCAGTCTCCGCTCCTCCTCCAAAGCCTCGCCCGCAATCGATGCGCCGTAGGGAATCAGCCCCTCCGAGCAACCGACGATGAACACGTACGGGAACTCCAGACCCTTGGACGCGTGAATCGTCGAAACGGTCACCGATGAGGCTGCAGCACTCAATCCCTTGGCCTCCAGCAGGGCCAGACGGCTCTGCGCATCATCCGCGAGCGCCGAGTTCTGCCATCCGGAGTCACGCCTCACCCGGTATCGCAATCCCTCGGCCCGAAGCGCGGCGCAGATCGCGGGCTGCTGCGCGTTGATGCGCGTCAGCACCGCGCAATCGCCGGGATCCACACCGCCGGCGACCAGACGCGCTATCCGCGCGGCGATGCCCCGCGCCTCCTCCTCATCGGTGTCATAGCATGTGTGGCCCACGCGTGGCCCGCCCGAACGCGCCGAACGCAGCACCAGATACTGTTCCCGTTCTGGCGCGGCGGCCAGCACCCGGTTCGCATACCGCACCACCTGCGGCGTCGAGCGGTAATCCGTGTTCAGAGTGACGTCGGCGGTCAGCGGGCGGAACTCGTCCGCGAAATGCAGCAGGTCATAGCTGCTCGCCCCGGCGAACGAGTAGATCGTCTGCGCCGGATCGCCGACCACGCACACGTTGCGGTTGTTTCCGAGCCACAGCGTCATCAGCCGATGCTGCAACGGCGACACGTCCTGATACTCGTCGACCGTCAGCCAGCCAATCGACGAGCGGATCGAGGCGGCCAACTCTTCGTAATCATCCATGACATGGCACACGAGCAGCAGAATGTCATCGAAATCGATCTGTCCGCGGACCGTCTTCTCCCCCTCGTACGCCGTGATGACGTCGGCGAAACGCTGTGGATCGAGCTCCGCCGGCGGCTGACGGTGCGTCGCCGAGCACACGCGCGGATAGTCGTCGGGCGCCACCAGCGACACCTTCGTCCAGTTGATCTCCGCCCTGACGTCACGCACCTGCTGCGCATCGATGTCCGCGGCATTGGTGACCCGTCTGATCGCCCTCTCCACGTTCTCGCGCTGGTCGGAGGTCACGTGCGGCAGCGGCGTCTCGAAGATGTCGTCCCACACACGCCTCAGCTGCTGCAATGCCGCAGAATGGAACGTCGCAGCGGTCACGTCGTCGCCGACCCCCAGCGTCTGCAGCCGCGCGCGCATCTCCGCGGCCGCCTTCACCGAGAACGTCACGGCGAGCACCTTGCGGGCATTCCAATCCCCCCGCGCGCACGCATAGGCGATGCGACGGGTCACCGTGCGGGTCTTGCCCGCTCCGGCCCCCGCGATGATGCGCACCGGGCCGTCCAACGCGGTAACGGCCGACATCTGCGCATCGTCCAGCCCCTCAAGAATCGTCTCGCTCGATGCACTCATATCCTCCATTGTGGCGCATGCCCGGCCGATGCGCTGCCAGCATAGTGGGCAAACCGTGATTTTCCGCGAGTCATACGGCCAATTGCCTCCCGCGAGGCGCGACATTGTATTAGTGTGGGAGTGTGACTCAACGAAGCAAGCTTATGTTGGCGGCACTCGCCTCGGCGGCGATGCCCAGCATCG
>ULYJ01011381.1_pt1 | contig 11545 bp, 8 predicted proteins | sample 1962111 | NCBI WGS metagenome assembly ULYJ01 (sample SAMEA4835861, study PRJEB28245) | human gut metagenome | biome: gut microbiome; material: fecal sample | place: Denmark | collected 2008
ACAAAATCACATAATGCTGTTAAATTAGAAGCGGCATGGAAAAGTAAAGACAAATCACTGGCATGTAAATTAGAATATCAAATAAAAAATCTAACAAAAAAACAAAAAGAAAATTTAATAAATGGAGAAAAACTATCAACATATTTACATGGAAAAATAGACTGTAGAAGATATAGAAAATGTCCTTTTTGGGACGGTTCTCAAAAGGACAAAAGGAATACATGGAAGGAGAAATAAAAAATGCCTAACTGGACAAAAGAACAAAAACAAGCAATATATGAAAAAAATTCAAATTTATTAGTAGCGGCAGCAGCAGGAAGCCGGAAAGACAGCTGTGCTAGTAGAAAGAATTATAAACAAAGCAATAAATGAAAATATTGATATAGACAAATTATTAGTTGTAACATTCACAAATGCGGCAGCATCAGAAATGAGAGAAAGAGTATTAGATGCAATATACAAAAAATTAGATGAGGATCCGGAAAATGAAAATCTACAAAGACAAATAACATTATTAAACATGGCAAGCATTTGTACAATAGACTCATTTTGTTTAGATGTTGTAAAAAACAATTTTTATGAATTAGAAAATGTATCACCCAATTTTAGAATTGCAGATACACCAGAGATAGAACTTTTAAAACAAGAGATTTTGGATGAATTGTTTGAAAATAAATATCTTTCAGAAGACAGAGATTTTACAAAACTTATAAATACATATACAAGTTACAGAGATGATACACCGCTAAAAGACTTGATTTTAAGCATTTATAGTTACATAAGCTCAAGTCCATATCCATTAAAATGGCTAAATGAGAAAATAGAAATGTTTAACATAAAAGAAGAATTAGACAAGGATTTTAGTCAAACTCCATGGGGCAAAGTATTGCTAGAAGAAATGGACGAAGAACTAACAGATGATTTAGTGATACTTGAAGATACTGTAAAAGGAATGGAATATGAAAAGGAACTAGAAATTTTTAAACAAATAATAGAGTCGGACATTAAGCAATTAACTACATTGAAAAAAAACTTAAATGATTGGAATAAAGCATATGAAATAGTCCAAAATATAAAATTTTTGTCATGGTCAAGAAAAAAAGTAGAATCAGAGATTAAAGAAGAAGCAAAAAAAATTAGAGATAGTGTAAAAGATAAATTCAAGAAAAAAGCAGGCAAAATATTTGTGTCAGATTCAAGACAGTCAAATCAAGATATATTTGATATGTATGATATTCTGAAAAAGCTAGAGAATTTGATTATAGAATTTGATGAAATATTTTCAAAAAGAAAAAGAGAAAAAAACATAGTAGATTTTACGGACATAGAACATTTTGCTTTAAATATATTAGTAAAAGATGTAGAAACAACAACTGATGAAAATGGGCAAAAACACGAAAAAATAATAAAAACAGAAGTTGCAAAAAAATACACAGAAAAATTCGAAGAAATTGCAATTGATGAATATCAAGACAGCAACCTTGTGCAAGAATTTATTCTTTCTTCAATTTCTAGAGAAAATAACATGTTTATGGTTGGAGATGTAAAACAAAGTATCTACAGATTCAGACAAGCAATGCCAAAACTCTTTTTAGAAAAATATGAGACATATGGGACAGTGCAAAATTGTTTCATAAATATGTCAAATAATGCCGAAAAACAGAATTCGACAAAAAAGGACTTTAAAGGTGAGACAAATTTGGACTGTCCCAACTGTCTTACTGGAAGAAAAATTCAGTTATTTAAAAACTTTAGAAGTAGAGATAATGTACTTGATTTTACAAACTTAATTTTTAAGGATATCATGAGCACAAAATTAGGAGAGGTTGATTATAACGAAGATGAGTATTTAAATTTTGGTGCAGAAGATTACAAAAAAATAGAACAAAATTTAAAAACAGAAATTGATATAATAGATGTAAAAACAGAGGAAGAAAACGAAGAAGATAGCCAAGAGTACTCAAATAAATATTATGAAAATTCAGATGATTTTGATGACGAAGATGTGGAAAATTTAGATGAATTAGAACACCTAGAAAATATTGAAATTGAAGCAAAATATGTTGCAAATAAAATTAAAAAATTAATAGATAGTAAATATCAAGTATATGACAGAAAAAAGGAAATATTTAGAGATATAACATACAAAGATATAGCGATTTTGCTAAGGTCCACAAAAGACAAGGCAAGTATATATGAACAAGAACTTATAAAACTTGATATGCCTGTATTTGCAGATAGTAACCAAGAATATCTAGACTCAATAGAGATTCAAACAATTATGAGTTTGCTAAAAATAATAGATAACCCAATGCAAGACATTCCACTTGTAACAGTTTTGAGGTCAAACATAGGTAAATTCACAGATAACGAACTTGTAGAAATTCGTTTATCAGATAAGTATGACAATTTCTATAATTGCATGCAAAAAGCAAAAGTTGATGTTAATGCACGATTAAAAGAAAAAATAGAAAAATTTTTAGATCAAATTGATACATGGAGAAAAGAACAAGAATATCTTGCATTAGACGAATTGATTTGGAAAATTTATTCAGATACGGGATATTACAATTATGTGGGACTGATGCCAAACGGTAATTTAAGACAAGCAAACTTGAAGATGCTATTTGAAAGAGCAAAAAAATATGAAACAGCTAGTTTTAAAGGCTTATATAACTTTATAAACTTTATAGAAAAATTAAAAATCAATTCAGGTGATTTAAGTTCAGCAAAAATAATAGGCGAAAATGACGATGTTATTAGAATAATGAGTATTCACAAGAGTAAAGGACTTGAATTTCCAATTGTATTTTTGGTAAATGCAAACAAACAATTCAATGAGCAAGACATTAGAAAAAATCCAGTCTTATTGCATCAAGACCTAGGAATAGGTGCTAAATATATTAATTATAATGCACAAGTTCAATATGATACTTTAACAAGAGAGGCAATAAAAAATGTCATTAGAAATGAAAATATTTCAGAAGAAATGAGAATTTTGTATGTTGCTTTAACAAGAGCGAAGGAAAAATTAATAATAACAGGAATTTCTAAAGATTATTCAAAACAATTAGAAGATATTGAACAACAAAAAAATATTTATGCAAGAAAAGATGGAAAAATAAATCCTATTTTAGTAAAAAAATACAAAGACTATTTAGACTGGATATTGCTTGTATATTTGTATGAACAGTCTAATACAGAAGATTTACTTGAATTGAATAGAATAGAACCAAGTAGTATTTTAGAAAATAAAAAACAAGAAAATGAGCAAGAAAATACATCTAAAAATGTAATTGAAATGTTAAATAAAAATTCTAATAAAAAGGATATAAAATCAATTAAAGAACAAATTGAATATGAATATCCTGATAAATTAGCTATTGACATTCCAACTAAAAGTTCTGTTACAAAAATCAAGCAAATGAAACAAAAACAATTAGGAGTTAATTTGGAGAGTTTAGATAATGAAGAATCTGAAGATGCAAATATGAAAACAACTGAAAACAAAGACAATATTAATACACAAAACATAACATTTGAAAAACCTAAGTTTTTACAAGATGAAAAAGAAACTAAAATAACATCAGCACAAAAAGGAACACTTACGCACTTATGCCTACAAAAATTAAATCCAAAAGAGGATTATGATTTAGAAAAAATAAAATCATTAATACAAAATTTGGAAATGAATAAAATAATAACAGAAAAAGAAAGCAAAGCAATAAATCCAAACAAAATATTACAATTTACAAAATCAGAGATTTGGAAACAATTAAAAAATGCCAAAGAATATTATCAAGAAAAGCCATTTTATATTAATGTTCCAGCAAGTCGAATTTATGATGAGGATATAAAGGAAAATATACTTGTTCAGGGTATTATAGATTTATATTTTGTAAATGAAAATGGGCAAATTGTTTTGGTTGATTATAAGACTGATTATGTTGAAAGTGGTAAGGAATTTAAACTTGTTGAAAAATATAAGAGTCAACTAGATTTGTACAAACAGGCTTTAGAGAGTGCTTTGGGTACAAAGGTGGAGAAGGTTTATATTTATTCTGTTTATTTGGGAAAAGAAATTGAAATTTGACATAATTGTTGAAATTACAATATTTTTCTGCTATAATAACAACATAAAGAAATAAAAGGAGAAGTAACATGGATAGAATGAAAACATTTTTAAAATATGCAATATGGATAATACTATTTTACATATTTTCAAACATAATGATAAACATAAATATAGAATCAACATATCAAAACATAGGAAGAAAAGACAACTTGCCACAAGTAACAGTATATCAGGCACAAGCAACCAAAATAAATGGAAGAATAAAAGGAAGTATATACAATAGTTCAGAACACAAAATTACAAATAAATACTTAAGAATAGACTTATATTCAGAAAGAGATGTATTCTTAGGAAGTAAATACATAGATGTGTCTACAATGAGAGATGATGAAACAAGGAATTTTGAAGAATATTTCAAAGTACAAGATGTAGACTATTATGAAATGAAATTTACAGACGAAAAAGAAGAAGGAGAATTACCAGAAATGTTAAAGGACTTGACAAAAGAACAAGTATTTTGGGGTACATTTTTAACATTTTTAATATTCTGGTAGAAAATAAAAGTTGTCAAGAGGGAATATTCCCTTTTGATAACTTTGATTATTTTAAACAAATTTTAAATATCTATTGCATATATAAACTTTTTATGTTAATATAATGACATTATATTTCAAACGATATTTTATTAATTCAATTTATGGCAAATCTGCCAAAGTTTCAAAAAAAAATTAAATATAGAAAGAAGGAATGCAACATAGTAAAATTATTAAATCCAAAAAATGATTATGTTTTCAAGAGAATATTTGGACAAATTGGAAACGAAGACATAACTGCTTCATTAATAAGTTCAATAGTTGGCAAAGAAATAACGAATGTTGAATTAGACAATAATACAATACTTGAAAAAGATTTATTTGATGACAAAGTAGGAATTTTGGACATTAAAGCAAAAATAAATAGTGCTATTAATTGTGATATAGAGATGCAGGTAGTTGATAAAAATGACATAGAAAGAAGATTATTGTTTTATTGGAGTAGATTATTTAGTAAAAGTATAAAAGCAGGAAAAGACTATTCAAAATTAGAAAAAACAATAGCAATACTAATAACAGATTATGAATTAGAATCATTAAAACAAATCCCCAAATATCAAACAAAATGGCAAATAAGAGAGGAAGAATACCGCCAGGTTATATTGACAGATGTCATGGAATTGTATATAATTGAGTTACCAAAGTTCATAAAATATAAAGAAAATAAAAAGAAACAAGTGGACTCTTGGTTAAAATTTATAGAAAATCCAGAGGTGGTAAATATGGATGAAAATGCAGCAATAAAAAAAGCACAAAAAGAATTAGAAAAAATAAGTAGTGATGAGCATGAAAGATATTTAGCAGAATTAAGAGAAAAATACATAATGGACCAAAAAGCAACAGAAGATGCAGGATATTACAAAGGGATAAAAGAAGGAATGATAAGTGTTGCAAAAAAATTATTACAACAAAAAATATCAATTGAAGTAATAAGTAAAGCAACAGGTCTTACAAAAGAAGAAATAGAAAAATTAAAAATCTAATTGAAAAATCGTTTGAAATATAAATGAATTTTGTAATAAAAATATTTGAATGTAAACAGGATAAAAGAGATAAAACTCTATGTCCTGTTTTTACGTTATTGTAACTTTTTAAGGTTACAGAATTCGTTACAAAAAATGTAACGAAAATGTAACAAAAGAAAAAAGCCTAGAGCCAAGCCGACAAAAAAATGCAAAAAAATCTTTTTCATAAAATGTTGCAATTGCAACAGAAAAACTTTCCGGATGATATATAATAAGTGCATACTTAAACAAGGGGAGGATATGGAAATGAAAATCATAAAAAGAGATGGATCAATAGTAGACTATAATCCAGAAAAAATCAGAATAGCAATAAAAAAGGCTAATAAAGAAGTATCAAGAAAAGAAAAAGCAACAGAAGCAGAAATTGAAGAAATAATAACTTATATTGAAGATCTAAAAAAATCAAGAATATTAGTTGAAGATATCCAAGACATAATAGAACAAAAATTAATGTCATTAGAAAAATATCAATTAGCAAAAACATATATCACATATAGATACACAAGAGCATTAGTTAGAAAAGCAAACACGACAGACCAATCAATAAAAGAATTAATTGAAGGTGAAAGCGAATACTGGAACAACGAAAACTCTAACAAAAATGCAACAGTTGTAACAACACAAAGAGATTATTTAGCAGGAATAACAAGTACAGATATTACAAGAAGATTTCTATTACCAGAAGATATAGTAAAAGCACATGACGAAGGAATAATTCATTTCCACGATGCAGACTATTTTGCACAAAATGCATTAACAAACTGTGAACTTATAAACTTAGAAGATATGCTACAAAATGGAACAATTATGAATGGAGTTATGATAGAAAAACCACACAGATTTATAACAGCATGTACAATAGCAACACAAATTATTTTAGCAGTTACATCATCAACATATGGTGGAGCAACAATATCATTATCACATTTAGCACCATTTGTAAAAAGCAGTTATGATAAATATTACAAAAAATATAAAGATAGAGGATTAACAGAAAAACAATGTGAAGAATATGCAAAACAAGATACAAGAAAAGAAGTATCAGACGGTGTACAAACATTCAATTATCAAGTTAATTCAATGACAAACACAAATGGACAAGCACCTTTCTTATCAGTATGTATGTATCTAGGTGAAACAGAAGAATATAAAGAAGAATTAGCAATGATTATAGAAGAATTCTTAAAACAAAGAATAGAAGGATTCAAAAATGAAAAAGGTGTATATGTTACACCAGCATTTCCAAAATTGTTATATGTATTAGAAGAAGACAATATTAACGAAAACAGTAAATACTGGTATTTAACAGAACTTGCAGCAAAATGTACAGCAAAAAGAATGGTACCAGACTACATATCTGAAAAGAAAATGAAAGAATTAAAAGTTGACAAAAATGGAGAAGGACATTGTTATCCATGTATGGGATGCCGTTCATTCTTAACACCATATGTAGACCCAGAAACAAACAAACCAAAATATTATGGAAGGTTTAACCAAGGTGTTGTAACAATAAATTTAGTTGATGTTGCACTAACATCTGGAAAAGATAAAAATAAATTCTGGAAAATATATGATGAAAGACTTGAATTATGCCATAGAGCATTACAAGCTAGACACGAGAGATTAAGCAAAGTGACAAGTGATGTAGCACCAATTTTATGGCAAAATGGAGCATTTGCAAGATTACCAAAAGGAGCACCAATTCATCCATTATTACATGGTGGATATTCAACAATATCACTTGGATATGCAGGTTTATACGAATGTGTTAAATACATGACAGACAAGAGCCACACAGACAATGGAGAAGGAAAAGAATTTGCAATTGAAGTAATGAAAAAATTAAATGAAAAATGCAAAGAGTGGAAAGAAAAAGAAGATATAGACTACAGTGTTTATGGTTCACCAATTGAGTCAACAACATATAAATTTGCAAAATGTTTAAAAGAAAGATTCGGAGTTGTAGAAGGAATAACAGACAAGAACTATATAACAAACTCATATCATGTACCAGTATTTGAAGAAATAGATGCATTTTCTAAATTGAAATTAGAAAGTCAATTCCAAGAATTAAGTCCAGGTGGAGCAATATCATATGTAGAAACTCCAAACCTACAAGATAACTTAGAAGTTGTTCTACAAATAATCAGATTTATTTATGACAATATTATGTATGCAGAATTAAACACAAAATCAGATTATTGCCAAAAATGTGGATATGATGGAGAAATTTTAATTGATGATAATCTAGAATGGTACTGCCCAAACTGTGGAAACAGAGACCATAACACATTAAATGTTGCAAGAAGAACATGTGGTTATATAGGAAGTAATTTCTGGAACAAAGGAAGAACTCAAGAAATAAAAGAAAGAGTTTTACACATTGATAATAAAGACGACGAATAAAAATGTCCTTTTGGGGACGGTTCTTTTTAGGACATTTTATTTAATTAAGTAACTTTAAAAATGCTTTATATTTTAGTATTTAGAAGTAATTACAAAAATTGGTAAAATGTCCCAAAAAGAACCGTCCCGAAATGGACAAAAAAGGATGATGAATAAAAATGGGGTATAATAAAATTAGAAAAATGGACATTTCAGATGGACCAGGAGTAAGAGTATCAATATTTATGCAAGGTTGTGCATTTAACTGCAAAAACTGCTTCAATCCAGAAACACATGATTTTAACGGTGGAAAAGAATTCACAGATGCAACAATAGATAGAATATTAGAATTATCAGACAACGACAACATTGAAGGGTTATCAATTTTAGGTGGTGAACCAATGCATCCTAGAAATATTGAAAATACTACAAAATTAGCAAAAGCTTTCAAAGAAAAATATCCTAACAAAAGTGTGTGGGCATGGTCAGGCTTTAAATTTGATAAAGATTTGAAAGATAAAGAAGTTACTAAATATTTGGATGTTTTAGTTGATGGACAATATGTTGATGAATTACATAATCCTACTTTGAAATGGAAGGGATCTTCAAACCAAAGAGTTATTGACGTTCAAAAAAGTTTAAAACAAAATCAAGTTGTATTATTTGAAAAATAATGTGCCATAATATAAAAAAGTAAGGTTGGAAAATTACAATTTTTCAACCTTTTAAAAAGAGAGGAATGTGATTTTTGATGGCAAATACTAAAGAAGATGTAGACATAAATAAAATGTATGCAAATGAAAGCAAAATAAGTAAAGAAGAATTTATACAAAAATATAGAATAAAAGAAAAAGGAATAACAAACGAAGAAGCAGAAGCAAAATTTCGAAGATTAGGACCAAATGAAATAAGACAAGCGAAACCTAAAAAGTGGTATAACTATTTTTGGGAAAGTTTGGTCACACCATTTAATTGCATATTAATTGGCATTGCACTTATATTAATTTATACAGACGTGATTTTGGCTGAAGCACCAAGTTATGCAAATATTATAGTAATAGCAATATTAGTAATAGCAAGTACTTTATTAGATTTCTTTGAAGAATATAGGTCAAACAAAGCAGCAGAAAAATTAAAGAAAATGGTTGAAACAAAAACAACAGTAATTAGAAATGGACAAAAGCTAGATATTCCAATTAAAGATGTAGTAATAGGTGATACTGTTGTATTATCTGCAGGAAGCATGATACCAGCAGATTTAAGAGTAATTGAAGCAAAAGACTTATATGTTGGGCAGTCATCTTTAACAGGTGAATCTGACAGTATTAAGAAAACTGTAGAATTAGAAGATAAAGAAGATGAAATAGATAACATATCAGATTTTGATAATATTTGTTTTATGGGAACAAATGTAGTATCCGGTTCAGCAAAAGGCGTTGTTATAAAAACAGCAGATTCAACATATTTTGGAAAAATAGCACACACAATAACTGCTGGAAAAGATAAAACAGCATTTCAAAAAGGAATTGAAAACATAAGTAGATTGTTAATAAAATTTATGTTGTTTATGATACCATTAGTATTTGTTATAAATGTAGAAAAACATGAATTTGTAACAGCATTTACATTTGCAGTTGCAATAGCAATATGTATAACACCACTATTATTGCCAGTAATTTTATCATCAAGTTTATCAAAAGGCGCAATAAGAATGTCAAAAAAGAAAACCATTGTTAAAAAACTTGATTCAATTCAAAACTTTGGAGCAATGAACATTTTATGTACAGATAAAACAGGAACATTGACTGAAGATAAAATTGTACTTGAAAGATATTTGGATATAAATGGTGATGAAGATATAAGAGTTTTGAAACACGCATTTCTAAATTCATATTTTCAAACTGGATTAAAAGGAAGCATTGATGAAGCGGTAATAAAAAGAGCTTCTGAAAACAATTTGATGGAACTTACAGAAAAATATAAAATAATTGATGAAATACCATTTGATTTTTCTAGAAGACGCTTATCAGTTATTGTATCAGATGGAGAAAAAAGACAATTAATTACAAAAGGCGCAGTAGAAGAAATTTTAAGCATTTGTACTATGGTTGATTATAAAGGACAAGTTAGCAAAATAACAAAAGAAATTAAAGACAATATCAAAAAAATTAGTAAACAATTAAACAAAGAAGGGTTAAGAGTTGTTGCTGTATGTCAAAAAAATGATATGGAAAATAAATCAAATTTTGAAGTATCAGACGAAAAAAATATGATATTGATTGGATTTATAGGATTTTTAGACCCACCAAAAGAAAGTGCAAAAGAATCTATCAAAAGACTAAATAATGCAGGAATTAGAGTTATAGTTCTTACAGGAGATAATGCAGATGTAACAAGATGTGTATGCGAAAAAGTAGGAATAAATTCTAGAAATATTGTATTAGGAAGTCAAATTGAAAAACTTCCAGATATGGGCGTAATGCGTTTATTAAAGAAGACAAATATATTTGCAAAACTTTCCCCAATACAAAAAGCCAGAATTGTAAGACTATTAAGACAAAATGGAAATGTAGTAGGATATATGGGAGATGGAATAAATGATAGTCCATCATTAACAAACTCAGATGTAGGTGTATCAGTAGATACAGCTGTTGATATTGCAAAAGAGTCTGCAGACATCATTTTACTTGAAAAAGATTTAAATGTTTTATTAGATGGTGTAGAAGAGCGGAAGACGTACATTTGTAAACTTAATGAAATATATCAAAATGGCAACGAGTTTCAACTTTGGAGAAGTTGTATCTGTAATTGTAGCAAGTATATTTTTACCATTTTTACCAGAAACACCAATTCAATTACTAGTTGAAGGTTTGATATACGACTTTGGTCAAATGACATTACCATTTGATCATGTTGACAAAGAGCAGTTAGAAAAACCAAAGAAACTAGATATCAAGAGTTTAAAAAGATTTATGCTATTTATGGGACCAGTAAGTTCAGCATTTGACATTGTTGTATTTTTAACATTATGGTTTGTATTTAAATTAAGAGATGTATCACATTTTCAAACTATTTGGTTTACTTACAGCATAGTTTCAAACTTAGTAGGAATGCATATAATAAGAACTGCGAAAGTTCCATTCATTCAAAGTAATGCTCATAAATATGTATATGCATCATCAATTTTATTGATATTAGTTGGTATTGTTGTGCCATTTACAACATTGGGTAATGCAATTGGACTTGTACCTATTGGTGCAAAATATTTGTTTATGATTTTTGTTGTTACATTTTTGTATTGTATTATTGCTTCTTTTGCGAAGAGAGTGTATATTAAAAAATATAAAGAGTGGATTTAATGAGATAAATGGGACAGACCTAATTTGTCTCATTTTTTTTGTTGTATTATGTTGAAAAATATTATTTATTTTTATGTCAATAGTTTTTGAAAATGTCTTAAAATTTTT
>ULYJ01013569.1_pt1 | contig 11443 bp, 10 predicted proteins | sample 1962111 | NCBI WGS metagenome assembly ULYJ01 (sample SAMEA4835861, study PRJEB28245) | human gut metagenome | biome: gut microbiome; material: fecal sample | place: Denmark | collected 2008
ATCTTCAGCATCGGCTCGGGCATCCTTTACCTGTGGGTTATACCGGGAGCCACGGAGCAGGTGCACTTCATGATGCTGTCGTTCTACATCTTCGTAATCCTCATCATCAGCATGATTATCGTCAGCCTATGCAACAAGCAGGCAACGGTAAGCCCCGAGATAGTGAAGCTGAGCGAAAGACCAAAGCGCACGGTTGTGGTGGCATGGACGCTGCTTGCCGTGGTTATGGTGGCTCTCTACATATTCTTCAACGGACACTGACAACAGAACTGAATTATGATACAGCAAAAAGCGCGGCAAGCCCGATATGGACTTGCCGCGCTTTTCTATATATTTCAAGCCATGTCCGACGCGCAATAAAAAGGCAGAAAGGCCCGTTTTAAAGGATTATACGCACGATAACGAAAGACGATATGCCAGACTATTAAAGACAACTGAACGCATAATGTAAGGCGACACGGCATATAATGAAAGGCAACGCGACGCGAGATGAATCACGTTATCATGCCAAACGCACCGCAGACTACTTCTTGCGGCGGCGCTTGTAGCAGTCTTTGAAGTCGCAGAGACCGCACGAATATTCGAGCTTGCGCACCGAAGGACCGAGGCCTATCACGCCGCTGACCGACTTGATGGGCACCATAAGGCTCGAGTCGGTAAGGCTTACGCCACACGGACGCTCCTCGCCGAACAGGGGGAAGAGCATCTGCTGCTGAGAGACATGCCACCCGCAGTAGCCCGGACTGAAGCGGTTGGTGTGGCGCCAGCCGCGCTCATCAATGGCTTTCTGCAGCGAAAGCTCCATGCAGTCGGCCGCCTTCTCGGCTATGACGCTGCCTACAGAGTCGGCAACAAACACCTTCACCATGTCGTCTTCGTCCTTCAGGCGGTGCTGAAGTTGCTCAAACTCCTCGCCGGCGGTGGCCACGAAGAAGGCGAAAGCCTGGGAGCCGCGCAGCTGCCGGCTGATGATGCGCCCCACGCTGAAGCTGACTGAGCCTACGGTGAGCACATGCTGCTCTGCATCGAGCTGTCCGGGGGTGATGAAGAAGCAGAAACGCGGGCGCAGAACGGCCTTTATGCGCTCCATGACGGCAGAGGTCTCGGCCTGCACGGCAGCGTCGGGCACGGCATCGCCATAGCCCATCTGCTCGTAGATTTCAGACGGAAGGATGTTGAGGTCGTCGAAAGTTATTTCCTGTTTTAGCATTTTATTCTGATTAAAAAGCGGCACAACGCTGCGCCGCATGACGCCGCTGCGGCCCTCGGAGGGTGCAGCGGCTTATGTAGTTAAGTATGTAGGGCGGGGCCTGTCAATATGAACCGAGGCTGACCATGACCTTTACGTCATGCCGCAAGGCCTCTGGAGAGCTGACAGAACCTGCGCTTACAGCTTGCTGTTCCACTCGCCGACGGCCTCAAAGAAGGCGTCGATGTTGGCAAACGGAGTGTGCGGCGGGGTGTCGCATCCGCTTGATATCACGAAGTTTGGATAGTTGCTCATCTTGCGCAGCAGGTCTGTGGTGGCGCGGCGCATCTCGTCGGGCGTGGCAGACTTGAACAGACTGACGGGGTCGAGGTTGCCCATAGTGAGAGCCGTGGGCGGCACCTGACGCGACACCTGCTCCATGTCGCACTTGTTGCCGAAGTGATATGCGGCGGCTCCGGTGGCAGTCATGGCATTGGTACACTGCCCGGTGTTGCCGCAGTTGTGCAGCACTACGGTGAAATAGTCGTCCTGCACGGCCTCGACAATACGTTTTACGTAGACCGAAGAGAAGCGCATGCAGTCGTCGTCAGACATCAGTCCGGCGGCAGGCTCTGCCATGACAACGCCGTTGGCGCCCGTCTTCTTCAGTGCGATGCAGTATTTCAGGATGAAGTCGGTACACTTGTCGAGCAGCATGGCGGCAGCCTCGGGGTTCTGATATATCAGAATCATAATCTCCGACATGTCGTAGAGACGGCCTGCAAGCGAGAAAGGTCCGATGCATCCGGCAAGCACGGGGCGGTCGGTTATGGCACGGGCGGCAAGCAGGTTGGCCTTGAGATATGCCGGCACGCGGCCTGCGCTGAGCGACGGCACCTGCAGACGGGCAATGTCGTCGGCGCTGCTGAGCATGTGCCCCCTCACGGCCGGCACCTCGTCGGGCTCGAAGGCGATGTCGGCGCCGAAGGCTTCAGCCTCAACGGTGAGGTCCATTATCACTGTGGCGGCAGCCGTGTCGTAGCGTCCGGCAAGCGCCCTGACGGCGTTGAAGTGCACCTCGCCGTCGCTCACGGCGTCGATCACGCGTCGCCCTATCATCTCGATGCCGGGATGTGTCATTATGGGCACAGCCATCACCTTCTTGCTGTCGATAACGGCTTTGGCCCATTCGGTCATGTTTATCTTCATCTGTGTGTGTGCGTTATGTGTTATTCAACAAATCTTACGTAGTCATCCTTGCGCGGCGCAGCCTCTCTGACGGCACCCTCGCGCGGGTATCCCAGCACGCAGTGGCCTATGCCCTCATAGTCGCCCTCAATTCCCCAGGCGCGCAGCATGGCCTTGCCTTCCTCGCTGTCGAACACCTCGCGGGCGCGGTGAATCCAGCAGCTGCCCAGTCCGAGGGCGTGTGCGGCGTTCATAAGGTTGCCCATTACGAGCGATCCGTCGTAGAGATAAGTGGGGCGTGTGCGGTCGGCCAGCACCACGAGCACCACCGGCGCGCCGTAGAAGGGGTCGGCCTCGGTGCCCATCACGGCGGCGTTGAGCTCAGAGAGGCGGTCGCGAACGGCCTTTGATGTCACGGCAACGATGAGCGGCGACTGCGCTCCGCGGCCCGTTGGGGCGTAGGTTCCTGCCTCTGCCACAGCCTCGATAAGGCTGCGCTCCGGCATCCGGTCGGGGTCGAAGGCGCGCACGCTGCGGCGTGTCTTCATGTTTTCTATAACTGTGTTCATAATCTTTACTGGTTAAAAAGTTTGTCTTTCACATGCCGCGGAGCGTCAGACTGACTGCCATTATGCCGCGGCATGATTGATATGTGCAAAGATACTAAATTTATCGTCCGCATGTTCAGGCGCAATGAATAAAAAGCCTTAAAGATACATTGAAAAACGTGCCGGAGACCCGAAAAAATGACATTGCGGCGCTGATTGCAGCCCGATGAGACGCCGGTTTTATCCACCTTTGTAACATACTGACATTCAGCGCGTTGCAAAAGGCCACGTTTCAGTCTCTAAAAGACGGCCTTTCGGCGTGCAAAAGGTTGCCTTTTGGAGGCTGAAAGGGCACCTTTCGGAAAACAGGCGCACGGCAGGCGGCATCAGGGCGCGCATCGGCACGGCCACAGACAGGCAGCAAGGACACCGCCTGAAGGCGGCACGGACCATGTGGCAGATGTGCATAAAAAGCTTACATACCATGCCCAAAAAGCCTTAAAAAGGCTGATTTAGCGTTATTTATTTTTTTATATGGCGCAAAACTCGTATTTTTGCATGTTTAAGTTGTCTAATATAAAGTAAGACAAATGTCAACTATTAAAATCAAAAAAGTAGAAACAAGGAAAGACCTTGAGCGGTTTATAGACTTTCACTATGACCTCTACAAGGACAATGAGTATGACGTTCCCACACTGTTCAGCGACGACCTGAACACCCTGAGCAAGGACAAGAACGCGGCGTTCGAGTTCTCCGAGGCCGAGTATTTCATGGCGTTCGACGGACGTGGGCGCATGGTGGGCCGCGTGGCAGCCATAATCAACCACCGCGCCAACAAGCGCTGGGGGCGCAAGTGCGTCAGATTCGGATGGATAGACTTCATCGACGACATCAACGTGTCTAAGGCCCTGTTCGACGCCGTTGAGAAATACGGCAAGTCGAAAGGCATGGAAGAGATGATAGGTCCGCTCGGATTCACCGACCTCGACCCCGAAGGCATGCTCACAATGGGATTCGACCAGCTGGGCACTATGGCCACCATATACAACTATCCGTACTATCCGGAGCACATGGAGAAGCTGGGCGACTTCGAGAAGGACAACGACTATGTGGAGTTTAAGCTCATGGTGCCCGACAAGGTGCCCGAGAAATACACCAAGATAGCCGAGATGATACAGAAGCGCTACGACCTGCACATCAGAAAACTGACCAAAAAGGATGTGTTTGAGGGCGGCTACGGCAAGAAGATGTTCGAGCTGATAAACACCTGCTTCAAGGACTTGTACGGATATTCGGAGCTGTCTGAAAGGCAGATCGACCAGTACATCAAGATGTACTTCCCCCTGGCCGACCTCAGCCTCATCACCGTAGTAGAGGACCGCAGCGCCGGCAACAAGCCCGTGGCCGTGGGCATCACCATCCCGTCGCTGTCGAAGGCGCTGCAGAAGTGCCGCCGCGGAAGGCTCTGGCCCTTCGGATGGTGGCACGTGCTGAGGGCTCTGAAGGCGCACAAGACCGAGGGCGTAGACCTGCTGCTGCTCGGAGTGCTGCCCGAATACCGCATGAAGGGTGCCAACGCCCTTATGTTCTACGACCTCATCCCGCGCTATCAGGCCTACGGATTCAAATGGGGCGAGAGCCAGGTTGAGATGGAGACCAACGAGAACGTGCAGAGCCAGTGGCAGTATCTCGAGACCATCCTCCACAAGAGAAGACGCTGCTACAAGAAGTGGATATAGATTTTCTGCCGGCAAACGGCAGAAAATAATTAAAAATTAAAAAGTAAAAATTAAACAGCGAGGGGGATATTTGGCAATAATCATATCGACAGAAGCTGGCAGAAGTGTAGTAACAATTAAACAACGTTGATTATGGCTGACGGCAATAACATTGTGAAAGAAAAGGCGGAGAAGTTCGCCATACGCATTGTTAAGTGCAGCAGGTTCATAAGGGAAACCAAACGTGAATACTCGCTTGCCGACCAGCTGCTGCGTTGCGGCACCAGCATAGGTGCCAATCTTTATGAAGCTGAATTTGCACAAAGCAAAGCCGACTTTATAAGCAAGATGAGCATCGCGCTCAAAGAAGCGTCTGAAACCAAATACTGGTTGTGGCTGCTCCACTCGACAGACATACTGGAAGACAAGATTTACTACTCAATGAACACCGACTTGAAGAACATCATAAGTCTTCTTGTCTCAATATTGAGATCATTGAAGGGTGTAGACAGCAAGAAATAGCTGACAACGCCACACCAAGCCGCCACAATATGCCGGCCACGATGTTTAATTTTTAACTTTTAATTGTTAATTTTGGAATTTTATGAGCGAAGAGAATAAAATTACAACCGAGTATACTGACGACAATATCAGGCACCTGTCTGACATGGAGCACGTGCGCACCCGACCGGGAATGTACATCGGCCGACTTGGCGACGGATCCATGCCCGAGGACGGCATCTACGTGTTGCTCAAAGAGGTTATCGACAACTCTATCGACGAGTTTAAGATGAACGCCGGCAAGCGCATCGAGATCGACATAGACAACAACCTCAGCGTGATGGTGCGCGACTACGGACGAGGCATACCGCAGGGCAAGCTCATCGAGGCCGTAAGCGTGCTAAACACCGGAGGTAAATACGACTCCAAGGCGTTCAAGAAGAGCGTCGGACTCAACGGTGTGGGCATCAAGGCCGTCAACGCGCTAAGTTCCAGGTTCGAGGTGAGGTCTTACCGCGACGGAACGGTGCGCACGGCGACATTCGAACGCGGCGTGCTGAAGAGCGACACAACCGAGGAGACGCAGGACGAGACGGGTACATACATATACTTCGTGCCCGACGACACGCTCTTCAAGAACTACTCTTTCCACCACGACTTCGTGGAGACGATGCTGCGCAACTACACCTACCTGAACACAGGACTGACCATCATGTACAACGGACGCAGGATTCTGAGCCGCAACGGACTTGAAGACCTGCTCAACGACACGATGACCAACGACGGCATCTACCCCATAATACACCTCAAGGGCGAAGACATCGAGATAGCGTTCACGCACACCAACCAGTATGGCGAGGAGTATCACTCGTTCGTAAACGGACAGCACACCACGCAGGGCGGTACTCACCAGAGCGCGTTCAAGGAGCATATAGCCCGCACGATAAAGGAGTTTTTCAACAAAAACTTTGAATATACCGACATACGCAACGGCCTCGTGGCTGCCATAGCCGTCAACGTCGAGGAGCCGATGTTCGAGAGTCAGACCAAGATTAAGCTCGGATCGCTCACCATGAGCCCCGACGGCGTCAGCGTGAACAAGTACGTCGGCGACTTCATCAAGAACGAGGTGGACAACTATCTGCACAAACACTCCGACGTGGCAGAGGTGATGCTGCAGAAGATTCAGGCCAGCGAGAAGGAAAGAAAGGAGATGGCAGGAGTTACAAAGCTGGCACGCGAGCGCGCCAAGAAAGCCAACCTGCACAACCGGAAGCTGCGCGACTGCCGCATACACTTCTCCGACGTGAAGAACAACCGCAAGGAGGAAAGCTCCATCTTCATCACCGAGGGCGACTCAGCGAGCGGTTCTATCACCAAGAGCCGCGACGTAAACACGCAGGCTGTGTTCTCTCTCAGGGGTAAGCCGCTCAACTCTTTCGGACTGACAAAGAAGGTGGTGTACGAGAATGAGGAGTTCAACCTGCTTCAGGCAGCCCTCGACATTGAGGACGGACTCGACACACTACGCTACAACAAGGTGATTGTTGCAACCGATGCCGATGTCGACGGCATGCACATCCGACTGCTCATAATAACCTTCTTCCTGCAGTTCTTCCCCGAACTCATCAAGAAGGGACACGTATACGTGCTGCAGACGCCGATCTTCCGCGTCAGAAACCGCCGCACGAAGGTGCGCAACAAGAAGGCGCTCGAGGACGTAAAAGGCAAGAAGGGCGACTTCATCACCCGCTATTGCTACAGCGACGAGGAGCGCGTAAAGGCAATAGAGGAGCTTGGTCCCGACCCTGAGATAACCCGATTCAAAGGTCTTGGAGAGATAAGTCCCGACGAGTTTGTCAACTTCATCGGCCCCGACATGCGCCTCGAGCAGGTAACTCTCCACAAGACCGACCAGGTGCAGAAGCTCCTAGAGTACTACATGGGCAAGAATACGCCCGAGCGACAGAACTTCATCATAGACAACCTGGTGATAGAGGAAGACCGTCCTGAAGAGGAAGAAAAGTTCTGACAAGGGGCAAAAGGAACGTAAAGGAGACGCAGAATAAGCCCAACGGCAATGCTGATGAAACATAATGAGCATGCGGAAATGGCATTAATGATACGTGGAAGGGGAATTAATGATATGCGGTAGAAGAATGAAAACCATGCAAAGTAAGCACAAAAGCCATGCAGAATAAGCATGAAAACAATGCAAGAGTCATCCATCCGCGCATCATAAGTCCAATTTCTCCCATCTCTCCCACGACATCCGTTCCTCCCATATGTCCCATCCCCCACAATCATCCCATAAAAGAAACATCACAACAATGATAAACACAACCATCAGAAAGATAAAAGCCGCACTGGCAAAGACTGCCACCAAGGCCCTCGTTGCCATGGCACCGGCTGTCATGTCGTGCCTTCCGGCCGGCGCGCAGATGAACATCGACTTCTCTTACGACAGTCCGCTGCGCAAGCTGCAGATAGCCGAAATGGCAATAAACAACCTCTACGTCGACTCGGTTGACGAGAAGAAGCTCGTTGAGGACGCTATAAGGGGCATGCTGGAGAAGCTCGACCCCCACTCATCTTACTCCGACCCGGAGGAAGTGAAGGCCATGAACGAACCGCTGCAGGGCAACTTCGACGGCATAGGCGTGCAATTCAACATGGTTGACGACACGCTGCTCGTCATTCAGCCCGTATCAAAAGGCCCGTCGGAGAAGGTAGGCATCATGGCTGGCGACCGCATAGTGAACGTGAACGACACTGCCATTGCGGGCGTGAAGATGAAGAAAGAGGAGATAATGAAGCGTCTGCGCGGACCCCGAGGCACAACGGTGAAGCTGGGAATTGTGCGCCGCGGCGTGCCCGACGTGATGTATTTCACGGTGAAGAGAGACAAGATTCCGGTGAAGAGCGTGGACGCCGTCTACATGATTCGCCCGCAGATAGGCTACATAAGGATAGGAAACTTTGGCGCGACGACATACAAGGAGTTTATGGAAGGCATGGAGAAACTGAAAGCCGAGGGCATGAAAGACCTGATACTCGACCTTCAGGACAACGGCGGAGGATATCTGCAGGCTGCCGTGGAGATAGCCAACGAGTTCCTGCCGAAGGACGATCTGATTGTATATACCGACGGACGCCGCATCAGACGCATGGACTATAAGGCGCGCGGCAACGGCTCTTTCCTGACAGGACGCGTGTATGTGCTCGTCAACGAGTTCACGGCGTCGGCCGCAGAGATTGTCACCGGAGCGATACAAGACCACGACCGCGGCATCGTAATCGGCCGCCGCACGTTCGGAAAGGGCCTCGTTCAGCGCCCGATCGACCTGCCCGACGGCTCTATGATACGACTTACCATTGCCCACTACTACACTCCTTCGGGACGATGCATACAGAAGCCATACACCAAAGGAGACATTGAGGACTATGCGATGGACTTTGAGAAGCGCCTGAAACACGGCGAACTGACCAACCGCGACAGCATTCACTTCGCCGATTCGCTGAAGTTCTACACGCTGAAAGAGCACCGCACGGTGTACGGCGGAGGCGGAATAATGCCCGACACGTTTGTTCCTCTGGACACACTTCAGTACACCAAGTTCCACCGCCAGCTCGTGCTGAAGGGCATAGTGATAAACACCGACCTGAGATATATCGACAAGAACCGCAAGCAACTCGTAGGCGACTACCCGACGTTCGAGGCGTTCAGAAGCCGCTTTGAGGTGCCGCAGGAACTTATCGACGAGATAATGAAGGAGGCGGAGAAGCAGAAGATAAAGCCGAAAGACGACGAAGAGCTGCAGCGCACGCTGCCTTATCTGAAATCGCAGCTGAAGGCTCTCGTGGCGCGCGACCTCTTCGACATGAGCGAATACTTCCAGATTATCAACGAGACAAGCGACATCGTGAAGAAGGGAGTGGAGCTCTCGGCAGGCAAATAAAGGGCTGACGGGATAAGAGAAATGGGACCAATAAGACTGATATGGCGCCTGTGCTGATATTGTTGCACGGCCATCGGTCTTATTGGTCCCATTACTTTTATCCTCTCGGGGCTTCTCAGAGCTTAATCATGGCAAGCGCCTTGTTCTCGGCAGCCTCCATAATCTCGCGCTCTCCGGGGCCTTTGTCGTTGATGCCGCAGAGATGCAGTATGCCGTGGATAATCACACGGTGAAGCTCCTCGTTGTAGTCCTTGCCCAGCTGCTCGGCGTTTGAGCGCACGGTGTCGAGCGAGATGACTATGTCGCCGCTGATTGTGTCGTCCTCGTCATAGTCGAACGTGATGATGTCAGTGTAGTAGTTGTGGCCCAGATACTCGTTGTTAACCTCAAGAATCTTGTCGTCGTTGACAAACATATATCCTATTTCGCCAACCTTGCGGCCATATTCGGCGGCCACGGCCTTTATCCATGCCGATGTGTCGCGCTTTCTTATTGCCGGCATTTTTACGCCGTCGGTGTTGTATGTTATCATATTTTGCTGTTTATTTTCGTTCTGAAGGCTTGCCGCACGGCGTGCGGTAAGTTATAGCCAAGATGCGTTTAAGTGCGTCAGAAGGCGTTATATTGCCCTCTGCGGGCACGTCTCAAGTCTCCTTAATCTCTGTCTTGCGTCCCAGCTCAGGTGCGGGCAGGAACTCGGCGGCGTCCTTGCCGAAGTGGATAAGCTCGCGCACCATGCTCGACGACACGCTCTCATACTCAGGCTCGGCATACAGCAGGATGGTCTCTATGCCGCCTATCTTGCGGTTGATGTCTGCCTGCTCGCGCTCATACTCAAAGTCCTTGATGCTGCGCACGCCCTTGATGATGAAGCCGGCGCCCTCGCGGCGGGCAAAGTCGACGGTGAGGTCGCTGTATTCCTTTACCTCCACCTTAGGCTCGTCGGCATACAGGCGCGCAATGGCCTTCACCCTTGTCTGCGCGCTGTACATGTATTTCTTGCGCTCGTTGAAGCCCACACCGATGACAATCCGGTCGAACAGCGGCAGCGCGCGTCTGACGATGGCATGATGACCGGTGGTGAAGGGGTCGAAGCTTCCTACGAAAATGCCTGTTCTCTGCATTGAATTCTATCTGTTGTTTTGTTGATTTTTATATATACATTCAGTCTGACTGCACCGTCAGCATGGCCTATCCCATACCGAAGAGGTCGGGCTCCATAACGTTGCCGGCATACGGATTGCGGCCGAAGTGGTTGTAGGCAAGCTCCGTGACCATGCGTCCGCGCGGCGTGCGCTTGATGAATCCCTCCATGATGAGGTAAGGCTCATACACCTCCTCAACCGTTCCGGCGTCCTCGCCTATTGCCGTGGCTATGGTGGTGATGCCCACGGGACCGCCCTTGAACTTGTCGATGATTGTCAGCAGAATCTTGTTGTCAATCTCGTCGAGACCATACTGGTCGATGTTCAGCGCCGTCAGCGCCACCTTCGATATGGCTGTGTCTATGCGTCCCGTGCCCTTCACCTGCGCAAAGTCTCTCACCCTGCGCAGCAGGGCGTTGGCTATACGTGGCGTTCCGCGGCTGCGGCGGGCTATCTCTACGGCAGCGTCGTCGTCGATGGGCACCTTGAGTATCGATGCCGAGCGCTTCAGAATCTTGGTGAGCGTCTCGGGCTCGTAGTATTCCAGATGCAGGTTGATGCCAAATCGGGCGCGCAGCGGCGCGGTGAGCAGTCCGCTACGGGTTGTTGCCCCCACGAGAGTGAAGGGGTTGAGGTCAATCTGTATCGAGCGCGCCGACGGTCCCTTGTCTATCATGATGTCGATGCGGTAGTCCTCCATAGCCGAGTAGAGATACTCCTCGACGACGGGCGACAGGCGGTGAATCTCGTCGATGAACAGCACGTCGTTAGGCTCGAGCGACGTCAGTATGCCTGCCAGGTCGCCCGGCTTGTCGAGCACAGGACCGCTCGTCAGCTTGAAGCCCACGCCCAGCTCGTTGGCAATGATGTTGCTCAGCGTGGTCTTTCCCAGTCCGGGAGGGCCGTGCAGCAGGGTGTGGTCGAGCGGCTCGCCGCGGTATTTGGCGGCCTCTACGAACACCTCGAGGTTCTCCACCACCTTCTGCTGTCCGCTGAAGTCGCCGAAGCGCAGCGGTCTCAGGGCGTTCTCAAACTCCTTCTCGGCCGACGACAGCGACTCTTTTCTTATATCGAAATTATCGTCCATTATTCTTTTATCTTTCAGTCGAATGCAAAGTTAAGCATTTTATTTGTTATAATCACGCAAAACCATAAGAATATCTCAGCCGCGGCAGACGGCGGCGTCACTGTTTCC
>ULYJ01042104.1_pt1 | contig 11374 bp, 6 predicted proteins | sample 1962111 | NCBI WGS metagenome assembly ULYJ01 (sample SAMEA4835861, study PRJEB28245) | human gut metagenome | biome: gut microbiome; material: fecal sample | place: Denmark | collected 2008
TTAGGCAAGTGAGAAACTCAAAAACTTGTAAACCGGTAAACTTACAAACTGAAAACTTATGATCTGGTTACAATTATTATATGTCTATTTGAAGATTGGAATTCTGGGTTTTGGTGGTGGATACGCTATGTTGTCGTTGATCCAGGCAGATGTGGTAGATCGTTACCAATGGATCTCCTTACAGGAATTTACAGATATTGTGGCTATTTCGCAGATGACTCCCGGACCGATTGGAATCAACAGTGCTACCTATATCGGTTATACGGCTATTCATAATGCAGGTTATTCTCCTGCTGTGAGTGTTTTAGGATCATGTCTGACTACATTCGCCGTATGTTTGCCTTCATTCCTGTTAGTCTTGTTTATTTCTTATTTCTTTGCCAAGTTCAAAAATAACAAATACGTAGAAGCAGCCTTCTTGGGCTTACGTCCGGTTACTGTCGGCTTGATTGCCGCAGCTGCTTTATTGCTGATGAATCATGAGAATTTCATTGACTATAAAAGCTTCCTGATCTTCGGTGCAGCTTTTATTCTTACCTGGAAATTTAAAGTACATCCGATTCTGATGATTTTATTGGCCGGAGTAGCCGGGATCATACTATATTGGTAAAGTATACTTAGAAGTAATAACCTAGATTCAGGAAAAACTGGAGTTTCTGTGTTCTGTTGGATAGACCGAAAGATGCATTCATAGGTCCAAAGATACTATTGTAAGCATAACCTAAACTGCCGCCCCAAAGATGGTTCCCTTTTAAGAGATTGAAGAAGTTGTCATCGTGAACACCATAGTTTCCTATCAGCGAGATATAATGTCGGCTGCTGATGCGTTGCCGCAATTGAAGTCTAAGAGAAAGAAAGGCATGATCAAGAAACTCTACATGATTGATTCCGGCAAAGGGTAATTGATGGTCCAAATAATGACCTTCCGTTTCTCCGCCGATGGCATTCAAGTAAGGATAAGCTGCATCCCGTCCAATCAGTACACGTCCGTATAAAGCCGGTAGAAAACTGAAATGACTGGTAACCTGAATAACCGATAAGAAATGAGCACTCAAGGCCGAAAAAGGCGTATGACCTTGATAGCCGACAAAATTGTCGGTATAGACCGTATAATTAGCTTTCAAAGAAACACCGCGGTTGGGATAATAACTACGATCGAGTGTCTCGAAATGGGTTGAAACAAAATAGTTGATGAAATTCTGAGGCTTGAAATCAACCAGTAAATCTCCATTATTTAATACAGATTTATAGTTATAATGTTCATATCGGATACCTGTCTGTACTTTAAAGCTTAACCAGTTCATATCAGAATAGGAAAATTCTGCAAAATGGTTGCGGAATGTTGTATTGAGAGATTTTTCTCCCTTGTGATAAATATCTAAATCCTGGTAAGTAAACTTATACGATAAATTCAGATTCCGCAGTGGGTTTCGTTCGATAGAATAATCCACACGGCCGTACGTCTTTTTTCCTACGCGGCCGGTAACAGAAAACCTGGAATGGAATTTCGTGTGGTAATCAAATGTTCCATTCAGTAAAACAGCAATGATTTCTTCTGAGTCGAATCGAAGTCCGACGTTGACGGCACTGGCTGATTTGGGTTCTACAATTAAATGCAAGTCGCGGGCATCTTCGCCTGTTAGTTTATAACTGACATTGGAATAAGCATTCGTTCCAATCAGGATAGACATGGCATGATGTAATTTCTGAAGAGAAATCCAGCTGTTTTCTTTTAGCTGACTAATCTGTAACAACCATTTCTCATCCCTTGGATCCGCTCCCTCAAAATATATTTTCCGGATGAGGAATGAATCGTGAGGTTTCAGAACAATTGCGTTTGAGCGCGTATTAGTGGAAATACTGTCGCTACCAATCTTCTCTTTAAGAGTAAGCAATTCATTCCATTGTTTACGGGCTGCTTCCTCTCCACGCATAATTAATGTATCTAATGCTGCCGTAGTAAAACTGGCAGAGTTGTATGGAGAAGTATTAGGACGAATCAATAAGTCTGTTATTTCCGTATTGTGGACATACTTTTCATAGCCATGTAAGGCGACAATTTGTCCCACTACGTCGATTGTAGAATTTAAATGTTGAAGGTTTTTCAGGTCGCTGGTTCCTAAATCAACACCGATAATGATGTCGGCTCCCATCATTTTAACTACATCTGCCGGATAGTTGTTATTTAATCCGCCGTCAACCAATACCATGCTATCTAATTTGACAGGAGTAAAAGCTGCCGGTATAGCCATACTTGCCCGCATGGCAATAGGTAAACTGCCTTTCCGGAAAACAAAATCTTTTCCATCTACCAAATTAACAGCCACACAAGCAAATGGAATGGGAAAGGAATTAAAATCAACGGAATCATGATAACCGATAGTCAGATTAGAAAACAAATTCTGCAGGTTCTGGCCTTTGATCATACCTCCAACCAGGCGATCTTTCTTTTCAATACCAAAAGGAAGAGATATGACATACCGTTCAGAATTTTCTTTCTCCGGAAACGTCAGATTATCCCGTTTGACACGGTCACTCAATAACAATTGCCAATCCTGAGAAGCAACCATACTGTCTATTTCCGTAGCCGAATAACCGATAGCATATAATCCTCCTACAATGGCACCCATGCTTGTACCAGCAATATAATCGATCGGAATACCTGCTTCTTCCAATACTTTCAATACGCCAATATGCGAAACCCCTTTTGCACCGCCGCCACCCAACACCAAACCAACTTTCTTTCGGGCGTGGAGTATTTCTGGGTATAAACAAAGGATAAGTAGCAGAAAACAAATAAGTTTCGATAAACGCATGATAATCTTTTTGGAAATTCGTGTGGCAAATATACAACATTCATGGAAAAGACAATTATATTCAAATGCTAGGAATCTAGATTAATTTACAAAGAAAAGTAATCTAGATTGAATAATAATATGTAATTTGGAGGCATTATTAAAATACAATAATATTATGGATGCAGCAAAGTATATGACAGGAGTTCAGCATATAGGAATTCCAACAAACGATATCGATAAAACAATTACTTTTTATCAGCGCTTAGGATTTACAATTGCTTATCAGACAGTAAATGAAAAAGCAAATGAAAGAGTAGCTTTTCTACAATTTGGAAATTTAATTATTGAAACTTATGAAAATCATGCTGCAACTTTACGTTCTGGCGCTATTGATCATTTGGCTATTGATGTCAAAGAAATTGATCGATTATATGAAGAAATTAAGACAGCAGGTTTTCATATATTAAATGATTCAGTTCAGTATCTTCCATTTTGGGAAAAAGGCGTCAAATTCTTTACGATTTTAGGACCTAATGAAGAAAAGGTTGAATTCTGTGAACGATTATAAGATTGGTAGATATTTTCTGTATATAAAAAGTATATTAAAACTATGTGGTAAAAAAGTATATATTTTTCTCTTATATATACAAAAAGATTTTGCTGGGTTTATTTTATATATAAATAATCACTATTAATACATATAAACTTTCATATTTCTAAAAAATAAAGCTTATTACTAACTAATAAAATTAATAATACTACTGGATAAAAAGACGCTCATATGTTAAATATGGGGTGTTTACAAAAAATTAACCATTATTACATACGTATGACATAAAAATAGTTTGTACTTTTATGCAGTTTTTAACGCAGTCCTGGTTAAACTAAATTTGAACGAGAGAATAATCAAGCAATCTATTTTATAAACAAATGTAATATTTATCTACTATGCCTAGAAGAACTAAATCGATTACTTTACTGTTAGTAGCTACTGCATTGAGCTTGACGGGTAATATCTATGCAGAAATAGCTCCGGTTAAACCTGGCATTGATTTTTCACAACAAGATGGAAAAGTCACAGGTACAGTTGTTGATTCTTTTGGTCCGGTTATCGGAGCATCTGTAATCATAAAAGGAACTACCAATGGTAACATTACTGACATGGACGGAAACTTCACATTAGAAGGATTAAAGAGTGGTGATATCATTGAAATCTCTTATGTTGGTTATGCCACACAACAAATTACTTACACGGGACAGCCTTCCATTAATGTTACACTTTCGGAAGATTCTGAACAGTTGGAAGAAGTCGTTGTAACAGCTTTGGGTATGAAGCGTGCAACAAAGGCCTTGGGATATGCTATGACAGAAATGAAGGGTGATGATTTGAATAAAAATGTGATCAACCCTGTAGCAGCATTACAAGGAAAAGTTGCTGGTGTTGAAATCTCCGGTTCAGATGGTGGTATGTTCGGTTCTACTAAAATTTTGATTCGTGGAGCTTCTACTTTAGGGAAAAACAACCAACCTATTTATGTAGTAGATGGCGTTATTTTGGATAATGGTATCAAAGATGGTGATGCAGATTGGTCACAAACAGATGCCGACTATGGTAACGAATTAAAGAACTTAAATCCAGACGATTTTGAATCAGTATCTGTATTGAAAGGAGCTGCAGCTACAGCTTTGTATGGTTCTCGTGGTTTGAATGGTGCTGTTGTGATTACGACCAAGAGTGGTAAAGGAATGAATGGTTTGGGTATTAATTTTTCTCAAACAGTGGGTATTGACCACATGTATAAACAACCGGGTTTACAGTATGAATATGGACCAGGACAATATTCTGGAAATGTATCATATGGTGACAAAGATGCTTCCGGTAATTTCTATAAATTTGATAATACGGGTCAGTTTAACTTGAATAGTGCGGGTCAACATTCTTTAATAGGTCTGACAGGCCGGCATTGGGGACCAAAATATGATGGTTCATCTATTGAAATGTGGGATGGATCTATGGGTATTTATAGTCCTGTTGAGAATAATTATAAAGATGCATACGATTTAGGAGTAAACTCTAATACAAATATTTCAGTTAGTGGATCAAATGAGAAGACTTCTTTTTATACATCTCTTTCTTATAAGTATGCAAATGGAACATTGCCTAACAATAGCTTCCAACGTTTGTCTTTCTTCGCCAAGGCTTCTCATAAGATAACAAACAAAGTAGAGTTAGAAGCATCTATGAGTTTTGCAACCTCAAAACCTAGGAATGCTCAAGCCAATATTGGTGAAGCTTTTGTTGATACAAACTTAGGTCCGTTTGGTGGTTTGTATGATACTCGTTATTGGAGAACAAGATATAAAGGTTCACATGGTGGATTAGCTAGTTCTGACTATGGAGATGAATATGCAAATGTTCCGGGTATTAGCCAATGGTGGGGAATCTTTGAAAATGATTATCGCCAAACAGAAACATCTGTTCGTCCATCATTGATCTTGAATGTTGATATTTTTGATTGGTTGAAATTCCGGGCAGAAGGTAATTATAATAATTACAACAAACGTTTTGAAAGCAAACAACCGGGTACAGGTTATGCCAATACGAACTCAGGATATTATGGATTAGGTTTGTATGAAAAAGAACAGACCAACTTTAATGCCGCATTCACATTCACTAAGCAAGTGGGTGATTGGAACTTTGGTGGTTTTATCCGAGGTGAATATTATAATAATTTCGAACAGAATATGTCAATGAATACGAATGGAGGCTTAGTAGTCCCCAATCAGTATTTTATTGAAAACTCAAAAGATCCTATTTCTTATACAGGTAAGCTTCAATACGAAAAGCGTATGATGTCTATTGCTTTTCAAGCAAGTGCCAGTTGGAAAGATCAGATTTTCGTAGATGTGACAGGACGTAATGACTGGTCTTCATCTTTGGTTTATTCAGATACACACGGTAATTATTCTTATTTTTACCCATCTGTAAATGGATCATGGATTTTAACTCAAACTTTCCGGGATCAACTACCTGAATGGGTTTCTTTTGCAAAGATTCGTGGGTCTTGGGCACAAGTAGGTAATGATACCGAATCGTATATTATCAATTCTGCTTATTCTCTGAATACATCAACATTGTCTAATGGTAGCAGTGTGTATGCATTATCTTTACCTTCTACTGCTTATTCTCAAGATTTGAAGCCTGAACGTAAGAATGCCTGGGAAATCGGTTTAGACTGGCGTTTCTTAAATAATCGTATTGGTATCGATGCTACTTATTATAAGGAAAATACAAAAGATCAGATCATGTCGATTTCTGTTCCTTCTGTTTCAGGTATCAGTAATCAGTTGATTAATGCCGGTAATATCCAGAATAAAGGTGTAGAAATAGCATTGAATACAACTCCGTATCAAAATAAAGATTGGCAATGGGATTTGAATTTCACTTATACGAAGAATACTAGTAAGATTGTTGAATTGCATGAAAATGTAGCTGATTATATTTTATTGGCTGGTAGTGTTGATTATGGAAACTATCGTATTGGTTCAGTTGCTAAAGTAGGCGAAGAATATGGTTTGTTGATGTCTGATTCTAAAGCTAAAGTAGATGAAAAGACAGGTTTACCAGTATTAGATGCGACTTCTTATTATAGTAGTATGGGAGCTATGTATTATCAACGTTCTGGGACAGCCGAGATCATCGGTTCTATCCAGCCGGACTTCTTAGGATCTGTAAATACAACGTTAAGTTATAAAAACTGGAGCTTAAGTGCTTCGTTCGATATGCGCTTTGGTGGTTATGTAGCTTCTTACGGTTCTCGTTATGGTACAGCTTATGGTTTGACGGAAACTTCTTTGGCTGGTCGTGATACAGAACATGGAGGTCTTACTTATACCTCTATGTGGGATGGAAAGACCTATCATGATGGTGTAATTCCGGTAGGTATCATTGAAGGAGGAACAACAATAACACGTCCTGATGGAGTTACATATACAGTAGCCGAAGGTGGTGAAACATTCCAGCAATTGTATGACAAAGGTATTGTAGAGCCATTGCACGCTTCTTCTTGGACTTATTGGAACAATGCTTGGTCAACAGGAACAGTTAATGATAACTGGTTTAAAAAACTGAATTATATAGCATTTAGAGAGCTTTCATTGACATATCGTGTGCCAAAAACATTCTGTGATAAATTCCATGCTAAGAGTTTGAATTTATCATTTACAGGTCGTAATTTGGGTTACTTGTTGAATACAATGCCAAATGGAGAAAATCCGGAATCTGTACGTGGTACATCTGCTTCTGAGTTCCGTGTACGTTCTTTCAATGGTTACACTGCCAGCTATATGTTTACACTGAATGTTGGATTCTAAAAAGAATTATCTAAAATGAAACACAAAAATAATTATAAAAGAATATTGATTGCTTCCTTAATGGGAGCAGCAGTTTTGGGTACGACTAGTTGCCGAGATGATTTTGCGGATATCAACTCAAGTCCTTCACAAGTGACAACACCGCAGCCTACTTATTTGTTTGCACAGGCTGTATTGGATTTTGAGAATTCAGGTTATACTTATTGGTTCTATAATGCACCGATGATGTATTCATGGGCTCAAATGGCAACTCCAACAGGTAGCTATACGGGAACATTTACGACTACTACTGCTACAGGTAATCAAGGCTCTCAATATCTGAGTACATTGAAGATTGTTAATGAAGTGAAGTATTATCAATCTACGTTATCAGAAGAAGAGGCTGCTCAATACAATAATATTGTGGCATGTTTAGATATTATGACTGCCTACTTGGGGGTTTTTGATACAGATATGTACGGGGATATTCCTTTTACTGAAGCTGCACAAGCTTTACATGGTGGAACTTTGACTCCTAAATATGACACTGTAGAGGATTTATATAATCTTTGGTTGACCCAACTTAATGACGCTATTACAACTTTAACAACATCAACCAATCAAATTGAATTAAACACACAGGATGTTGTATATAATGGTGATGTTAATAAATGGGCAAAATTGGCTAACTCTATCAAATTAAGACTTGCTGCCCGTTTGTTGAACAAAGATCAAGCTAAAGCTTTTAGCATTGCTCAAGAAGTAGTAAATGCATCTTGTGGATATATTGATAATATGGCAGATGCAATGTTGTTTAATAAGGCGACTAATAATACAAGCTCGAATGACTATGCTTTTCATTGGAGTAATGGTTTCATGGAGTCTACAGCCGCAAGTCAGCGTGTTATCAACTTTATGGTAGAAAATAGAGATCCACGCGTTCGTTTCTGTTATCAGAAGAACGATTGGAATTCTACAATCATACAGGCTTTCTATGATCAAAATCGTCGTGTTCCTTCCTATATTGAGGAAAATGTAGAATATACAACAGATGCCAGTGGTAAGAAAACATTTGTTAGCTGGAAAGGATTAGGAGAACCTTGGGTTCGTTATTATGGTATTCCAGTAGAATTCAATGCCATTGATAATGCTTCTAAGTATGGAGACTACTTTAATTATACAACTCAATTTCAGTTAAATGAAGTAGGTGGTACAAGCTTTAAGTCTTATTGTCCATATTCTTATTTCCAACGTCAAATGATTATTGGACGTTCTTATAATACAACAGTTCCGACGGTTCCGGGTGGTCCTGTTATTGAACGGACAGAATCTCGCCCTTGGTATGGTCTGTATATGGGATCTGCTGAAGTAAATCTTTATTTGGCCGAATTTAAATTGTTAGGGGCTAATTTGCCTCAATCTGCTGAATATTATTATAATCGTGGAGTCCGTGCGTCGGTAGAAGAATATGATCGGTTGGCAGGATTGAATCAAATCGCTTATTATGGTACAACGTACGACTATGATCCGAATGAAGTTTCTATTGAACTGAAGGATGGGGAAATTGATGCAATGATGGCGAATGCTGATTATCAGTTAACAGGTAATGATGCAGAGCAATTAGAAAAAGTTTATTTGCAGCAGATGTTGAACTTTACACTTTATCCGAATGAACAATTCATTACGGCTCGTCGTACAGGTTTGCCTAAATTTAATTCTAGTTTGCTGGCAAGAGAGAACTTCTCGTTAGTGCCTGTAACCAATATTCCACGTCGTTTTGATACGGGTATTCCTTTGGAAACAGACTTGATGTATCAGATTAAGTTGGATGCTTTGTCTCGTCAGGGTTTGACCCCGACTTCTGCAGGTCCGAATGGTCAGATATTAAATGCAGAACGTTTGTGGCAAGATTTGGAAGCTCCTCAATGGGGTGAAGGTCCCAGCTTATAAATAAAAGCAAGAAAATGGGTTGTAAGTTATGTGATTATTGTAACCCATTTTTTACTATCAACTCCGATAACTTTTTTAGAGTTATCGGAGTTGTTTTTTGTACTCGTAAGGTTCGGATTCTGATCAAAGAACTTATCCGTGCTTTTGTCAAATAAAATGATGTTGTTAATTGTTTTCATTATACGCTTCTACCTGTATAGTTTCTTCTGTTTTCTTTTTGGCATTAAGAGCGTACAACTATTCAAGACAGTTTTCTTATCAGTTATTTGTACATTCACGGATTCGATAAATATAGCTAATGGATTGTGAAGGATTGGACCTGAAGCGAAGTATTTTATACTTATCCGGACAGATTGGAAGAAAATACTGGATATTTTGTGCTAATCCATCCGGATAATAATATATTAAAGACGGATTGTTATCCATCCATTCTCCCCGATTTCCCGATCATATCTCGGATACGATCGTTGAGGGTAGTACATTGCATCAAATCTTCGATCGTGATGTGCATCCGGTATCGCCAATAGTGACGTGGATTGGCGGGAACATTGATCCGTTCGGCATCTGCGTCGGGATAACGTACTTCTTCGTTGATTGAAAGCCAATCTTGTAGAGAGAGGATACAGAGCATCGAGTTGCCCAGTAGATGTTTCAAGACAATGGAATCGCATAACCAACCCGGTGCTTCGGTCGGATAATCACCCCAACCACCTAGTACGTCATAGAAATAACGATGTGTCAGGTTCGCATCTTCGTGCCACCATCCTCGGAGGGTTGACATATCATGAGTCGAGATGGTACATACCGAACGGTACGGATAATGTGCCGGATCGCCAAATGTTTCGGCTGGATTCTTTGGCATCCGCTGGATTTCAAGACTGAGAATACGGAGTTCGTCCATCACACCTTTCACACAATCCGGGATCATACCCAAATCTTCACCACATACAAGCATCCGGGTCGAATCGGTCAGTTCCGGCAGTTTCTTCATGGCTTCGTGATACCAGAAGTCGTTGTGGCGATGGTAGAAATAATGCGTGTAAAGCTGGTCGAAGGCTGTTTTTTCTGAAGGAGTCAGGCTTTCATATACCGGTTCATTCTGAACGGCAATACGCGGATGATAGAGGTTCGGATCTTTTCGATCAACCACGAACAACACGTTATTGATCAATTCGAACAGGCCATTACGCAACAAATTGCTCTGCGGGTCGTTCTTCCCCAGAAAATGTTGTTCCACCTGACGTTGTGTATTGTATTCCGGTCGCAAAGCATACTCATACGGGGTGATTTGGAACAAATATTCTTGTTTAACCTGTTCTTTCAGTTCGCCGAACTTCGCCTCCAGAATGCTTTCGGTTATATAAGGTTTGGTAAATGCTTCTTTGCGGAAGAACAAACCAAAATGATTAATTTCCTCGGCCGACATAGGTAAGGCAGGGGCAAACTGGCCCAACAAACCTTGTACGGAATGTGAAGGTATTTCCCAAATACGGAAGAAGCCTAAGATGTGATCAATACGATAGGCATCGAAGTATTCTGCCATCTTATGGAAACGTTTTTTCCACCACTTATAACCATCCTGTTGCATGGTATCCCAATTGTAGGTTGGGAAACCCCAGTTTTGACCAGTCTCCGAGAAAGGATCGGGTGGAGCCCCCGCTTGTCCATTGAGGTTGAAGTAATGCGGCTCGGTCCATGCTTCTACGCTGTTCGGACTGATACCAATAGGGATATCACCTTTCAAAAGAACACCTTTGCTACGGGCATATTCACTGGCAGCACGTAGTTGGATATGCAATACGTATTGTAAGAAGTAATTGAAGCGAGCAATGGGACGACATGCTGTATCTTCCTCTGCCATTCGTGAAATGACTTCTTCGTGGTAAACCTGATGTTCCGGCCAGTTACGAAATACCGGTGTTCCATATTTGTCTCTCAAATAACAGAAGACAGAGTAGGGAACCAGCCAGTGTTTGTTCTCTTTGAAGAACTGGCGGAAACCAGTCGATTCCAGTAATGTTTCTCCCATCTGTTGGAATAGGAGATGCAGATACTTCAGTTTGTATTGATTTACAGCTTCATAATCTACTTGTGGCAGAGCATTCAATTTCAACCGTTGTTGTTCAAAACTTTCCCGTTGTCCGGCATCTTCTAATGCTTCCAATTGATTCAGATCAATATGCATCGGATGGAAGGCATAGATCGAAATACTGTTATATGGATATGAATCAGTCCAAGTATGGGTGATAGTGGTATCATTAATCGGAAGAATC
>ULYJ01017770.1_pt1 | contig 11263 bp, 8 predicted proteins | sample 1962111 | NCBI WGS metagenome assembly ULYJ01 (sample SAMEA4835861, study PRJEB28245) | human gut metagenome | biome: gut microbiome; material: fecal sample | place: Denmark | collected 2008
GCGCTCCCCGGCCGTATCGTCGACGGTGAGGGGTTCCGATTGCCAGGTTGACGGGCGCGTGGTGTCGCTGTCCATACGGCGATCCCCGGCGAATCCGCTGTCGGAACGCTCGCCGGTGCCTTCGCGCGCCGATATCCGCGTGCTGTTGTCGGGAGACGTCTGTTCGGCGCTGACCGACACGGCGGTCTACCGTTTTCCCGGCACGCTGAGCACGGCGTCGTATGGCCGTCAGCCGCTGTGGCTGACCTGTGACGATATGCGCGTGCCGGATGTGGTTTCTGCGCCTTCCGGAACGGCCCGCATCGTCAAGGCCATGCAGCAGGGGCTACTGCGCGCCTGCGACCGCCTGTCGGATCAGGCGCGCGTGCTGGTGCCGGGGCTGACCGTCGGCGTGCTCGGGCAGGATGCGGTCCGGGTGCGCGATACCGCATCCGGTGCGGCGTCACATGGGTCTGAAGAAGGCCTGTTATCGGGGACGGAACGTGTCGGCGGCGTCGATGTCGCGTATGCGGCGCTACTCGAGGAGCAGTTCCGGCGCAGCGGCATCATGCACCTGATGGCGGTGTCGGGAGGGCATTTCATGGTCATCGCGGGGCTGGTGCACAGGCTGTGCTCCCGCGTGCTCGCCCCTCGATGGGCGACAGGACTGGTGATGGCGGTGTCGGACGTGATGCTGGCGATAGTCGTGTTCCCGTCCGATTCGGTACTGCGCGCATTGCTCATGGGACTGTTCGGCGCTGCCGCGGTGGCGGCTGGCCGTCGAGGGCAGTCGGTGAGTTCGCTGAGCTGGACGGTGATCATCGTCCTTCTCATCGCTCCCTCGATGTCGGTCAGCTACGGTTTCGCGTTGTCCTGCGCGGCCGTATTGGGCATCGTGCTGTTCGCCGGCCCTTTGACCGATTGGCTGGCGTGCGTGCTGCCCCGATTGCTGTCGGCTCCGCTCGCCATGACCATCGCCGCGCAGTCGCTCACCCTGCCGATACAGATCCTGATGGATCCGCAACTGCCTCTCGCCTCGGTGCCGGCGAATCTGCTCGTCGGCCCGGTCGTGGGATTCGCCACCATGGTAGGGCTCGCCGCGCTGTTCATATCCTGGCTGATGCCGCAATGCGGATACGTCTTGGCCTGGATTGCGGGATGCGGCACGTCCGTCATGGAACGTGTAGCCGCGATGGTGTCGGACAACGAGTTCGCGACCATGCCGTGGGCCGGTGACATACCGGGTGCATTGCTGATGGTGTTGGTCGAATCGGCGTGCGCCACGGTGCTGATACTGGCCACCCGATGGTTGCGTCTGCTGAGATCCGACGGATCCGGCGACGGCGGCCAGTCGTTCCGTCCCCGTCTGCGTGACCGGATACGGATATGGTGGTCGCAGACCGTAACGATGTTCGACGGCGACACCGACGGAGGAGACCGGCCGGTGCCGCACACGAAAGTCGCGGCGGGAGCCATTCCCGTCGCATCGATGACGGGAGCGCATGACGGCTCTTGTCCAGCTGTATGGGAAGATGGAGACCATGGCAAACAAGGCAGGCTCGCAAGCCCCGTTCATCATCGTGTTCGGCGGTGACGCATATCTCAATAAGCGAACTGGGCGCGATCTCATCCGCCGTGCGCTGCACGATCGGCCCGACGCCGAGCGCATCGACCTGGATGCGACCGGCTGCGACCAGTACGCATTCGATGAGGCCGTCAGCCCTTCCCTGCTCGCCGATGTTGCCGTGGTCGTCGTCGACAATCTGCAGAACGCCGACGACAAGCTGGGCGAATCCATGGTGCGCTACTGCCGTCAGGCATGCGCCGATCCGGGTGCATCCAGCATCGTCATCTGCCGGCATGAAGGAGGGGTCAAGGGCAAACGGCTGCTCGACCAACTCGTCAAGGCGGGCGCGTGCAAGGAGACGGTCGCCGACCTGAAGAAACCGGAGGCGAAACTCAACTTCGTGCTGCAGATATTCGAGGGGGAGCGCCGCCGCGTCGAGCCATTGGCCGCCCAGCAGCTCGTCGCGGTGCTCGGCGAGCGGACCGGAGAAATGGCCGCCATGTGCTCCCAACTGTGCTTCGATTTCGATGACGACCCCATCACCCTGGATCTCGTCAACCGGTACCTGACCTCGAACCCGCAGGTGACCGGTTTCTCCGTGGCGGACAAGGCCATAGCCGGTCGCACGGCCGAGGCCATCATCGCCATGCGTTCCGCCGTCGAACAGGGAACGGACCCCATCGCGCTGATCGGCGCGCTCGCGATGAAACTGCGCACCATCGCCAAGGCATCCGCAGTCAAGGCCGGCACCATCACGCAGGCCCAGGCGAAAACGAACCCGTGGGTGCTGAAAAACGCCATGAGACAGCTTTCGGGTTGGACCTCGGCGGGACTCGGGCAGTGCATCCGCATGCTCGCCTGGGCGGACGAACAGAGCAAAACCAACGGGGGCGACCCCGTATACGCGCTGGAGAGGTGCATCGAACTGATCAGCCACAAAGGAAGGGACTGACCGCGCCGGAGAACGGCGCCCTGCGGCGAGGCGACCACGGCCGGGTGCCCGCAGAGCATGCATGACATGAACGACGACATCGAAATTGAAACAGGAACGGCAAGGACGGGAATGAAAGAAACGATGGAAACAGCGGAAACGGGCAACGCCGGCGTGACACGGAACCAGGGAGCCGACGCCGCGCATCCCGTCGTTGTGCGCGTGCCCACCGACGACGACATGCGCGAACTGGGCCGGCGTGTGGCCTTGCTGCTGCACGGCGGCGACGTACTGTTGCTGTCGGGCCCGCTGGGCGCAGGCAAGACGACGTTCGCGCAGGGCATCGGCGCCGGATTGGACATAACGGAACCCATCGTGTCGCCGACGTTCACCATCGCCCGCGAACTTGACGGACGATTCGCCGACGGGTCGCACGCCCACCTGGTGCATGTCGACGCGTACCGCCTCGGCGGCGACGCCTATGCGCCCGGACAGGACGTCGAGGAAAGACTGCTGGACGAGTTGGAATCGCTCGGTCTCGACGAGGAGCTGGAGGACCCCGGAGCCAACACCGTGATCCTGATGGAATGGGGCGAGCAGATGGCCTCCACGTTGGCTCCGGAACGTCTGGAAGTCCATATCGACCGCCCGCTCGATGACGGGCAGGACGACAAAACCGCGCAGAGGCAGCCGACAAGCGATGGCACCAGAGTCGTCACGCTGGTACCGGTCGGCCCGGCGTGGGATGGGGCGCGCATCTCGCGATTCACGACCCCGACCGCCTGATGATGGTGACTGACGGACGATGTAGACTCGTACAGGTTGCGTATGAACGGGAGGAACAAATGCAGGCGACTGATGGTTGCACGTTGGTGATCGACACCTCGTACGGTTCGACCGTGGGAGTAGTGGGTCATGAGCCCATCGTGGAGACCGATTCACGCACCCACGTCGAGAAACTGCAGGTCAACATCGCCCGTGCGATGGATGCCGCCGGGCTCGGTCCCGCGGACATCAGCTGCATCGTCGTCGGCGTCGGCCCGGCCCCGTTCACCGGACTGAGGGCGGGGCTGGTCACAGCCAAGGCGCTCGCCTTCGCCACGGGGGCCCGGCTAATCGGTCAGAACATCCTCGACCCGCAGGACGCCATGCTGCGCGCCGCCCTGCGCGGCGATGCCGTCATAGCGGACGCGGCCGGATTCCTCGCGGATGTGTCGCATACGGCGCAAAATGGCCAGGTGGACGGGAGACCGGAGCCGGAACATCACATCACTCTGTGCGTGAATGACGCCCGTCGCAAACAGTTGTACTTCTCCCTGAACCATGAGGCTGGCGTGACGGGCTCAGAGACGGATTCCTGCCATTGGATCGCTATGGACATCGACTACCCCGGCCATATCGTGGAGCGGGTCAACGCCGAGGTACGCCGTCGCGCGGAGATTGGCGGCATGCGATACATCGTGGACGTGGTCGGTCACGGGGCGGCCCGATACGCCGACGCATGGCAAAGCCTGGATGCTCTCGGCTCGGTGGTCGAGGGATCCATTCTGGATGCGGGGGCGGCCGGCTTGGCGATGTTCGCCGAGATGGCGCTGAAACATGCCGACGACGAAGCGCCCGTCGAACCGCTGTATCTGCGCCGGCCCGATGCCGAAGTACCCAGCCCGCTCAAACACGTGCTGAACCATGCTGGCGCGCAGAGGGCGGACTGATGCTGCGCGAACTGGACGATATCGGGCGGGAGACGGCCGTCGGCGCGATAAGGGCGCTGGAAGTCGAGCTGTTCGGCAACCATGCGTGGAGCGAGGCCTCGATCAGGCAGGAGCTCGACGCGCCGGCACGCGTATACGTCTTCGACGTGGACGAGGCGGATGGGCGCGACACGGACCGTGAACCCGCCATCCGCGGATTCGCCGGATACTGGTATGACGGCGACGACGCGGAGATCATGGACATAGGCGTCAGCAAGACCCATCAGAGGCAGGGCATCGCGGTCGCGATGATGAATCACCTGATATCTCGCGCACATCGACAGGGAGCCAGACGGATGCTGCTCGAAGTCAGCGTCGTCAACGACCCGGCCATCGCGTTGTACCACCGGTTCGGATTCCAGCGCATCGGACTGCGCAAACGGTACTACCAGCCGGAAGGCATCGACGCGTATGTGATGGCGCTTGACCTTGAACCGCGCATCGTCGGGTTCAGCGGCAATGGCGGTGTGGCTGGTGCCGCCGGTGATACGTCCGCCGCCGGCGACATGACGAAACAAACAGGACAGGAGACGCAACCATGAGCGAACCGATCGTACTGGGCATCGAATCGACATGCGACGAAACCGCCGCTGCAATCGTACAGGGGCGCACGCTGCGTTCCAACGTCGTCGCCTCGTCGATGGAGGAGCACGCCCGTTATGGCGGCGTGATTCCGGAAATCGCCTCTCGCGCGCACGCCGAGGCGTTCGTGCCATGCGTGTCCCAGGCGCTCTCCGACGCTGGGTTGGGACTTGGCGACGTGGATGCCATAGCGGTGTCGGCGGGCCCCGGCCTCGCCGGATGTCTCGCCGTGGGCGTTTCGGGTGCCAAAGCGCTTGCATGGGCGGCGAACAAGCCGTTGTACGGCATCAATCATGTCATCGGGCATATCGCCGTCACGCAGCTGCAATTCGGGTCGTTTCCTGAGGATACGCTGGCGTTGATCGTGTCCGGTGGACACACGTCGCTGTTGCATGTGCGCGATGTCGCGCGGCATGTCGACGTGGTCGGCACCACGTTGGATGACGCTGCGGGGGAGTGCTTCGACAAGGTCGCGCGTTTGCTGGGCTTCCCGTACCCCGGCGGCCCGCATATCGACCGTCACGCTCAGCTGGGCGATCCCAAGGCCATCAAGGTGCCGCAGGGCCTGACTCAGGGGAAGGCCGGTGCGGCGCATCCGTATGATTTCAGCTTCTCCGGCGTCAAGACCGCCGTCGCACGGTGGATTGAGGAACAGCAGGCGGCGGGGCGGGACGTTCCCATTGACGACGTGTGCGCTTCGCTGGCTGACTCCGTGGCCACGGTTCTGGCCCGTAAGGCCATGCGCGGGTGCGAGCAGTATGATTCCAAGACTCTGATCGTAGGCGGAGGGTTCTCCGCCAACTCGCAGCTGCGTGCGAAGCTGCTCGAATACGGCGAGCGGGCCGGAGTCGAGGTGCGCATCCCTCGGCTCAAGCTGTGCACCGACAATGGCGCGATGGTCGCCATGCTCGGCGTGAACCTCGTAGAGGCCGGCGAGGCCCCTTCCGCACCCGATTGCCCCATCGATTCCGCCATGCCCATGAACAAAATCTGCATGTAGCCCCTCCGCCTCGCGGATTGCACTCGCCTACAAACAGCGGGAACTGTTTGTAGGCGAGTGCAATCCGGGAGGCCCGTGGCCGCAGGCCATCCCCACTTGCAGGGCCCGGAGAGCTGTCGCGAAGCGACTGGGGGCGGTCATCCGCAGCAATGCGGCGGATAGCCACTTGCGTCCCCGCATTGCCACACCATCGATATTTCGCGTCAAAATCGCATTGTGTGGCTTTCCATCTGCCATACCGCGCGATGTGAGCCTTCACATCGCGTGGTATGGCCGACATTCGAATCATAGGACGGCCATTTTGCAATGATTCGGGATTGTTCTCGTCTCCGTCCCTTGCCACACCATCTTAAAAACCATCAGAATTCGCATAGTGTGGCACGCGGAGACGCGCACACGACGGCGCATGCGATGCATCGGTGCGCAGGTGCGGGATGAGCGCGGGAAAGCAAAAACCCTCAACGTTTCCGTTGAGGGTTTTCTATGGCTCCTGCGGCTGGGCTTGAACCAGCGACCGTCCGATTAACAGTCGGATGCTCTGCCAACTGAGCTACGCAGGAATGATTTCCTGTGCTGAGCTAACTGCTGTGCACAAGATGAATATATTACACACAAATCACATGGATGCAACTTGAGTGCTCGCCTCGGCGTGTCGCCTGTAATTCCAATGGTTGATTGATGACGAGAACTGACAGTCGGATGCCGCGGACACAAGCAAATTATCGGTTTATCGACGGTTTCGCCCGCGAATCATCGGGCATTGTCAGGCGATTCCAGCAGCAAGTGCCGTGCAGTATCGGCGCGACACGCCGAAATGTGGATAACTCCCGAGCCTTCGACCACATCGGTCGTTTTTCGCCCTCCGCCGTGCATCGGTGTGCGATGCTGGGGATGCCGGGGCGCGGGGACGTTCCGGCGACCGACGACGGAATGGGGGGAAGAGACTGATGCTGAATGATGATTTAGATGGGCAGCGGGGAGCGTGGCACCATCCTCAGGTGCGGTATGACCGCCATGCCATACGGCGCAGGCAATTCGCGCTTCGCCGCAGGGAGCGTTGCAAACGGACCATGATCCGGCTGTGCTGCATGTCCGTTGCCGTGATGTTCGCTGCGATGATGAACTGGGCGCTATTGCGGGTGCCCTCCGCATCCGCCGGGGAAGAGGTCTTCACCGCGGTGACGTTATGCGCAGGGCGACAGGCGGCGTGTCGGACGGTATGGCTTTGGCCTGTGGGTCAGCCGGCCGTCATCGCGGATTTCGACCCACCTGACCGGCCATGGCTTTCCGGGCATCGCGGCGTGGATCTGCAGGCATCCGACGGCGATGAACTGTATGCCCCTGCGGATGGCATCATATCGTTCGCCGGGAGTGTCGGCGGTAAGTCGGTCGTCAGTGTCAACCACGGTGACCTTGTGTCGACGTTCGAGCCGGCGCATACCGAGGGCGTTGCCGGAACAGCCGTGAGACGCGGCGACGTCATCGGCGAAGTGGGAGGGGCGTCCGACCATTGCGACGGCCGATGCCTCCATTGGGGAGTCAGGAGGGTTCGACTGCAAAACGAGGGGACGGCGACGACATATCTTGATCCGCTCGCCCGTGTGAGACCCATGCGCATCGGCCTGAAACCCGATTGACGGCGATGCTGCCCCGAATTCGTATGGAAAAGCCGTACAATTGAACGGTGGCGATGTAGATGCCACCCGTTCGCCGGAACGACCGGCCCACAGTCGAGGGGAGCGCTGAAATGCTCAAGGAATATACGCAACCGGTCACCAAGCCCATTGACGGCGATAAAAACGTGTTCTCGGTGCTGGTCGAACGCGCTGAACGCAAGCCCGACGAGCCGCTGGTCTCGTACAAGGACGGTACCGGCTCATGGCGCTCGTTCACGGCCGCCGAATTCCGCGACAAGGTCATCGCACTGGCCAAGGGCCTGATCGCCCGTGGCGTCATGCCAGGGGACGCGGTGTCGATCATCTCTTCCACCTCATGGCAATGGGCTGCGCTGGACATGGCCATCATGTCCATCGGCTCCCTCACCGTGCCCGTCTACGAGACCAACTCGCCGGCTCAGGTCGCCACGATCTTCAATGACTCCCAGGTGACGATGGCGTTCGCCGAGAACGATGCGCAGCGTGACAAGATCGAGTCCGTCCGCTCGCGCTGCAGCACGCTGAAAGACGTGTACGTCATCGATTTCGGTGCGCTGAACACGCTGGAGGAATACGGGCGTGGAGTGAGTGACGAGGAGTTCTGGGAGCGCGAGCGTCTGGTGAAGGGCGACGACCTGGCAACCATCGTGTACACGTCGGGCTCCACCGGCATGCCGAAGGGCATTGAACTGTCACACGGCAACTTCGTGTACGTCACCTATGCCGGTACGCAATCCATGCCCGACATCGCCTATGGGCGTGACCGCCGTCTACTGCTGTTCCTTCCGCTGGCTCACGCATTCGCGCGGTACATGGTGCTGTACTGCTTTGCCGGTGACGTGGAGCTGGGGCTGTCCAACAACCTCAAGACCATTCTGTCTGATTTCGGCGAGTTCAAGCCGTCCTTCATACTGGCCGTGCCGCGCATCTTCGAGAAGGTGTACAACGCCGCCTCGCAGAAGGCGGGTGCCGGCATGAAGGGGCGCATCTTCGCCAAGGCCGCGGCCACCGCACGCGAATGGTCGCACGCGCAGCAGGAGGGCAACGGGTTCTCGGCCTCGCTGCGGATGCGCCACGCCATGTACGACCGCCTGATCTATCGCACGATCATGGGCGTGTTCGGCGGCCACTGCGAATATGCGGTGTCCGGCGGCGCTCCCCTGGACGGGGCCATCGCACACTTCTTCAACGGTGTCGGACTGCCGCTGCTTGAGGGGTATGGCATGACGGAGACCTGCGCCCCGGCCATGGTGAATCCAACCAAGGGATATCGCATCGGCACGGTCGGCCTGCCGCTGCAGGGGGTGTCGGTAGGGCTCGGCGAGGACGGCGAACTATGCATCAAGAGCCGTGCGGTCTGCGTCGGATACCATAACCATCCTGAAATCACCCAGAGCCAGATCGTTGACGGATGGTTGCACACGGGGGACCTCGGCGACATCGACGACGACGGGTTTGTCACCATCACCGGACGCAAGAAGGACCTGATCATCACGGCAGGCGGCAAGAACGTGTCTCCGGGCATATTGGAGGCCAGCGTGATGACATCGCCGGTGGTGGACCAGTGCGTCGTCATCGGTGACCGTAAGCCGTTCATCGCGGCGATCGTCTCCCTGGATCTCGATGAGACCAACGCCTGGCTGGCCGCGCAGGGTGTGGAGCAGGTCTCCGACCTCGCCGAAGCCGTGCGCAACCCGATCGTCTATGCCGAGGTCGAGCGCGCGGTCAACGCCGCCAACGATCTGGTGTCGCGGGCAGAGTCGATTCGCAAATTCGAGATCGTGCCGGAGCCGTTCACCGAGGAGAACGGACTGCTGACCGCCAGCATGAAGGCACGCCGTCAAGCGGTGATCGACCACTTCGGCGAACTCATCGACACGCGCATTTACGCCCCGAAGGGTCGCTGAGCGGAAGTCCAGCCGGGCAACGAGTCGGCCGTCACCTCAACCGGTTCCCGTCATCATGACGGATGGTTGGGGTGACGGCCGACTCGCGTATATCCCGGTATTGCCGCGCCTGCTACATTCCCTATGACGCGCAATCCCTGCGTCTGTCACATCCCCGCGTCGGCCAGAGTGATGTAGCCGGGGTCGATCAGCGTGCTCTTGAGGTTCGACGCGCTGACCGCGACCAGGTCGGGGCGCAGCGTCGGCATGTTCTTCCCCGCGACGCCCGGATACGTCCCCTTGGTCAGGTTCTGCAGCGATTTCACCGCCGTGCCCTGATTGATTTTCAGGCACATCTGCGCGAGCTGCGTCGCGGCGCCCTTGCGGTCCTCGACGGCGGTCATCCATTGATGGCCGCTGACGAGTTGCGGCAGTTCGTCGACGTACGCGCCATATCCGGTGATGATGGGCCACTGCGTGTCCCTGGCCTTTTCCGAGGCCGACCCGTCGTTGGCGGCGTCGCCGTCGTTTTCCGGCGCCTTGATCGGATCCGGCACCTTCTTGCGGTGGAGATCCTGCTTTCCGGTGATGTTGCCGACGATTCCGGGCAGTGTGATGGAAGGGTTGATGTCGGCCGCCGAACCGGTGTATCCGAGATGGTCGAGCGCGTCGACCACTCCGGAAGCCACGTAATCGTTCATGGCGATGATGCCGTCGATTCGGGTGTGCGAGGCCGAATCCTTCTGTTTGAGACGATTGGTGATCTCGTCGGTGATGCGCGAATCCTTGTCGATTTTGAAGGCGACCGACTCCCACTGCCCGTCGGTCGTGTCGGCCGTCAGCAGTCCGGACGGACTGTATGCCGTGCCCTTCTTGAAATACGGCTGCAGCACGGACCAGGCGCCTGCGAAGGCCTCCTTGGCGAATTCGTCGTCACTGCCGTCAGCGGATGCGGTGTAGGGCAGCAGGATCTCCACGGCCTTCGGATTGTCCTTGCTGATGGTGTCGAGTTGCAGTTTGTCGGCAAGCTTGCTCGCCTGGATCTGCCCGATGCGTTCGGCTGTCGACAGTTCGACGAAAGCGTCGGGGGTGAAGTCCTTCACCGGATTGGCCACGAGCACCACGTGCATGCCCGAGTCCTTGGCCAGCTGCAATGCGTTCGCCATACGGGGCATCGATTCCGTGTCCGTCGAGTCGGATGCGTTATCCGAGCTGGATGCATTCGCCGATTCGGATGTGTCGGTCGATTCCGATGCATCCGTTGAACCGGCCTCGTCTGAACCGGTCCTATCCGTCGCCGTGCCGCTCGTCTGGCTGACGTAATCGCCGTATTGCCGGGTGGATGTCTGCGTTTCGGCTGCGGGCGCGACGATCAGCGTTATTTCCTTCTCGTCAGCACCGTCTTTCTTGTTGGCGCTGTCTTTCCCGCTTTGCGCCGACACCGCATGATTGACGACGTAATCCTGAATGTCCTGGCTCTGCTTGGCGAGGTCACTGGATGTGGTCGTGGTGATGTTCGCGGATTTGAATCCTTGCTTCTTGAGCTCGGAGGTGATGTCGGGCACCAGTTTCGCCCACTTGTTCAACGGCGTGTGCTGGGAGAGGGTGATGCCGTCCGATGGGGTGAATATCGCCACCGCCCCGGTGGATTGCGTGACGGTGCCGCCGTCCGGAGTGTTGGTATCGTCCGTTGACGCGCATCCCGCCGTCGTGAGCAGAAGACCCGTCGCCATCGCGGCGGCGATGAGTTTCAGACAAGACACCATGCGTCGTCCTGACATGGTCACGCCCTTTCAGTCATGCGAATACTGTAACTTTCGATTGTAGCCTCACCATACGCACAAGGCCCGCATCTCGTGTGGGGACATGGGATGCGGGCCTTGATGGCGATGGATTGCCGGCGGCGATCACC
>ULYJ01003771.1_pt1 | contig 11063 bp, 7 predicted proteins | sample 1962111 | NCBI WGS metagenome assembly ULYJ01 (sample SAMEA4835861, study PRJEB28245) | human gut metagenome | biome: gut microbiome; material: fecal sample | place: Denmark | collected 2008
AGCAAACGTCGTGCTAGCAGCGCCAACAACGAGAGCCGTCGTCAGAGCGGATACGAGAGTCTTTTTCATAAAGAACTCCTCCTTCAAAAAATAGAATGAAACGTTACGTCCTAGTTCTATCGGAGGATTCCTCATGAGTATCCATGTTTCCTCAGTCTCATCCTTCGATTTCCCTTCGGACAAGATTATTATAGCAGATATAAATTTTTTCGTCAAATTAGATACTGCTGAGAGATATGCCATTAAAAAACCTCCTGAACATGGAGGGGGAATTTTCCGTTCAGGAGGTTGGGAGAAACATATTTACAATCTTTGAGAGGGGGGAAACTTCTGATCAGCCGGGGATAACGATATCCAGAACAGCCTGGCGGAATGCGTCATAGCCTTGATCCACAAGGATCTGATAGAGATGCATATCCGATGCCTGCGAGTAGACGTAATTGCGCAGGTTGTAGAACTTGCTGCTGTCAGGGTCCGCCTTTGTCAGGCCATAGTCCGACAGAGCGACTTTCTTCAAGTACTCCTGCGTCCAGGACGAAATGCCCGAGGTCAGGACGAAGTCATGATCGCCGAGGTGCACCAAGAAGGATTCCGGACGTCTCGGCAGTGGCAGCGTCTCACCGTCCGGTGCCAGATAGCCTTCTTTGATCGGATCTTTGCCAGCAATGATGGCTGCTGCCTTGATATAGCCGACCGGTTTCTTTTCTTCACTCGGCCAGCCCGCATGATCATGGGATACCGCCACAGCAACTACAACATCCGGACGCAAGCCGCGGTACATGCAGTCTGCGACCTGCTGGATGTGATGGCAGCCCGTGCCGGCAATCTTGATCTCCGGCAGGCACTTGTGATCCGGAGTCCACTGCAGGATCCATGGTTTAGTCAGGTCGTGCAGCAGCACCGCTTCCGTCAACAATTCACGATTCATGGAATAGCCGAAGAATTGCTCGTAATTCTCGATCAGGCTCAGTCCTGTCTGGAGATCCGTTGCGACATGCGTGATCAGGCCGCATGGATACGCGTGATGACCGCCCCAGCCTGCACCGGCAGCATCCCAGAAATTCAATTTATTCTTGACTTCGGGGAAAATCTGGTCGATCGTGTTCTCTTCTTTGATATATCCAGCGGCCAGCAGTGCCTTGCGGCAGGCTTCCTTGCTCGCCTTATCCGGGTATTTCTTCAAGATCAGCGGCTTCGGAGATTTCAGTCCCTCTAAAACGACCTTCTTGATCGTCTCATCCTGAAGGCCATTCGCCTTGTCCATGAGCCAGTTATAGCCATACTCGCGCAGCGGTGAGCGCTTAGCCATCTCCGTTGGCGACAGTTTCTCCATCTCCGAGAATTTGATGGCCGTCGTCTCGATATCGCGCGGTGCAGCCGAGCCCTGCTTAGGCAGGATGGAAGCAGCCGCAAATGCAGCAGCAGCGCCTGCAGCCGTTTTCAGAAAATCCCTGCGATCGATTGATTTGTCCCAGATTGCCATAATAAACCTCCTTCCATTGTGCGATATACAGCAAACAGGCCTAAGAGGCCTGTCCGCTGAATCAAAGTTGGTTTTTGAGGATATGCTTCATCAGCATCAGACATCCTGATGCGCGGCGAGCCACTGACTCCAGCTCGTCTTGAACCCATTGGCGTGATTCTCCTGGACATACTGATAGAACTTCTCTACCATATGGGCTTTCTGGTGATAGTAGTCAGCCTTCCACTGATCCGGCTTCGGTTTTGCGATTTCATAAGCAACGTAGTTGCCGCCGAGCAGATACTGACGCGAGAGGATATCGCCAAGCGAGACATCCGGGTTCTTCATCATATCGTACATAGCCATGTAAGCCGTCGTGCGACCTGCACCAGCCTGGCAGTGGAAATGCAGCCAAGCATTCGCCGGTAGCGTGCGCGTGAAGTTGATGAACTCATCGATATTGGCGGCCGACGGCCAGATGTGATCCGTTGCCGCAATGCGATAGTAATGGAGGCCATTCTTCTCGACCAACTGCTGTTCCGTCATGACGGAATCAATCTTGACTGGTTTCGGATCGATTGGCATCTTGTCCTTGTCGAGCGCTGCTACGATAAGGCTCTTACCTCTTGCTGCGTTCAGGCGGCTATTCTCATCCTTGAGGACCTCTGCCTTGTTCTTACCGAGGTTGCCCCAATCGCGCAGGCCATACCAGCTGACTGCATTGCCGTTGAAAACACCATGCGTCTCCTGACGGAGGTCCATGATGTAGATAGGGCCCTTAGCCTGCTGCTTGAGAACAGGCAGCATTGCCTGGAGCTCACCATTGGAGAATTCCGCACTGCCCGACATGTAGAGCGTATCAAGGCCCTTGCGCGTCGGCGTCGGGTTGAAGCCCTTGCCTGTCTTCTTGAGATTGACATCCGTCCTGAAGGCCGAATTCATCGTGCGGAAGTTGCGTGGCAGCTGATTGCGGTCTTTCGTGTCCATGCGCCAGATGTAACCGCTGTAATCCGGTTCCCACGAATTGACCTTGTTCTTCTTGGCCCAGACACTGTACGGCGTCTTGAGGTCAGGATTCTCTTTTACATAATCATAGAAATGCTGGACAAACTGATAGCGTTCGATATACGCCTTGCGGCCATAGTTCTTCTTCTTATCTGGAATCTCGCTGAGGTCGACAATGCCGATGAGCTTCTGACGCTGGATGATGTCGTCGAAGCTGACATCCTTCGCGTTCTTGAGGATATCGTGCATGACCATGAAGATAGTCGTGCGCCCCATGCCGGCATAGCAGTGATAATGCAGCCATGCATCCTTTGGCAGGGATTTGTAGAACTCCAGGAACTTGTCGACATCGGGATCATCCGGGCGGAAATGATCCTGCAGCGTCAGGCGGAAGTAATTGGCACCATGCTGCTTGACCATCTCTTCCTCGGTGCGAACTTTGTTGTAGTTGACATAAACCGGGGAAAGAATCACGTTCTTTTTATCGTCAAAGCGATAAATCGATTTGACCGTGCTGTCCTTGAGCGAAGCAAGCTGCTCTTTTTCCAGCGGGATGATGATATCTTCTGTGCGTCCATCATTGCCCCAATCGTGGTTAGCGAACCAGCTGACAGCCGTGCCATTGAGGTAGCCATGCGATTCTCCGCGCAGATCCACATCGTAGAACTGCGATGGTTTTACCGGCACTTTCTTAAGGATTGCTTCCAGCTCTTTCTCGGAGAAACAGCTGGAGGCCGAGACATTCATCGTGTCCATGCCCTTACGGGTCGGCATGATACCGGTCTTCGTCACACCGACGTACTTATCGCTGCCCATGCGGAAGTTGCGCGGCAGCTGGTTGACGTCAGCGCGGTCAATCTTCAGCGCAAGTTTCGGCGGATTCTTGACGACAGCCGGAGCCTGTGCCTCAGCGGAGACCTCCTGCACGACGGCAGCTGGTGCCTGTGCAGCCCACGAGGTCCCCGGCAGCTGTGCACTGCCGAGCATAACAGCAACGGCAACAGAGAGCAATGTCTTTTTCTTGAAACTTATCATAAGATTTTCACTCCTCTTCTAAAGCAAACATATGCTTTATATACGTAGCGAATCAAATTTTACCGTACCTTTGATCAGAATTCAAATCCATTTTCCTTTGTCCACTGCGTGTACGTTTTCTTGAGCTGTGGATTAGCCTTGACGTATTCGTAGAAATGACGCGTGAACAAAGCGCGCTTCGGATAGTTCGCTTTCTTATAGGCATCCTTCGTTGTCTCTGCCGACTTGCGGACATCTTGACCACCAAGCAGCACTTCGCGCGTCATGATATCGTCGTAGGAAAGCTTGTCGGCGTTCTTAATCATATCCATGAGCGAGAGGAAAATCGTCGTGCGGCCTACACCGGCCTCGCAGTGAACATGAATCCAAGCATTTTTCGGCAATTTCTTGTAGATGGCCAAGAATTCATCGACATTTGCCGGGGTCGGTGCAGAGTAGTCCATGACCGGCACACGATAGTACTTGACGCCCATCGATTTGACGAACTGTTCTTCGGTCTGTACCGAATTGACATGTTCGACCTTCTGTGAAGCGATGTCCTTGTGTTTGTCCAGCGTAGCCACATCCACATCCTGGTTCATCTTGGCCGTCTCAAGCATGCTCTTCTCGCGGCGGTCAATCTCCTTGGCCGACTGCCCCTTATTGAAGGTCTTGTAGCGCGAATACCAGCTGATGCCATCGTCATTGATATAGCCGTGCGATTCATTGCGCAGGTCAATGACGACGAGGTCTTTAGCCGGTACATGCTTCAGGAGTTCCTTGAATTCGTTCTTGGAGAAGAAGCTGCTGCCGGACTGGCGCAGATTATCCAGGCCTTCGCGCGAGGGGTAGATTCCATCCTTTGCCGTCTTATATTGGCTCTGGGCCGTGCGGAAATTTGCTGGCATCTCTGAGACAGCGGCGGGGCGATCGTATTTGAGAATCTGCACGCCTGGTGCCGGCTCTGCGGCAAATGCCGCAGCCGTCGACAACATCGCCGCAACAGTAAAGGCTGCAATCCTTTTGCTAATTCTTGAATAATTCATGCTGACATCTTCCTCCTTCATGGATCTTAGTGGGTTCGTCTCTTAGAACTTCGTTGTGAACTTCAGATACGTGGAATAGTGCGGGGATTTTTCCAGAGAATTGCCATCTGTATCCACATTGGCACTATCCGGATTCGTATGTGCCCAATAACGGAGCAGCGAGAGCTTCGTGTGATCGCTCGTTGCATAATCCATGATCAGGCCAAAGCCCTTGAAGCCATCGGCTGTGATGTAATCATTCCAACCCGAATAGTCATTATCCATAAAGAGGTTCTGATCGATGTTGAGATACTGTCCGATGATATCCCAAGTACCCTTCTTCTTGGCCTTGCCGTAATTCAGGCTGATGACATAGCCTTGTGTATTCTTATTGGCACCAACGTAGTCGTAGCCATACGCATTATGTGAACTATCGAACCAAGGTTTTTCCTTATTGGTATTCCTTACATATTCAGCTGAGATACCAAACTTACCCTTAATCGGCGTCGAGCCGTAAACACCGAGATACCGTTCAGGCTGCTGCGTGCCGAAATACAGGCCAGCATATGCATCCTTCGAGAAATCGTGCTGATACTGTGCGAATTTCAGCAGGCGCGTGCGAGTAGGTGGTTCATTCTTATTTGTATCATTGGCCAGATAATCCTGCGAATCGCGGCCGTAGCCGACATACAACGTGTCACGCGGCGTCATCTTATAGTTAGCCGTGAACTGATTCACACTTGATTTAGAGAGCCAGAGGCCTTCACCAAGGGATACCGTCTGAACACCAGCCTTCACATAGACAGGACCAAAGGAGCGACCGACATATGCCTGCTCTAATTTGATCTTGTTCTTTTCCGAAGAGTACTTTTTACCATTTGGTTCAGACGAAGTCGATTTGAATTTGAGTCCAAGGCCGACATCGTACGTCTTATCCACCACCGTCGTCGCCAAGATCTTAGCCTGTGCCTTGATCTTTCCGGTTTTTGTCTCGTCATACATGTAGCCGGATTTCGTGGAACCGGACCACTTGATCGTCGGCGCCTCTTTCTTGGCCTTCTTCTCGCTCTTGGCTGCCTCCTGCTTCTCCTTAGCGGTAGCCAGGCTGTTTTCCAGGTCGGTCAAACGTGCCGTCAGGTCATTGATCTCAGCCTGCATTGCTGCTACGTCCATATCTGCAGCAGCGGCTTCTGCTGTGCCACCATTAAAGCATACTGGCATCAACATTGAGGCCGTAAGGCCCAAGACGATTGCTTTCTTTTGATTCTTCATCTGCAAATCCCCCTAATGTGATTCTTGTGATTCTTCCTGATGACAGAAGGTCAAGCGCGCTGTTATGACTTATCTGACTCTTATTGTAGCAGATTGTTCCATATCAATTCCTCTTGTATTTTGCGGAAACCTCACGAAAATCTATGCATTCTTGCGTTTATTTGTATTATAGGTAATTTTCTGATTACAAAAGACAGTATAAAAATAGATGTATAGACTCTTAATCTATACATCTATTTATTAAACTAAGACTTCAAAAACCTGTTCAGGATCAGAAGAAGAAGTTCACCTGACCGAAGAGGCCTTCTGCATCGCGGTCCGAATCGAGCTTCTTGCCGTTGAAGTACTGGATCTTGGACATGACATTCGTGAACGGAATGTACTCTGCGCCGACTTCCCAGCCCTTGACATTGTTCATGCCGGAATCCGTGAGGAACATCTCATAGAGCGGTGCAAATGCGACGTTCTGGCCCATGTAGCGATAAGCCGTGTATGCACCCCAGGAGCCCTTGTTGGCCTTCTGTGCACCCTTGTAGTTGAGCTGGATGTTGTGAGCCGTAGCATCCGTATCGGCTTCCGTGTTCTTGGCATATGCACCCGACAGATTCCAATTACGGTCGAACTTATACCCCGCACCGACGGACCAAAGATTTGCATCATCCGAACTAGCATCGTCGTTGATCTTCGTGAAGGCTGCGCTGCTGAGATGACGATATGCTGCACTGCCATAGAGCTTGCCTGCCGTGCCGTTCAGCATGACACCCTGATAGTTGGCTGTATCATCAAGAGTTAGAATAGCTTACTTACTCACCTATCAATGTCATTGAGAATCCGCGTACAAAAAAGCCCTCCGCTGGCATTTGCCAGTGGAAGGCTTTTTCTATAGATATGGGAGCAACCGAGGCTGCGTTATCAGAACCAGAAGTTCACGCGGCCGAAGAGCAGCTCCGCATCATTGTTGTTGTCCAGCTTCTTGCCGTTGAAGTAGTAAGCGGCTGCCGTAACATTCGTGAACGGAACGTACTCCGTGCCGACTTCCCAGCCCTTGACGTTGTTGACGCCAGCGCTGAGGAACGTCTCGTACGTCGGAGCAAAGGCGACATTACCACCCATGTAGCGATAAGCCGTGTAAGCACCCCAGGAACCCTTATTGGCCTTCTGAGCGCCCTTGTAGTTGAGCTGGATGTTGTGGGCCGTGCCGAAGCGGTCAGCCTTCTCGTTCTTGGCATAAGCGCCGTTGAGGTTCCAGTTCTTGTCGAACGTGTAGCCAGCGCCGACGGACCAGATATCAGCCTCATCCGTGTTTGCTTTGTAGCCCTTGTAGCTCTTTTCAACCTCGTTGACATGCTTGAAGAGGTCGCTCTGGAAGTGACGATAAGCAGCACCGCCGTAGAGCTTGCCAGCCGTGCCGTTCAGAGCGACGCCCTGATAGCTGGCAGTCTGATCGCCATAGAGGAGGTTGTCCTTCTCATCTTTTGCCTTAGCTGCCTTGTAGATAGCCGACTGATTGATGGCATTGTCGAGATCCCAGCGGCCAGCCTCAGCCGTGAACTTGAGCTGGTTGCCGAACGTGACCTGTGCACCGGAGAACTGATCGTCGAACAGCATGCCAGCCGTCTCCGTCGAGAAGAACGGCATCTTACCGAGTTTGACCTGGAAGTTCTTGTAGTCGCCCTGTGCCCAAACGCGTTTTACCGTCAGATCTGACGTCTCGTCTTTGCTCGGGTTCATGAATGCATCGATACGAGCCTTGACATGCCAGTTCTTGTTGACCTCAGCGCTCGGCTCAAGGCGGAAGTTGAGCTGATCCTTGTTTTTCTTGTCTTTCGAGCCCTTCTCGTTCTCATAGCGCTGGCTCCAGTAACGGTAACGAGCCTGGCCGTTCCACTTGACCATATCGGCATTGCGCTCGAGGTTGCTGACGCGGACGCCGAGGTTGTTAAGCTCATCGGAGAACTCTGCTGCGAGTTTGTCGATCAGAGCCTTGTCCGATGCCGAAACATCCGTTCTTGCCATAGCCTTGGCGATCATCTGAGCCATCTCATAGCGCGTGATGTTCTGCTGGCCGCGGAACGTCGTATCGCCATAGCCTTCGATGACACCATCAGCTGCGAGCTGGGATACAGCGTCGTAAGCCCAATGGTCAGCCGGTACATCGGAGAACGGGTTTGCAGCTGCAAACGTCGTGCTTGCTGCGCCGACGACGAGAGCCGTCGTCAGAGCGGATACGAGAGTCTTCTTCATAAAGAACTCCTCCTTCTGTAAAGCAAGAAGTGATGTTCTCAAAGCCGATTCAAACACGACGCAGAGTATCCATGTTTCCTCTATCTGTCGCTTTTTTGAACGCGCTTTGATTAAGTTCAGTGTACCATACCCGGCTGCCCTCCGCAATAGGCTTACTAAAGAAAATTCTAAGAATTAACAATTTATCGTAGAAACTTCTCTAGAAAATAACAACAAAGCAGCATCCGTGGGAGCAAGCGGTTTACGCACAACGAGAGCAGCGCCCCCAAAGGGACGCTGCTCTCGTTCATTTGATTCATATAGAGAGAAGTGGGATTCGCGTGTATCAGAAGTGGAATTCGACGCGGCCGAAGAGCTTCTCGGCATCCTTGCCGTTGTCGATGTTCTCGCCGTTGAAGTACTTGACGCTCGCTACAGTGTTCTTGAAGAGCGTGTAGTTCGTGCCGACTTCCCAGCCCTTCGTGCCGGCCCAGGCGCCGTCGTAGGATGGATCAAGGGCTACGTTCTGGCCGAGGTAACGGTAAGCGGCATAGGCGCCCCAGGTGCCCTTGTTGGCAGGCTCTGCGCCCTTGTAGTCGAGCTCGACCGTGCCGGCCTTCTTGTAGTCGTCGGCCTTCGTGTTCTCGGCATAGGCACCGCCGAGGGCGACGTTCTTGTCAAACGCGTAGTGGAGATTTGCGCTCCAGATATCGGCATTATCTTCTTTCTGATCCTTCGAATAAGCAGAACCAGCCGCTCCCATCGTCTTGAATACATCGCTGTTCAGATGATGGTAGCCGGCGCCGATGCTAAGCTTGTCTTTGCCGTACTGCAGGCCGACGCTTTGCATATTGGCCGTATCGTCACCAGTTGCATTATTCACAGCTTCATTATTCGTATCGCCATTGAGATCGAAGCGGCCTGCCTGCAGCGTGACCTTGAGGTCCTTGCCCGTCGTGATGGCGGCGCCGGAGATCTCATCATCGAAGAGCAGGTTGCTGTCGAGCTGCATCGGCAGCTTGCCGACCTTGATGTTGGTCGTGCCGTACTGGCCATCTGCCCAGAGGCGCTGCAGCGTCACATCCGTGTCCTGCTCATCACCATGTTTACCATTCGGGTCGGTGCTGTCCTTGGCAAGGTCCGTGGACGCATCGAGGCGGGCGTTGACATGCCAGTTCTTGTTGACCTCAGCCGACGGCTCGAGGCGCAGCAGCAGTTCATCGTCGTTGCTCTTGCTGTCAGCTTTGGATTTGTCACGCGTACTCGTATAGGTGTAGCGGGCCTCGCCGTTCCATTTCACCTTGTCGGCATTGCGCTCGAGGTTGCTGACGCGGACGCCGAGCGTATTGAGCTCATCGGAGAACTCAGCGGCGAGCTTGTCAATCAGGGCCTTGTCGGATGCGGAGACATCCGTCTTAGCCATGGCCTTCGCGATCATCTGCGCCATCTCATAGCGCGTGATGTTCTGGTTGCCGCGGAACGTCGTGTCGCCGTAGCCCTCGATGACGCCGTCAGCTGCGAGCTGGGATACAGCATCGTATGCCCAGTGATCAGCCGGCACATCGGAGAACGGGTTCGTTGCGGCAAATGTAGTCGATGCAGCACCAACTACGAGTGCCGTCGTCAATGCAGATACAAGAGTCTTTTTCATGATGAATTCCTCCCATCTTCCTTCTATACCATATATAGAAGGTATCGAGTGAATTGGATTGGTGGGAAGAGTGCGGGGAGCATCGCGAGTCTCCATGTTTCCTCTGAGGTCCCTGCCCCTTTCCCTTTGACACCATCATTATATTACTTGACTCAGTCAATTACAATTACACTGCTGTTAGAAGTCCATTACACTTTGGTTAGAATAGTTTACAGACTCAACTATCACTATCATTGAGAATCCGCGCACAAAAAAAGCCTTCCGCTGACATTTGCCAGTGGAAGGCTTTTGATCTGCCTAGGCAGTGAATCGTCGCTATTGCAGCTTCTTATCAGAACCAGAAGTTTACGCGGCCGAACAGCAGCTCTGCATCTCTGTCATTCTCCAGCTTCTTGCCGTTGAAGTAATAAGCGGCAGCCGTGACGTTCGTGAACGGAACGTATTCCGTGCCGAACTCCCAGCCCTTGACGTTGTTGACGCCAGCGCTGAGGAACGTCTCATACGTTGGAGCGAAGGCGACGTTGCCGCCCATGTAGCGATAAGCCGTGTAAGCACCCCAGGAACCCTTGTTGGCCTTCTGAGCGCCCTTGTAGTTGAGCTGGATATTGTGAGCCGTGCTGAAGTCCTCAGCCTTCTCGTTCTTGGCATAAGCGCCGTAGAGGTTCCAGTTCTTGTCGAACTTATAGCCAGCACCAACGGACCAGATGTTAGCCTCATCCGTATTTGCTTTGTAGCCTTTGTAGCTGTTCGCAATCTCATTGACATGGTTGAAGATATCGCTCTCAAAATGACGATAAGCAGCGCCGCCGTAGAGTTTGCCAGCCGTGCCGTTCAGAGCGACGCCCTGATAGTTTGCAGCATCGTCGTCTTTCACTGCAGCTGTCTTATTGATAGCCGACTGCTTGTTGGCGCTGTTGAGGTTCCAACGGCCAGCCTCAGCCGTGAGCTTGAGCTGGTTGCCGAACGTGACCTGAGCGCCCGAGAACTGATCATCGAAGAGCATGCCAGCCGTCTCCGTAGAGAAGAACGGCATCTTGCCGAGCTTGACCTGGAAGTTCTTGTAGTTGCCCTGTGCCCAGACGCGCTTTACCGTCAGATCCGACGTCTCGTCTTTGCTCGGATTCATGAATGCATCGATACGAGCCTTGACATGCCAATTGTTGTTGACTTCAGCGCTCGGCTCGAGGCGGAAGTTGAGCTGATCCGTGTTTTTCTTCTCTTTCGAGCCCTTCTCGTTCTCATAACGCTGGCTCCAGTAGCGATAACGAGCCTGGCCGTTCCACTTGACGTTGTCGGCATTGCGCTCGAGGTTGCTGACGCGGACGCCGAGGTTGTTGAGTTCATCGGAGAACTCAGCAGCGAGCTTGTCGATCAGGGCCTTGTCGGCAGCGGAGACATCGCTCTTGGCCAT
>ULYJ01016319.1_pt1 | contig 10925 bp, 9 predicted proteins | sample 1962111 | NCBI WGS metagenome assembly ULYJ01 (sample SAMEA4835861, study PRJEB28245) | human gut metagenome | biome: gut microbiome; material: fecal sample | place: Denmark | collected 2008
AAACCATATTGAGAACATGTGGGAATATAAGGACACTTCGTTCTCTTCATCGGTGAAATATATTTTTGATAGAGTCGTATCATTTTAATAAGAAGTTTCTTCATCCGTTCCTCCTGCAATTGCATGCTTCTGCGCCAGATTCATAAAGGCACTCTCAATCTCCTGATAACTTCTGTCCTTTGCAGAATTACGGGCGATCACTACAATATCAAGATTTCTGTCAAATTTTTCTTCATTTAAACGATAGCTTTCTCTGATCAACCTGGTGAGTCTGTGGCGAACCACACTATTCCCTACTTTTTTACTTACTGATATTCCCAGACGATTCATCATGTGCTGATTAGGCAGCACGTACATCACCAGATACCGATTTGCTTTTGATGTTCCACGCTTGTAAACCTGTTGAAAATCTCTGTTTTTCTTTAAGGACTCTGAATATTTCATCGAATCCTCCTTTTTTCATTATAGAAGAAAAGACCACATCAACTGCGGTCTTATATCTTTAGGCTGATAACTGTTTTCTTCCTTTTAATCTTCTGGCAGCTAATACTTTACGACCACCCTTTGTGCTCATACGAGCTCTGAATCCATGAACTTTTGCTCTAGATCTCTTTTTTGGCTGAAATGTCATTTTCATAGGTAAAGCACCTCCTTTATCTATTATAGCGTATTCGTAATATTTTCCTAGAACATCATTTCAATTATATTCATAATGACCCTGTTCGTCAAGCCAAAATATTAAAAATCTCAAGAAATATCAGCATTTCAGCCAATTGTGGATTAACCCACACATCTATGTGGAAAGTTATGGTTAACGTAAAGTTATCCACTTTTTGTGGATAACTTGTGGATAACTCTAATTTTTCCTGTGTTTTTATCCCCATTTTTCGACTGTTTTTTACACAACATACTCAAAAAGACCTTTATTTTACATCTTTTTCAGTGTGGATACACTTATACACAATCCCCATAGTCATTTTTCCACTATTTCCTATGTTATGTAAACTTATGGCATTTTATCCACCATTTCATGCTTATACACATGTGGACAAAGTGGAAAACTATCCCTATAACCTGTGAATTTTCCCCCTTTATACCCCCAATTAACCGTTGCTAATCACGCGAATTTATTATAATATATAAAAGGATATTTATGTCTTTTGACTTATACAATAAACTTTCAAAAAACCAGGAGATAGAAACATGGATAAAGTGATTGAAAATTGGGATAAAATTCTGCAAACCGTTAAAGCAGATTACGATGTAGGCGATGTTGCCTTTAATACCTGGCTGAAGCCGCTAAAAGTCTATGATGTCAAGGATAATGTGATTACGATTCTTGTTCCTTCAGAACAGGTTGTTTTAATAAACCTTCTTAATAAGAAGTATAAGCTTCTCCTTCAGGTTACTATTTGCGAAATAACCGGCATGGATGAATGCGAAGTCAAATTCATATCTCCTGATGAGGCACCCAAAAAAGAAGTTTCTTCTTATGATAATGCTGCAGCAGAAACAGGTCTTACCGATATTGACCGTCGCTGTGAAGAAGCTCACCTCAATCCCAAATATATTTTTGATACCTTTATCGTCGGTAACAATAATAAATTTGCACAGGCCGCAGCCCTTGCAGTTGCTGAATCTCCGGGAGATACATACAACCCACTGTTTATCTATGGAGGTGCCGGCCTTGGTAAAACCCATCTTATGCATTCCATCGCTCATTATATTATTGAGCACGATGAAAACAGCAAAGTTTTGTATGTTACCAGTGAAGAATTTACCAATGAACTGATTGAAACGATCCGAAACGGAAACAACTCAGCAATGTCCAAATTCCGTGAAAAATACAGAAACATCGATGTTCTTCTTGTCGATGATATTCAGTTTATTATAGGAAAGGAATCTACACAGGAAGAATTTTTCCATACCTTTAACAGTTTGCACAGTGCGAAAAAACAGATCATTATTTCGTCTGATAAACCGCCAAAAGATATGGAAATCCTGGAAGAACGTTTCCGTTCCAGATTCGAATGGGGGCTGATCGCAGATATCACCCTTCCGGATTATGAGACACGAATGGCTATTCTTCATAAAAAAGAAGAACTGGAAGGCTATAATATCAGCGAAGAAGTCATCAAATATATCGCAACAAATATCAAATCCAATATCCGAGAACTGGAAGGTGCTTTCAACAAAGTCATGGCCAGTTCCAAACTGGAAAAGAAAGAAGTAACCCTGGAACTTGCCGAACAAGCATTAAAAGACATTATTTCACCGGATGAACAGAAGGTGATCACTCCAGATTACATTATTTCTGTAGTTGCTGAGCATTATCACGTAACAGTTGCAGATCTCTGCGGCAATAAACGAAGCTCCAAAATCGTTATGCCACGACAGATTGCAATGTATCTGTGCCGTGATATTATAGATACTTCGCTCAAAACAATCGGCAAAAATCTGGGAGACCGTGACCATACCACAGTTATGCACGGGATAGAGAAGATTGAGAACGAATTAAAGACAAATGATAACCTCAAAAACTCCATTGATACGTTAAGGAAAAAAATTAATCCACAAGGTTAAGAGACTTTTCCACACACAATTTTAACTTTGAAAGTCGTTTATACACGGAGTTATACAGTAAAGAAATCCCCGTTTTTCAAGGTTTGAAAGACTTTTTCACATATTCACACCCCCCTAAGGCGGCTACGGCGGATTTCTTTATATATTTTTATTTATAAAGCCAATTCTGAAACAGGAAGGGAGTTATACACATCATGAAAATCATCTGTTCCAAAAGTAATCTTTTAAAAAGCGTAAATATATCTTTGAAAGCTGTACCATCCAAAACAACAATGCCAATTCTTGAATGTATTCTTATGGATGCAACAACAAATCAGATCAAATTTACTACCAATGACATGGAACTTGGTATTGAAACAATCGTTGATGGTCATATTGAAGAAAAAGGTATGGTTGCTCTTGATGCAAAAATCTTCTATGAAATCATTCGAAGACTTCCGGATAATGATGTAACCATTACCACAGACAGCAACTTCGTAGCTACGATCACCTGTGAAAAAGCCAAATTTACAATTCCGGGCAAAGCAGGCGAAGATTTTGCATATCTTCCGGTTATTGAAAAAGATGAATCACTGACTCTTTCTCAGTTTACTTTGAAAGAAATGATTCGTCAGACAATCTTTTCCATTGCAGTTAATGAAAATAACCGCCTGATGACTGGAGAATTATTTGAAATAAAAGATAATTGTCTGAAAATTGTTTCTCTGGATGGTCATCGTATCTCTATCCGGAAGATGCCTCTGAAAAAAGAATATTCAGATCGCAAGATCGTTGTTCCGGGAAAAACATTAAGTGAGATAAGCAAGATCCTGTCCGGTGAAATTGATGATCAGGTAAGTATCTATTTTACAAAAAATCATATTCTGTTTGAATTTGACCAGACTATGGTTGTTTCTAGACTGATCGAAGGAGAATATTTCCGCATTGATCAGATGCTTTCCAGTGATTACGATACAAAAGTCAGCGTAAACAAAAAAGAATTCCTTGACTGTATTGACCGAGCAACACTTCTGGTACGAGAAGGCGACAAAAAACCAATCGTAATCGAGATCAAAGATAACAGCATGGAACTGAAAATCGATTCTGCTATGGGTTCCATGAATGAAGAGATTGATATTGAAAAAGATGGTAAAGATATTCTCATCGGATTCAACCCGAAATTCCTGATCGATGCTTTGAAAGTTATAGATGATGAAGTAATTCATATGTATCTGATGAACCCGAAAGCACCATGTTTTATCAGAGATGATGAAGAAAACTACACATATCTGATCCTGCCAGTAAATATCAGTCAGAATCAGAATAGATAAAAATAGAATCAGTCCAGATAAGAGGTGAATGATTTGGAAATCAAAATCAGAGATGAATTTATAAAACTCGGACAGGCTTTGAAACTTGCCGGAGTCGTAGAAGACGGAGTGGAAGCAAAGTATGCGATTCAGGATGGTCTTGTTCAGGTAAATGGTGAAGTTGACCAGCGAAGAGGCCGTAAGGTTTATGAAGGTGATGTGATCACTTTTGAAGATCAGGAAATCAAAGTCATCAGATAATTATGTATATAGAATCGATAGAACTTAAGAATTTCAGAAATTATCAGGATCTGCAGCTGGATTTTGATAAAGGAACCAATATTTTTTATGGAGATAATGCGCAGGGTAAAACCAATATTCTGGAATCTGTGTATATTTGTGGGACAACGAAATCACATAAAGGAAGTAAAGACAAAGAAATCATTCGTTTTGGAGAGGAAGAATCTCATATTCGAATGATGGTAAAAAAGGATGAGCTTTCTTATAAGATCGACATGCATCTTCGTAAAAATAAGGCAAAAGGCGTGGCAATCAATGGATTACCGATCAAAAAAGCCAGGGAATTATTTGGAATCGTAAATCTTGTTTTTTTCTCACCGGAGGATCTGAATATCATCAAAAACGGACCTGGTGAGAGAAGAAGATTTATGGATCTGGAATTATGCCAGCTTGACCAGATATATCTGACGGATCTGGCAGGATATAATCATATCGTAAATCAGAGAAACCGTCTTCTGAAAGATCTTTACCAGAATCCTTCTTTACGGGAAACACTGGAAATCTGGGACATTCAGATGTTGCAGTACGGAAAGAAGATCATTGAAAAAAGGCGGGATTTTGTCAGAGACCTGAATGATGTGATTCAGGATATCCACCGTAATCTGACGGGTGGAGAAGAACATCTTGAGGTTATTTATGAACCGAGTACAGAGTCAGAATGCTTTGAAGAAACTTTGAAAAAAAACAGAGAACGTGATATGCGGATGAAAATGACATCTGCCGGTCCACACAGAGATGATCTGTGTTTTATGGTAAACGGGATCGATATCCGGAAATTTGGTTCACAGGGACAGCAGAGAACAGCGGCCCTGTCTTTGAAACTTTCAGAAATCTATCTGGTAAAAGAAAAAATCAAAGATACGCCGATACTTCTTCTGGATGATGTACTTTCAGAGTTGGACAGCAACAGACAGACATATCTGCTGGACAGCATTCATGATATACAGACGCTAATTACCTGTACGGGACTGGATGATTTTGTAAGCCACCAGTTTCATATTAACAAAGTTTTCAAAGTAGTAAAAGGAGAGGTGTTTAACCCTGTAAATTAAAGTATTTTTGTGGTTATCACATTTTGACAAGCATTATGGCATATGTTACACTGTTTTTAATATTGGAAAGTTGGTGAATGCATTGGATAAAGAGGAATTTCGGATCAAACTCGAAGAAATAAATCGCCTTGTAGAAAAGAAAAATTACAAGGATGCTATGGAAGTGGTAGACAGTATTGACTGGCGTCGTGTTAAGAATGTTCGTACCTTATGCGTTGTTGGAGAAATCTATGCAGCAAATAAAAGATACGAAGACAGTAAGGAAATCTTCCTTCTGGCTTATCACAGAGCACCGATTGGCAAAAATATTTTATACCGCCTGATTGAAGTGTCCCTCAAAATGAAGGATATCGCTGAAGCGGAAGAATTTTATGAGGAATTTCTGGAGGTTGCACCAAATGATAACACCAGATATATCCTCAAGTACAAAATCTGCAAGGAAAAACAGGTTTCTCTGGATGAACAGATCAGAATCCTGGAAGAATACAAAGAGAAAGAATTTACAGAGCGCTGGTCTTATGAACTGGCAAAACTGTATTATCAGAATGGAGATACTCAGAAGTGTCTGAGTCTTTGTGATGAAATGGTTCTCTGGTTCAGTGACGGAAAATACGTTATGAAGGCACTGGATCTCAAGAACAGAATGGGAATGCTGACGGGAGAAGAAAAAGAAAAATATGACAGTCAGTTTATTCCAAAACTTACACCTGTAGAAGATGCGGATTCTATCAATGAAGAAAAGCCTGCGCAGGAAGTGAAAACTGCAGAAGAGGACGGACCTGTGATCGAGAGCGTAGCAATCGATGAGAGAGATGTCAACAGTGCAGAAAGTCTTCAGGAAAAAATTTCGAAAGGTATCAGAGATATCTTCAGTGGAAACAAAAAGAAAGAAACTGAAGAAGATTTCATGAAAGAAGAACAGGAAGCTCCGGAAGAAGTCCAGGAGGAACTTATCAAAGACATTTCTTCTGATGAGACTGATGTGAATGTTCCGGAACTTGAGCCGGAAGATGCAATGATCCATCCGCCTAAGAATCCAGGACAGTCTGTTTTCAGCAATATGGAAGAAATGATCGAGCAGGTTACCGAAGAGGAAATCAAGAGCGGTCCGGAAGAACCGACTGCCGGAGAAAATACGGAGATACTGGAATCAGAGGATACTCTGGAAGCAGCTGAGCCTGCTGAAAATGTTGAAGCTGAGAAGGAAGATAAAGCGGCTGAGAATACAGAAAAACAGCCGGTTGAAATGAAAATGCCGGAGCTTGAAATTCCGGAATCCATGAAGAATATGAATTTGGATAATCCTGAAGAAATAGAAATTCCAAAAGCACCGGATATTTGCCTGCCAGGTGCAGAAAATGCATCTTCAGATGATTTTGAATTTAATCTTGAAGATACGATCCTTGCAGCTGCGTCTGCCCAGGGAATTGAAATTCCGAAAGGACCGATTCCGGCAAAGAAACCAGCTGAAGAGGTTCAGGAAACTGTTCCGGAGGACGATGAAGAATATATGTCCGAAGAAGATCTTCAGAGTGCAGAGGATGAATTTATGAATGGTCCGGCAGGAAAAGCAGCCGAGCCGGAACAGGATGAAACGGAATCCGATGAGAATGATCAGGAAGAACCGGAAACAGATGAATTTGATTCTCTGATGGAAGATGATGAAGATTTCGGAGAAGAAGATGGTTATGAAGATGAGGATGATCTGCTGAAAGGAATGGATTTCCTCAATGATATTGATAATGCAGAGACAATGGAGATTCCTGTCAGAGAAGTTAAGAAATCCAAACCTGCGAAAAAAGCAAAAAAACCGGTTTCAGAAGAAGAAGAAATGGAACAGCTGATCGATTCTATGCAGCCTAAGAAAAATGCAGAAGATATCATTCCGAGGGAAAAAGTACTTACAGAGGATGAAGAGAAGCTCTTTACATACTTTGCAAAAGTACCTGGACTGAAAGAACAGATCCTTGATACGCTTTGTGATGTACAGATGGGTGCTGCAGATAAAACATCCAGAACAGGTAACGTGATTGTTATGGGTGGTCGTGAAACCGGAAAAACCCGCCTGATCTCAAGTCTGATTCCTGCAATCTGCAAAGAGCTGAATCTGGATGCATCCAAAGTTGCCTATGTATTTGCAGATCAGATCAATGGCAAGAATATTGCAGAGATCGTCAGCAAGATGGCAGGAGGATTCCTGGTTATCGAAAACGCAAATCAGCTTACCAAAGAAACAGTAAATCAGCTGAACAAAGCAATGGAATTCCGTACAGACGGTCTGATCGTTATCATCGAAGATGAAAAGATCGGTATGCGTAAACTGATTGCGAGATTCCCGAAATTTACATCCAAATTTACATCTATGATCAATATTCCGGTATTTACCAATGATGAGCTTGTTAACTTTGCAAAAGTGTACACAAGAGAAAATGGATATACTATTGATCAGATGGGTATGCTTGCACTGTATAATCTGATCAGTACAAGCCAGAAAGAAGATCAGCCGATGAATGTAGGCGCTGTCAAAGAAATCATTGATAATGCCATTGCAAAATCCAAAGGCGGACTTCGCAAGCTGATAGGCAAGAAGAAAGTCAATCCTGACGGATACATGGTACTTTACGAGAAAGATTTCAGCTGAAAAATTAAAATGAGCATACGCAACAGGAGGAAATTATGACCAGACCTTATCTTGGAAACCCGAAATATACCATTGAAGTTCTTCAAAAGTACGGATTTGTGTTCCAGAAAAGGTTTGGTCAGAATTTTCTGATCGATACCCGTGTTCTGGACAGGATCATTGAGGCATCTGAAATTACAAAAGATGATTTTGTACTGGAAATCGGACCAGGAATCGGAACGATGACTCAGTATCTGGCAGATGCGGCCAGAGAGGTTACTGCAGTTGAGATTGATGACGCGTTGATCCCGATTCTTCAGGATACGCTGAAAGAGTGGGATAATGTATCTGTGATACATGGTGATATCCTGAAGACAGATATCCGGAAGATCGCAGATGAAAAGAATCAGGGACGTCCGATCAAAGTTGTGGCAAATCTGCCGTATTATATAACAACACCGATCATCATGGGACTGTTTGAAAGTCATGTGCCTGTAGATTCCATTACGGTAATGGTTCAGAAAGAAGTTGCAGACAGAATGCAGACTGGTCCCGGATCCAAGGATTATGGTGCTTTATCACTGGCAGTACAATATTATGCAAAACCGGAGATCGTGGCAAATGTTCCGCCGAACTGTTTTATGCCGAGACCGAAGGTTGGCAGTGCAGTGATCCGGCTGACCAGACATCAGAATCCGCCGGTACAGGCAAAGGATGAAAAGCTGATGTTCCGTATTATCCGCGCTTCTTTTAACCAGAGAAGAAAGACACTGGCAAACGGATTAAAAAATTCACAGGAGCTGCAGTTTACCAAAGAACAGGTTGAGCAGGCAATCACGGAATGTGGACTTCCACTGAATATCCGAGGTGAGGCTCTTACCCTGGAACAGTTTGCTGCACTGGCAGATATTTTTGTAGATATGAAATAATAAAAATAACAACTATAAAAGGCATCCGGTGGCTGGTCGGATGCCTTTTATAGTAATATTTATTAAATTTAAAAGGAAGGAGAGTTGATTGCTTTTCGGCAATCAACATATGAAAAAGAAAATTTTATAAAAATAATGTTGGCTGTATTATTTTTATGGTCTTAGTATATCCAGAAATTGTGATGGAATCATGTTTAACTTATGAAAAAAAAGTGAACGATTGTCGAAAGTTCTATGAATTAAGAATATTTTACAGCTTTTTTTTCATAGTGTGTTATAATGCAGTTCGTATCATTGATAGAAACTGTAATTGTATTTATTCAGGAGGTAATTAAAATGATGAAAATAAACAAATTAAGTGCATTTATTCTTGCAGGAGCTCTTACATGTACTGCACCTGCCATGGTTTATGCAGATCAGACAACAGATGCTGCTGTAGATCAGGCAGTAGAACTTCTGGAGCAGAGTGGAGTAGATGACCTGTTATCAGATCCGGATAAAGTGGTAGATCTTATTATCTCTGCCAAAGAAACTCTGGGAACAGTAAATGTAACAGATGATCAGATCAGCAGTGCACTGGATGTTGCAGCTGGAGAATTAGGGGTAACTCTTTCTGATTCTGACAAATCCACATTAATTCAGCTGTACAATAAATTCAAAAACATGGATCTGGATGAGAATGAGCTGAGATCTCAGGTAAACAAAGTGTATGACAAACTGGAAAGCCTTGGAATTACGAAAGAAGATGTGAAGGGAATTCTTGGCAAACTTGTTGAGCTTGTAAAAGGATTTCTGAACTAAGAAGAGTTCTGTTATATGACAATGTATAAAATACACAACAAGTAAAATAACATAAAAAAACCATATGTTACATTTTTATAAAAAACAAGGATGAAAAACGAAAAAATTGTGCAAATACACGAAAGGTTCATGACTTGTTCATACTATGTTCATAAATGACTGGTACTATAAGGATAGTTCGAAAGAGCTACACAAAACAGACGTTGTAATGTTCTTCATTACACATAAATTTTTTCATAATAATCGCCCCGGTAAACCACTGCCGGGGCACTCCTCGTTTATAAGCCTCTATTTTGGGGGCTTTTTTTATTTTACAGGTTATAATATAATTGATATCAGGGTACAAAAGAATGTATTGAAGGAAATGCATTGCGAAAACATGTGGCATGCTATAATACAGATAATAAATAAAGAATAACAAGTATAAGTAAAGGAGAACGGAAAATCATGGCTGAATCAATGAAAGATTATGAAAAAGAGCTGGAAGAGTCTATGAAAACAATAGAAGAAGGCGATATTCTTACAGGAACTGTAATCAGTGTAGATGAAAAAGAAGTAATCCTTGATCTGAAATATTATGCAGAGGGCGTGATTCCGGCAGAAAACTACAGCAGAGAACCGGGATTCAGCCTGAAGGATGAAGTACATGAAGGAGATGAAGTCTCTGCAACAGTTGTAAGAAAAGACGATGGACAGGGAAATATTCTTCTTTCCAGAGTTGAGGCAGTAGACGTGCTGGCATGGGATAAATTAAAAGAACTGAAAGAATCCGGTGAAGTGCTGGATGTTGTAGTAAAAGGAATCACAAATGCCGGTGTTATTGCGTATGTGGAAGGTGTAAGGGGATTTATTCCAGCATCCAAACTTGCACTGAATTATGTGGAGGACACAGAAGAATATCTGAATAAACCGATTCAGGTACAGGTGCTGGATGTAGACAAAGAAAGTAAGAAACTGATTCTTTCTGCCAAAGAAATTCTCAGAGCAAAAGCGGAAGAAGAAAGAAAAAATAAAGTTTCAAACCTGGAGATTGGTCTTGTAACAGAAGGAACTGTAGAGAGTCTTCAGCCATATGGGGCATTTGTAAATCTTGGAAATGGACTTTCCGGCCTGGTTCACATTTCACAGATCTGTGAAAAAAGGATCAAGAAACCATCAGAGGTTCTGGCAGTGGGAGATACGGTAAAGGTCAAAGTTACTGCGATCAAAGATGGCAAACTCAGTCTCAGCATCAAAGAAGCAACAGATATGATGGCAAGGGAAATCGAAGAAGAGGTTTACGAAGTGCCGGATGCAGGAGAGCAGGCAACGACTTCTCTGGGATCACTTTTTGCAAACATTAAATTAGATT
>ULYJ01044482.1_pt1 | contig 10919 bp, 9 predicted proteins | sample 1962111 | NCBI WGS metagenome assembly ULYJ01 (sample SAMEA4835861, study PRJEB28245) | human gut metagenome | biome: gut microbiome; material: fecal sample | place: Denmark | collected 2008
CGGGGATGCGGCCGCCTCCGACATCGCGGCGCTGGCGCATGCCGTGCAGGACGGCGTGGAGGCGGCGTTCGGCGTCCGCCTCGTCCCCGAGCCGGTCGTCGTCGGCATGGACCTGCGTTAGCCGCCCAAAGTCCCATCTCGTGCGCGTTAGATGGGACTTTCGCGGGGTGGAGCAAGGCGGGAGCGTGACCGTGCGTCCCCGTTGCCGCGTACTGTGGTAAGTCAAGCTAAGCCAAGGAGGAGTCATGCCATACGTTATCGCCCAGCCGTGCGTGGACGTCAAGGACAAGGCTTGTGTGGACGAGTGCCCGGTCGATTGCATCTACGAGGGTTCGCGTTCCCTGTACATCAATCCGAACGAGTGCGTCGATTGTGGCGCATGCGAGCCGGTGTGCCCGACCGAAGCCATCTTCTACGAGGATGACCTGCCCGACGAGTGGGCTTGGTACAAGGATGCCGCGGTGAGTTTCTTCGCCGAGGTCGGTGATTTCGGCGGTGCTTCCGCACACGGCCCGATCGGCCACGATCCCGAGCAGGTGGCCGCGTTGCCGCCTCAGAATCAGGACTGATCCGCCCGGTATCATTCTGCAGGCCGTCGCCTTGTGCGGCGGCCGCTTTCATAGAGCACGGTTCCTTCGCCGGGTGACACGCCACGGCCGGCCGGAGGACGTCGAGGAAAGGACCAGCATGGGCTTTCACGCTTATTCATCGCCATACGATTGGTCTCGCATCGCCCCGTACAAGACAAAGGCGGCACAGGTGCCGGGCGGCATCGTCGACCTGTCGGTGGGCTCTCCCGTCGACCCGGTGCCGCAATCCGTGCGTGAGGCGCTTGCCGCGGCCTCGGACGCGAAGAACGCGCACGGCTATCCGGTGACGGCCGGATCCGGTGATCTGCGCGACGCCATCTTCGAATGGTTCCGTGCCGTGCGCGGCGTGGACCTGCAATCCATCAACGCCGACGTTGTGCCCACGGTCGGCTCCAAGGAGGCCGTCGCGCTGATGGCCTCGCTGTTGCACCTCGGCGAGGGCGATGTCGTGGTCCAGCCGAAGGTCTCGTACCCCACGTACGAGATCGGCACGCAGCTGGCCGGTGCGAGCGTGCTGAAGGTCGATGACGTCTCGGACGTCGACTCATGGTGCCATGTGCCGGGTGTGAAGGCGGTATGGGTCAATTCGCCGTGTAATCCCACCGGCGGCGTGCTGTCCGGCGGCTGGCTGTCCGATATCGTCGCGGCGGCGCGTCGCATCGGCGCGGTGGTGCTGTCCGACGAGTGCTATGCCCTGATGTGCTGGTCGTCGAATTCGCGTGATTTCCACGTGGACGGTGCCGGGGCCGGTGCGTCGACGCCGGTGTCGTTGGCGACGTCCCCGTGCGCGTTGAACACCGCCGTCTGCGATGGTACCGCAGACCGGATCCTGGTGCTGTACTCGCTCAGCAAGCAGTCGAACATGGCGGGATACCGGACCGCGTTCATCGCGGGAGACGCCGGCCTGGTGCGTGAGATGTCGGCGTACCGCAAGCAGATCGGGCAGATCATCCCCGGTCCGGTGCAGTCCGCGATGGCCGCGGGATTGCGTGATTTCGATGCGGCGAAAACCCAATGGACGCGCTATCGCCGCCGTCTGAAGACGCTGGTCGGCGCGCTGCGGTCCGCCGGATACGACGCCCGCATGCCGCAGGGGGCGCTGTACGTGTGGGTGCGGGCGAAGTCGGGCGACTGCTGGCGCGACATGGACGATCTGGCCGCGCTCGGCATCATAGCGAGCCCCGGGGAGTTCTACGGAGCGCCGGAATGCCTGCGCTTCTCCGCCACCGCGAGTGACGATGCCGTCGCCGACGCGGCGAGGCGTCTCTCGCGCTGACGTCGGTCGGCTCACCCACCGGCTCACAATCCCAGCGATGCCGCGCCCTTGCCGTATTTGCGGCGTATCGCGTCCAGCGCCTGCTCCGCGTCGCGCTGCCGCGCCGACCGCGTGACGGTTCCGGCGGACTGTGCCTCGGTCTCCTCCAGCACGTCATCCAACGTCGGCTGCACGGTCGAACCAGCCGACCTCGCCAATCCGCTCGCGCTCATGCCGGCGAGCCGGATGTCTCGCGGCAGGGGAGTGCCGGGGCTCCGCATGGCGGCGACGCCACCCTCGATCCCCAGCATCCGGCACAGTAGCTCTACGGATTGCGGATACAGCGCGGCGGCCGTGTCCTCGGCGCGTTCCATGGTGTGTGACATCGACTTGTAGCTCAGATCGGCGAACCGCAGTTTCACCGTCACCGTCCGCGCCACCAGACCGCGTCTGCGTAGCGAGCTCGCCACTTCGTCGCAGCACCGGCGCAGCAGGTCGCATACCCGGCGCATGTCGCGCGTGTCCTCGGGGAACGTGCTCTCGGAGCCGATCGACTTCTCCGGAGTGTACGGCGTCACCTCACGCCCATCCATGCCACGCGCGGCCATATACAAGCCGTGGGCCATGGTCTGCGAGCCGACGGCCGTGGCCAGCGTCTGCTCGCTCATCTTCGCCAGGTCGGCCACGGTCTTCACGCCCCACTCCGCCAGCCGCCGCTCCAGCGAAGGCCCGATGCCGGGTATGCCCCGCAGCGGCATCATCTGTACGAACTCGGCGTGCCGGGCGACGGGAATCAGCAGCATGCCATCAGGCTTCGCATTCGTCGACGCCATTTTCGCGACCAGCTTGTTCGCGGCGACGCCCACCGAACAGGTCACATGGAACCGCGAGGCGACCTCCTGCCGTATCCAGGCGCCGATCCGGGTCGGCCGTTGCCAGGCGAGCAGCGCCCCCGACACGTCCATATACGCCTCATCCACCGAAACCTGCTCGAACCGGTCAGTGACCTGGCTGAACACCTCTTCGACGATGCGCCGAGACATCATCCGGTAGTAGTGCATGTCCACCGGCAGGAACACGCCGTCCGGGCACAGCTGACGGGCGCGGGCGCTCGCCATCGCCGAATTGACGCCGTAACGCCGTGCCTCATAGCTCGCCGCCGACACCACCGAGCGCGTCCCGGTGCCGATGATCACCGGCTTGCCTTTGAGTTCGGGATGACGTGCCACTTCCAGCGAGGCGTAGAAGGCGTCCATGTCGATGTGCAGCACCGTGCAGCCGGTCTCGTCATGCCCCCAATCGCGTTTGGCGGCGGCCAGTCTAGGTGCGGTACTCATATCCCTTATCGTACCGTGCCGGGCCGGGATGGAGCGGGCCTTGCCGTACCGGTTGGGGAGCGGCCGTCGCAATCTCTTTGCCGCCCGCGCGTGGCCTGGCCTGCCGGAGCGCAGGGCGCCGCGAAATTGCTGGCGTCGCGCTGCTGATCGTCGCGGTGATCGTCACGTTCACGGGCGACTCGAATCCGGCGCGTTGACCCGTCGTCAGGCCCCGTATGACGCCGCGTGCGGCACACCGTGTTGCTGAAGTCCGGGGGACGATGGTAAGATGCCATGTTGTTGCGCCAATGTGCAACATGGAGACATGCCTGAGTGGCCGATAGGGGCACCCTGCTAAGGTGTTAGTCGTGTTTAGCGGCTCGAGGGTTCGAATCCCTCTGTCTCCGCCGACTAGGCTCCGGACGTTTGCCCGGGGCTTTTTGCTTTTTCCGGGTCTTTCTCGAGGGACGTCAAGAACGACTATTGCAGCCCGTATTATGGCAGCAGGCTGGAGCTGCCGGCGCGTGGGTCGATGCTGTGTGACTGGTAGGGAATCGGTAAGCCGCGAAAAGCTGAATGTCCGCTGGGATTTGTGCGGTCATGATATGAGAAAGCCGGTTGTGCATAATCCGCGCGACCAGTCATCCGGGCAAGGCGTATCGTCCCTTGTAGCGAAGCAGGGGGGGGCGGAGGTACGCCATTGTCCGTCCGTCTCCAAGCAGTCATTCTACCCCCTTCGTTTACCGTGGCATAATGATGTCATCGTTCACATAGTAAGAAAGATGCCGCCGCAATGTGATTGCATATGCCGGTTTCCCGCGCGTGTCGCACGTCTGTGCTTGTGTCGTAGGGGAGATTCGCCCGCGCGTGTCGTGTCCGCTTACTGGACAGTAGCTGACGGGCGTTAGACTGAGAACCATCAGGACGAGATGAGCGAGGAGCGTACGATGGGGCACATCCGGGGAAAAGGGCATCACAGGACGACGGCATCGCATTCGCCCGTCAGGGCGCTCGTCGTCGTGCTGGTCATCGTGGCGGTGCTCGTCGGCGGCGGATGGCTGGTCGTGCGGCATATGCAGGCCGCCGCTCCCGTCGCGAAACCGGACAAGGCCGCGACGGTGACCCGGGTCGATCTCGACAACAAGCAGGCCGTACCCGAACCGGTTGTGGAGCACCATGGCAATTCGCCCGACTGCCCGGACACCGACTGCATCTCCATGCTGGTCAACGGCGACCTGCTGTTCCATCCGAACCTGTGGAAGCATTTCGCCGGTGCGAACACCGCCGCCACCGACGGCACGGCGTTCGATTTCACGCCGCTGTTCGAAACCATGAAGCCATACATCCAGGCGTCCGACATCGCCGTGTGCGAGTTCGAGACGCCGATCGCCAAACGCGGCGGTCCCTACACCGGCTATCCGGTATTCAACGTGCCGCCGGAGGTCGCCGATGCCGCGGCCTCGGTCGGCTACACCGCCTGCACGCACGCCACCAACCATTCATGGGATCAGGGTGCCGACGGCATCGCCCGCCTGTGGGATACGCTCGCGTCCAAGGGCATCGCGCAGACCGGTTCGTACAAGAACGAGGAGGACTCCACCAAGCCGCTGGTCATCGACTCGCCCACGGGCGGCGGCAAGCTCGGCCTGGTCACCGGCACGGTGTCGCTCAACGGCATGACCGCCGACCATGACTGGCAGGTCGACCGCCTGCGCGAAGCCGGCGACCCCCAGCATCAGTCCGACATCGACCGTGCCGTCGCCAAGGCCAAGGCCGCCCGTGAACAGGGCGCCGACGTGGTGGCCATGGCCATGCATTCGGTGCAGGAATACATCGACTACGCCGATTCGTGGCAGGTCTCCGAGGCGCATGAGCTCGCGGACACCGGCGCGTTCGACGTGATCTACGGCGCCGGATGCCATTGCGCGCAGCCCATCGAGAACTACAACGGCACGTGGATCATCTACGGGCTTGGCAACACGGTGACGGTCAGCGCCCCCGCCAGCAGAATCGTCAACAATCAGGGCGTGACCGCCCGCATCCAGTTCGCCGGCCGCAAGGGCGTGGCCGGGGCATGGCGCGTCAGCCGCATCGACTGGGTGCCGACCGCGAACATGCGGCAGGGCTCATACCAGTGGTGCCCGATCTCCAGCGACCATCCCAACGGCACATGCTGGTCCGAATCGCAGGATGCGCAGGTGCGCCAGCGCATATGGAACGTCATCTATTCGATGGGCGCCGACAAGAACGTCGTGAAGGAGTGGAACATCACCGATGAAAACCGTTCTTGACACGTCCGACCGGCCGGCGCATGACGCACTGGTGGAGAAGAAGTCCGAGTTCATCGCCGATGTGTGCCATGTGGATGCGTTGGACGAGGCGCTGCTGTTCGTCGATTCCGTTCGCCAGCTGCACCCCAAGGCCCGGCATGTGGCGTACGCCGCGATATGCGTCGACGGCGATGGTCGCGTGCGGGAGAGGATGAGCGATGATGGCGAACCATCCGGCACCGCCGGCAAGCCCATTCTCGACGTGCTGCGGCAGGGAGATCTGATGAACTGCGCAGTGACGGTCACCCGGTATTTCGGTGGTATCCTGCTGGGGTCGGGCGGGCTGATTCGCGCGTATTCGTCCGCCGCCTCGCTGGGCGTCAAGGTGGCCAGACTGGCGTCCATCGAGACGTGCCGCAGATACACGACAGCGCTGCAGTACCCGCAATTTGACGTGTTCCGTCAACTCGCCTCGGATTGCGGGGCCGCGCTGGAGAATGAGCGGTACAGTGACCGTGTCGTACTGGACGCGGTGGTGCCGGTGGAGCGTGAGCGGGAATTCCTCCGGCGCGTGCGTGAGGCGTTCAGCGCGACGGTGACGCCCGAATCCGGTGAACTGATAAGCCGTCCCGTCGCAATCTAAACAGGCGCGATGTTATGCGCAGCATGTCTGGGGGTGGTTTTGCGGTACTCAGCTCACCCGTCAGCAGGAACGCAATACTTTGCGGAAGATATGGTTCGGTTCGGCGACCCCTCGGGTATGGTGATGACTATGAGCGAGATGCAACGACATGATGACGAGGCCACGGTGCGCGAGGCCATGGCGCAGACTGCAGCGCAGTCTCAGCCTGACACGCAGTCTCAGCCCGACAGCGCCACTGACTCCACGCCCTTCGAGCCTCTGACCGCCACGTATGAGCGGCTGCGGCACTCCACCGATAGCGCGGAACTGTCCGAGTTCGCGCGCCGTCCGTTGCCGGACCGTTCCGATCAGGCGGCGTTCTCCCGTGCGACGGCACTACTGGAGGCCGTCGCCGGCAACCGGCACACGCCGTTGGAAGATCGCATCATGCTGGCGGAGACGATGCCGTTCCCGAACATCCTGGTCAAGCTGTCGACGGACCCGAGTCCGGACGTGCGCAGGGCCGTGGCGGCCAACGAGGACGACAAGAACTGGCTGGTGGGGCGCCTGACCAAGGACGAGGTCCCCGAGGTGCGCGACGCGGCGCTGCGCAACAAGCGCACATCATGGAAGATGCGGCTGGAGGGAGCGCAGAACACCGATCTTGACGCCGACACCCTGGACGTGCTGTCAAGGCTCGGAGTATCGGAGGAATCCGGTGCCCCGGCGATTCTCGCGACGATGGTGCGGCGCGCGGTGGCGTTGAACCCCGGCACTTCGCAGGAGACGCTCGACCGGTTGCGCGACGACCCTTCGCCCGAAGTGGCGAAAGCCGCGGCGAGCCGGACCTCGGACGCCTCGTGACGCATCATTGCGCGACACCCTCCCTGCGCTCCCTCCTGCCACCCCCGTACTGACCCCGTTTCGTTCCGACCCGTCCGCCGCCGGCGGATCAGGCGATAATCGCGGGTAAAATCTGGCGCAATTCGCGGTATACGTAAGCGTGCCGCGCAAAAGCGGGCTTACACTAAGGAATATGACAGAGAGTACAGAAAGTGCGGAGCGTCTCGCGCGTCCGCTGATCCATCTGGCGCGTCTGGTTGGATTGGCCACGAGCTACATCGGCATGAGCGACGACTATCACGAGATCGATGATGATGTCCTGAAGGCGTTGCTGGGTGCGTTGGGCGTGGACGCCCATGACGATGACGCCATCGATGATTCCGTTGTCCGTATCCTTCGCGAGCGCCACGGGCGTCTCGTCGCCCCGACCGTGTTGCATGTCGTCGGCAAGGAAGATCGTGTGCTGCTCAACACCGGTATCATGCAGATTCCCTCCGCAACCATCACACTGGAAAACGGCGACGAATACCAGGGTGCGCTGGAGCCGGGAGCCGGAGACGGATCGCAGGCGTACGAGGTCGACGGCAAGTTCGTGGCGACGGCATCCATCACCATACCCGCGGATCTGCCGATGGGATACCATACGCTGCATGTCAGCGTGGGCGACCGCACGCAGGACGCCACGCTGATCAGCGCCCCCGAGCGTATTCCGATGCTGCCGGCCATGGAACATGACCAGCTGTGGGGCTGGATGGCCCAGCTGTATTCCATCCGGTCCGCCGGATCCTGGGGCGTGGGCGATTTCGAGGACCTCAAGACCCTCATGGTCGATTCGCACAGCAAGACCGGCGCCGATTTCATGCTGGTCAACCCGCTGCACGCGTGCGAGCCGGTAGCGCCGCTCACCCCGTCGCCGTACCTGCCGATTTCCCGCCGCTTCATCAACTTCACGTACATTCGTCCCGAGGCGATCGAGGAATATGCCGGCCTCGGCGATGAACTGAAATCGCAGATCGGCGAGCTGCACGCGCAGGCCGAACCGCTGAACGGGGATGCGCAGATTATCGACCGTGATTCGATGTGGCGCGTGAAGATGCACGCCCTGTGGCTGATTTTTAAGGCCGGGCGCAGCGAGGAGCGTCAGAAGGCGTTCGACGACTACAAGAGCACGTCCGCCGAAGGGCTTGAGGCCTACGCCACGTGGTGCCTGTGCTACGACAAGTGGGGCGCGCCGACCGGCGAAGCCGACAGCTGGGAGAAGCGCCTCGACAAGAACAGCGACGAGGTGCAGGGGCTGCGTCGACAGTTCCCCGACACATTGGACTTCTACCGCTGGTTGGAATGGATCGCCGACGAACAGCTGGGAGCCGCTCAGCAGGCCGCGAAGGACGCCGGCATGCAGATCGGCCTCATGGCCGACATGGCGGTCGGCGTGCATCCGTCCGGCTCCGACGTGTGGTGGAACCCGGAGTGTTTCGCCAAGGGCGCCACGGTCGGCGCGCCGCCGGATTACTTCAACCAGCAGGGGCAGGACTGGAGCCAGCCGCCACTCAACCCGATCGAGCTGGAGAACACCGGCTACCTCACGTATCGTCACATGGTGCAGGGCATGTTCGCCCATGCAGGCGCGGCGCGCATCGACCACATCCTCGGCCTGTTCCGCCTGTGGTGGATCCCCTCCGGGCACACGCCCAAGGACGGCGCCTATGTGCAGTACGATTCCGAGATCATGCTCGGCATCCTGGCACTTGAGGCGTCACGCGCCCACGGCGTGGTCGTCGGCGAGGATCTGGGCGTCGTGCCGGACCACGTCTCGACGTCGCTGTCCGCGCATCAGGTGCTGGGTTGCGCCGTCGAATGGTTCGAGCAGATGGACGGCAAGTTCCGCGCCCCGAAGGATTGGCGCGAGTTCTCGCTCGCCTCGGTGAACACGCACGACCTGCCGCCCGCAGCCGGATATCTCGCGTACGAGCACGTCGAACTGCGCGAGCGCCTGGGACTGATCGAAGGATCGGTCGAGGACTTCGAGCAGAACGCGCGCGCCGAGCACAAGGCCATGATGGTCATGCTGATCGTCAACGGCTATCTCGACCCCGACCTGCTGAAGGACGAGAAAGCCCACGAGCAGGAGATCGTCGAGGCGCTGTACCGCGGCCTGCGCGGCTCCCCGTGCAAGCTGCTCGCGGCGTCCATCGTGGACGGCGTGGGAGAGCGCCGCGCCCAGAACCAGCCCGGCACCAACAACGAATATCCGAACTGGCGCATCCCGCTGGCCGACGGCAAGGGCAATGTCGTGCCGCTGGAGGAGCTGTTCTCCAACACGCGTCTGCTCTCGCTCGCCAAGGTCATGCAGGGGCGCTGAGGGTGCGATATGGGCATGCCATCCGGCCGTACATGTCGTTCGGCCGGATGGTGAAGTGTGTCGTGTGGCGTTGCGAAATGTCAAAGGTGGCGTTATCATAGAGGATTGTTGTGTTTCCCTAAGGGGTCCTTCAAAGCGCTTTCCCACTCGCCATCGAGGACTTTCAGGGAGCCCACGGATAATGAGGCCGAAACCGCCAAGCCTGACCAGCGCGGCAGTCCAAGCCCGGAACACAATAAGCAAGAAAAGGTACACCAGTGAAAACTTTCACTCCGAAACCAGCCGATTTGACTCATGACTGGTACATCATCGACGCCACCGACGTGGTGCTCGGTCGTCTGGCCACTCAGGTCGCCACGCTGCTGCGCGGCAAGAACAAGCCGACCTACGCGCCTCACGCCGATTCCGGTAACCACGTGATCATCATCAATGCCGACAAGATCGCTCTGACCGGCAACAAGATGGGCAAGGAACTGTACTCGCACTCCGGTCGTCCCGGTGGTCTGCGTCGCGATAGCTACGCCGAGCTGCTGGCGAACAAGCCGGAGCGCATCATCAAGGCTGCCGTCAAGGGCATGCTGCCGAAGAACCGTCTGTCCAAGGTGCAGCTGGACCGTCTCCGCATCTTCCGCGGTGCCGAGCATCCGCACACCCCGCAGCAGCCGCAGGTTTTCGAGATCGCTCAGGTCTCGCAGCAGGCCAAGTGAACCGAAGGGAGATAGAGAATCATGGCTGAAAACACCAACGACTCCGCGGTTCAGGCAACCGAAGAGGAGCTCACCAGCTACACCACCGAGACCAACGCGGGTGCCGGCACCGGCACTTCCGCGATTGCTCCGGGCTACGGCACCGGCCGCCGCAAGGAAGCCGTCGCCCGCGTGCGTCTGGTTCCCGGCACCGGCAAGTGGACCATCAACAAGCGCACCCTGGAGGAGTACTTCCCCTCCAAGCTGCTGCAGCGTGAGGTCAACTCCCCGATCGTGCTGCTCAAGCTCGAAGGCAAGTTCGACGCGATCGTCCTCGTTGACGGCGGCGGCACCACCGGTCAGGCCGGTGCCATCCGTCTCGGCGTTGCCCGCGCTCTGAACGCCATCGACCGTGACGCCAACCGCGCCGCCCTGAAGAAGGCCGGCATGCTGACCCGCGACTCCCGTGTCGTGGAACGCAAGAAGGCTGGTCTGCACAAGGCACGTCGCGCTCCGCAGTTCTCGAAGCGTTAATATACGCCAGTTCTGGCTATCGCGAGGCCCTTTCGGAAACATCGTTTCCCGAAAGGGCCTCGTTCGTTATGAGCACCTCTACTGCAGCCTGCGCATCACGCTGATGCTGAGTGCGGGCATCGTCCATACCGCCGACCCGTTAACCGTAGCGTCGCCGTCATCACGGGCCGACGCGGAAGCGCCATGCATGGTACTGGCCGCAGACATGGTCGCCGAAACATCCGCGCCAACGCCCGGGGCCTGCTCGTCATCCTCGAACAGCACATCGGCATGCTCTGTGGTGGCGCCAAACAGATCCAGCTTGTCCTGCTCGGCCAGCGACGCCTGAATGGTCTTCAATAGCTGATGGATGTTGTCCTTCTCGCTGACGGACATGGTCCAGTTGCTGCGCAGCGCCTGGTTCTTGCCGATACGCTGCAGCCGATCGCCCGGCGCCGGCCG
>ULYJ01022145.1_pt1 | contig 10788 bp, 8 predicted proteins | sample 1962111 | NCBI WGS metagenome assembly ULYJ01 (sample SAMEA4835861, study PRJEB28245) | human gut metagenome | biome: gut microbiome; material: fecal sample | place: Denmark | collected 2008
CATTGACAGCTCCCCCGAGAGGGGGAGCTTTTTATATGGAGTTTTATCTATGAATTACGCAACAATCAAGTATTACGACATTGCCAATGGGCCGGGGGTGCGCACCAGCATCTTTGTTTCGGGCTGCAGGCACCACTGCCCGGGCTGCTTCAACGAGGTAGCATGGGATTTCGGGTACGGTCAGCCTTTCGACAAAGCTGTGCGCAACGAGATCTTTGCATCCTGCCAGCCCGACTATATTGCAGGCATCTCCCTGCTGGGCGGTGAGCCTTTTGAGCCGGAGAATCAGCGGGAACTGCTGCCCTTCGTCCGCAACTTCAGGGCGCTGTACCCGAATAAGAGCGTCTGGTGCTATTCCGGCTACACCTGGGAGCAGCTGACCGGCAGTGTTCCCTGCCCGGCCCGCTGTGAGGTCACCGATGAGCTGCTGAGCCTGCTGGATGTTCTGGTGGACGGCCGCTTTGTGGAAGCCCAGCATGATATCTCCCTGCGCTTCCGGGGCAGCTCCAACCAGCGGCTTCTGGATGTACCCAAGAGCCTTGCCGCAAAGGCCCCCGTCTGGTGGGAGGACGAAAAAGTCTTTGCGACACACACGATGTAAACCTCTCAGTCGCGCTGACGCGCGCCAGGCCCCCTGGTAAGGGAGCCCTTGGCATAGCAATACACTTTCATGCAATAAAACAACGCCCGATTTTCCACACTCTACGCAGAGCGAGTGGAAAATCGGGCGCTTTGTCATTTAACGGGATGAAACCATATCCTCGATGACACTGAGGATCTCCTGCCCATAGCGGGCGGCCTTTTTCTCGCCCACACCGGGGATATTGAGCAGTTCCTCCACGCTCAGGGGCTTTTTCAGTGCCATCTGGCGGAGGGTGGAATCGTTGAACACCATATAGGCAGGGAGCTTCTGCTTTGCGGCCAGCCGCTTGCGCAGGGCATAGAGGGCCGCCAGCAGCTTCTCGTCCGCTTCGCTGAGGGCATCCTCGTCGGCACGGCGGCGGGAGGCCGAGGCCAGCCGCTTCGCACTGGCCGCGGCACGCTGGCGGGCTTGTGCCGCCTGCTCCTCCACCTGTTCGGCGGCCTGTGCTGCCAGCAGACAGTTGGAACAGTTCTCGCACTTCTGGGGCGCGGCCTCGCCGAAGTAGCTCAGCAGATACCCCCGCAGGCAGCGCGGCGTGGTGGAGTAGAAGGTCATGTACTTGAGCCGTTCCTCTGCCTTGCGTGCCGCTTCGGCCTTGACATCCGCAGGCAGGCCGTTGTCAGCCTCCATCTCCTTGTCGATGAAGAACCGGATGGTGCGCACATCGGTGCCGGAATAGAGCAGGGTGCAGCGGGCTGGCTCCCCGTCACGGCCCGCGCGGCCCGCCTCCTGATAATAGCTCTCCAGATCCTTGGGCATATTATAATGGATGACGAACCGGACGTTTGGCTTATCGATGCCCATGCCGAAGGCATTGGTCGCCACCATGATCTGCACCCGGTCATAGAGGAAATCGTCCTGATTCTGCCGCCGGGTATCCGCATCCAGTTTGGCGTGGTAGGCTGCCGCACGGATGCCCCGGCTCTGCAGCAGGCGGGTGGTCTCGTCCACCTGCCGGGTGGTACTGCAATAGATGATGCCCGCATTGTCCCGCTCCCTGAGTACAAGTTCGAGCAGAACTTTGGGCTTCTCGCTGGGCAGGGCCCTGCGGGTGGCAAAATAGAGGTTGGGCCGGTCGAAGCTGGTGGTCACCTCGTAGGGGGTGTGGAGTTCCAGATGGGTGCGGATGTCCTCCCGCACATGGGCCGTGGCGGTGGCCGTAAAGGCTCCCACCACCGGGCGCTTGGGCAGGCTGTCCACAAACGCCTTGATGCGCAGGTAGCTGGGGCGGAAGTCCTGCCCCCACTGGCTGATGCAGTGGGCCTCGTCCACCGTGACCATGCTGATCTCCCGCTCCTGCGCAAACCGTTGGAAACCCGGCATCTCCAGCCGCTCCGGAGCCACATAGATGATCTTATACCACCCCTCCCGGGCGCGGCGGAGCATCAGGGCCTTCTGGTTGTCCGTCAGGCTGTTGTTCAGGAAAGCTGCCGCCACACCGGCCTGTACCAGCGCCCCCACCTGATCCTTCATCAGGCTCACCAGCGGCGAGACCACGATGGTGATGCCCGGCAGCAGCAGGGCCGGCACCTGATAGCAGATGGACTTGCCCGCACCTGTGGGCATCACGGCCAGCACATCCTGCCCGGCCAGCAGGCGGGAGACGATCTCCTCCTGACCCGGGCGGAAGCTGTCGTAGCCAAAGACTTTTTTCAGAATACTATGCGGACTTTCCATGGTTCCTCCTATCCATACAAAACCTCTCCGTCATTGCCCTGCCATGCCGTCTCTCCTGTACGGGGAAGCGGACGCGCTTGCGGCCTGAGCGGTCTGTAACCCAATCAGTATACCACAACTCCCCGGATAATTGTAAAACATCTCTGACATTTCCCACGTTCGATAGCATTTCCTGCACAAAAATGCTATAATATGGGTACATATCTCCATCCCGGCCCCTGCCTTGCGCATCTGCCGGAAAAAAGCAAAGGAGTATTTTGTATGGCTCAGAAATTGATCACCTTCGCCGTCCCGTGCTACAACTCGGCGGCATATATGCGCCACTGCATCGAGACCCTGCTCTCCGCCGGGGAGCAGGCCGAAATCATCCTGGTGGACGATGGTTCCACCAAGGATGACACCCCCGCCATCTGCGACGAGTACGCCGCCAAATATCCCACCATCGTCAAGGCCATCCATCAGGAGAACGGCGGCCACGGCGAGGGCGTGAATCAGGGCATCCGCAACGCCACCGGCCTGTATTACAAGGTAGTGGACAGCGACGACTGGCTGGACGAAGCAGCCCTCAGGACCGTGCTGGCCAAGCTGAACACGCTGACTGCCCGGGGCACCGCGCCTGACCTGATGATCTGCAACTATGTCTACGAGCATGTGGAGGACAACACCAGCCACACCGTGCGCTACACCAATGTGTTCCCCCAGAACCGGCTGTTCAGCTGGACGCATGTCGGCCACTTCCGGCCCGACCAGAACCTGCTGATGCACTCGGTGATGTACCGCACGCAGGTGCTGCGGGACTGCGGCATGGTGCTGCCCAAGCACACCTTCTATGTGGACAACATCTTTGTCTACCAGCCCCTGCCCTTTGTCAAGAGCATGTACTATATGGATCTGGACCTGTACCGCTACTTCATCGGCCGGGCCGACCAGAGCGTGAACGAAAGTGTAATGGTCAAGCGGGTGGACCAGCAGCTGCGGGTGACCCGCCACATGATCGACTGCCAGGACCTGGATGCCCTTAAGGGCCAGAAGAAGCTGCGCAGCTATATGCTGCACTACCTCTCCATGATGATGGCCATCAGCGACATCTTCCTTCTGCTGGACGGCAGTGCCGCTGCCAAGCAGAAGGAGAACGAACTGTGGGCCTACCTCAAGGCACACACCAGTGCCGGGGTCTACCGCTCCATCCGCTACGGCTTTGGCGGCGTGACCAACCTGAAGATCCCCAAGGGCGACAAGCTCGTGCTGGGCGGTTACCGCCTTGCACAGAAGATTTTTAAATTCAATTAACAAATGTTGCTTTTCCTCCTCAGATAAAATATACTTTTTAACGTATCTTAATTCCTGAGGAGGATCTTGTTTTATGGAGCAATTGCTCATTTGCATGTCTCTTTCGCTCATTGCAGGCCTGTTGGCATCCCGTGCAGCGAAAGCGGTCCGTCTGCCGGCTGTCACCTCTTATCTGGTGGCGGGGCTTCTGCTGGGCCCCTTCTTTCTGGGTCGGCTGGGCCTGAGCGGCTGGGGCTTCGGCTTCGGGAGCCTTGCACAGGTCGAGAGCTACGGCATCATCACACAGGTGGCACTGGGCTTCATCGCCTTTGTCATCGGCAATGAGTTCCGGCTCAGCGCGTTGGAGAGGATGGGCAGGCAGGCGGTCACTGTGGGCATCCTGCAGGCCGTTATCACCACCGTGCTGGTGGATATCGCTCTGGTGGTCCTGCACTTTGCCCGGCCGGATGTCATCTCAATGGCATCGGCCATCACGCTGGGTGCCATCGCCTCTGCCACAGCCCCTGCCGCCACCCTGATGGTGGTCAAGCAGTACAAGGCAAGCGGTCCCCTGACCCGCCTGCTGCTGATGGTGGTCGCCATTGATGATGCCGTAGGTCTGGTGCTCTTCTCAGCCTCTTTCGGCATCGCAAACGCACTGGAGCAGGGCCGCATCGACCCCATCAGCATCCTTCTGGAGCCTCTGGTGGAGATCGTACTCAGCCTGGGTCTGGGCGCGCTGGCCGGTCTGCTGCTCAACCAGCTGGAGATCTACTTCCACTCCCGCTCCAAGCGCATGAGCCTTTCGGTGGCCTTTGTGCTGCTGACGGTGGGCCTTTCCATGGTCAGCTTTGAGGTCGGCCCCATCCACTGCAGCTTCTCGCTGCTGCTGGTCTGCATGATGACCGGCACCGTGTTCTGCAACATCTGCCCCACTTCCGATGAGCTGATGGACCGCCTGGACCGCTGGGTAAGCCCGGTGAACATCCTGTTCTTCGTGCTGTCCGGCGCGGAGCTGGATCTGAACATCCTCGCAAACCCCATGGTCCTGCTCATTGGTGCCGTCTATATCGCTTCCCGCTCTCTGGGCAAGATCTCCGGCTCCTATGTCAGCTGCAAGGCCACCCGCTGCAGTGAGAAGATCCAGAAGTATCTGGGCATCACCCTGCTGCCGCAGGCCGGTGTGGCGCTGGGCATGGCCGCCGAGGCTGCCGAGCTTTCCGATGGCCACATGGTGCGCAACGTGGTGCTCTTCTCGGTGCTGGTGTACGAGCTGGTCGGTCCGACCCTGGCCAAGCTCAGCCTGACCGCCGCAGGCGAGATCATTCCCGAGGGCCGCACGAGCGCCCGTACCACCAACAAGCCGGAGGAGCCGGTCAGCGTGGAGTAACCTCTCCCACAGGGCTTGGCTCCCCTATCAGGGGAGCTGCCGCCGCAGGCGGCTGAGAGGTTTTATACACTACAAAAGCCGCTGCACAGTTCTTACGCTGTGCAGCGGCTTTCTGTTTGCTCTTTATTTCAGCACGATCTCATCGTTCTCAGCATCCACGGTCAGGGTGGAGCCGGAAACAAGGGTGCCGTCGATGATCTTTTCAGCGGCGGGATCCTCCACAGCCTTGCGGATGGTGCGGCGCAGGTCGCGGGCACCAAACTTGCCGCCCTGGCTCTTGTGCACCAGCGCTGCCAGTGCCGCCGGGGTATAGCTGTAGGCAATGCCCTTGGCCTCCATGCTGGGCTTGTACTCGTCCAGCATCAGGGCGGCAATGCCCTGCAGGGTCTCCTCGCTCAGCGGCTTGAAGGTGATGACCTCATCCACGCGGCCCAAAAACTCAGGGCGGAGGAACTGGCTCAGTGCCTTGCGGCTCTTCTCCTCGTTCCGCTCCTCCTCGCTGCGGTTGAAGCCCAGACTTGCGGTGGTCTGGTCGCTGCTGCCCGCATTGGAGGTCATGCAGATGACGGTGTTGGAGAAATCCACGGTGCGGCCCTGGGCATCGTTGATCTTACCCTCGTCCAGGATCTGCAGCAGGATATTCATCACATCGGGGTGGGCCTTTTCGATCTCATCGAACAGCACCACGCTGTACGGGCGGCGGCGGACCTTTTCGGTCAGCTGACCCGCCTCCTCGTAGCCCACATAGCCCGGAGGGGAACCGATCATGCGGGACACCGCGTACTTCTCCATATACTCGCTCATATCCAGCCGGATCAGGGGGTCGGGGCCGTCAAAGAGCTGGTTTGCCAGCTGCTTCACCAGCTCCGTCTTGCCCACGCCGGTGGGGCCCACAAAGATGAAGCTGGCCGGACGGCGGCGGCCCGAAAGGTCAGCGCGGCTGCGCTTGACCGCCTGGGCCACCAGATGCACGGCATCATCCTGACCGATGATCTTCTTTTTCAGCTCGGTCTCAAGGCTGGCGAGCTTTGCATACTCGGTCTCCCGGATCTTCACCGCCGGGATGCCCGTCCACAGCTCAATGACCTTGGCCACATCGTCCATGGTCACCTGGATCTCCCCGGCTGCAGCCTGCTTGGCGGGCAATTCCCGCTCCAGCTGTGCCATCCGGGTCTTGCGCTCTGCCACACGCTCGTAATCGATGGGCTCGTTCACATCGGCGTTTTCCATGTCGGCCTCTTCCTGCTTGAGGGCCTCCAGTTCCTTCTGCATGGTCAGGTACTCGGAGATGACCGGGTGGGCCAGATTGCAGCAGGCGCATGCCTCGTCCAGCAGGTCGATGGCCTTGTCGGGCAGGTAGCGGTCGGTGATATACCGCTCGCTCAGGGTCACGGTGGCGTTCAGCACATCGGCGGGCACCTGCACATGGTGGTGCTCCTCGTAGTAGTGCTTGATGCCGCCCATCACGGCCAGCGTATCAGCGACGCTGGGTTCCTCCACCCGCACGGGCTGGAACCGGCGCTCCAGCGCCTGGTCCTTCTCGATATACTTGCGGTACTCGTTGAAGGTGGTGGCACCGATGACCTGGATCTCGCCGCGGGAGAGGGCGGGCTTCAGGATGTTGCCCGCATTCATGGCACCCTCGCTCTCACCGGCAGAGGTAATGGTGTGGATCTCGTCAATGAACAGGATGACGTTGCCTGCCGCCTTGACCTCGCTCAGCAGGCCCTTGACCCGCTGCTCAAACTGGCCGCGGAACTGGGTACCTGCCACAAGGCTGGTCAGATCGAGCAGGAAGATCTCCTTATCCTGCAGCCCTGCCGGCACCTGCCCCTTGGCAATGCGCTCGGCAATGCCCTCGGCAATGGCGGTCTTGCCAACGCCCGCCTCACCAATGAGGCAGGGGTTGTTCTTCTGGCGGCGGCTCAGGATCTGGATGGTGCGGTAGATCTCCCGGTCACGGCCGATGATATCATCCAGCTTCCCCTCCCGGGCTTTGCGGGTCAGGTTCTCGCAGTAGGTATCCAAAAACTTGCGGCGGGGCGGCTTTTTCTCATTTTTGCCCGCCTTCTTTTCGTTTTTGCCGTTCTGGGCACCGCCGTTCACCCCCAGCGGGAAGGTAGCGCTGGAGCCGGGCACAAGATCGCCGTCCTCTTCGCTCTGGTCCGGCTGGCCCATGCCCATCATCATGGAGAAGGGGTTCATGTTGCTCATGTCCCCCATCTCCTGCATCATGTTTTCCATCCGGTCTTCCATGGCATCCATGTCCTCGTCGGACATGCCGAACTGCTTCATCAGATCATCGACCGGTTTGATGTGCATCTCCCGGGCACAGTGCAGGCAGTACCCCTCGTTTTTCATCTGGCCATTTTCCATCCGCTGGACAAAAATAATGGCAGGCCGCTTCTGGCATCGAATGCAGACCATTGTTCCTCCTTTTCCCTCCCCGCTCAGACAAACGGGTTGAACACATTGAATACTTTATAGTAAAGGCTGCCGCTCATCACCGTGTCGTTGAGCATGGTGAGGTTGCCACCGGTGATCACAATGAGCGCCCAGACCACGCAGAGCACCAGATAGATGTCCACAAGGCTGGCAATGCCGCCCACGCCCCAGCCCAGCCAGTGATTCACTGCACCGATCACGGGCAGCTTGTTCACCAGCCCCAGCACCGTGACCAGCAGGCTGACCAGCATCCGCAGCAGGGCAAACGCCACAAAGAACAGCACCAGCGAGATCACCGGGGTCAGCAGCGGAGCCAGCACCTTCTGGACGATGGTATCCGCCAGCACAACGGCGTTGTCATTGAGGACGGCAGAGATGGAGCGCTCGCAGGCATCCACGATGGATGCCCGGAACGCCTCGGGCAGAAAGCCCGCGTACCGCTGGGCAATGCCATCCAGACTGACGGCTCCCCCGGCGGCGATATTGGCAGCGATCTGGTCCCGGAAGCTTCCGGCGAGGAAGCGCTCGAACACCTGCCCGGCTGCCCAGCCTGAAAAGGCTCTGGCACCGAACAGGCTGATGAGGCTGCCCGTCAGCTGCACCACCGAGGCCAGAAAGCCTTTGCGGGCATACCGGACGGCCAGCACCAGCCAGACCACCGTACATAGGATATCAAAAATAAATGACGGATTCTTGAACATACGTTTAACCTTATTCCGAACTGGCTCACCCTCTCAGTCACGACTGCCGTCGTGCCAGCTCCCCCAAAGGGGGAGCCAACGCTTCTGACAGGGGAAGCCACAAAATAAATTGCACTCTTTTTCCTCAAAGCCGCAATTGCCTCTCCCTTTGGGAGAGGTGGCAATGCGCAAGCATTGACGGAGAGGGCTATTCAGCGGGTGCTTCCAACTTCTGCACCGTGTTGCCGCTGAACAGCAGCAGATCCTTGCTGTTGGCCAGCAATGCCTGCGGGCTGGTGTCAAGGTTCTGGCTCCACTGCTGGGTGCCAGATGCATCAAAGCACTCCACGGCGTTATCGGCCAGCAGATAGAACAGGTTCCCCGCCCGGACAATGGAATTTGCCGCCGAGACAGCAGCGCTGAACTGGACATTCAGGTTTTTGTCCAGCGTCACAGCCTGAGAGACCTGCCCCGATGCCAGCAGCAGGGCCACATTGCCTGCCGCGTCCACCGAAACATCCTTCAGCTCCGTGCCCGCAAAATCATAGACCGCACGCTCGCCGCCGCCCGCATTGTAGAGCACGGCCCTGGTATCGTAGACAGCCAGGATCGTGGAAGCAGAGGTCCACCCCAGCCACTGGGGCACACCGCCCTGATTCACCAGACTGACGGGATCGCCCGATGCCAGATTGATGAGGTAGAGGTTGGTCATCATCTGTCCCCCGCTGACGGTGACGGCTGCCGCCGCCAGCTTCCGGCTGTCGGGGGAAAAGGCCATCCGCAGGGGGGTGCCGTCGTTGGAGGTCATGCTCCAGCTGAGCTGTTGCTCCATGGAGGGACTGTATACCAGCAGCTTTGCCATGCTGGTCTGGTCCTCCGTGACCACAGCCAGCGTGCCGTTGTCCGACATGGCGCAGAGGAAAATGCTGTTCTCCAGCTGCTTGGTGTAAAGGTTCTGGGTACGGCTCTCCACCCGCAGCTCGTTTCCGGAGCGGTTGTAGAGGACAAAGCGGGTCTTGCCCGCGGCCAGCGCCGGGCGGGCATAGCCGCTCTGGATGCTGTTCAGCTTTTTGCCGGTGCGCGACCAGACCACACAGCCCTCGTCCCCCAGCTCCACAAAGCTGCCGGTCAGGGGGGCCATCTGCTCCAGCTCGGCCACACCGGTCTGCTGGGGCCAGCCGGAGCCGGGCAGCAGGGCAATGCGGGCCGTATCGGTCAGGTCCTTCAGGGCCGCCACCGAGCTGCCCGCGATGCCGGTGGCAAACAGCACCACCGCCGTCAGCAGCACCAGCAGCACCGCCGTGCGGCGGATGCGCCGGTTCCGCACACGCTGGCGGGCAGCTTCCAGATATTCGACCCGCCCTTCCGAAAGCGGCTCGTCACTCTCGGTCGAACGATGCTTCTTTCTCATGGATATCTCTCCTTTGCGAAACCTCTCAGTCACCTACGGTGACAGCTCCCCTAGCAGGGGAGCCAAGTTTACGCTGCCATTTTCTTGCCTCTCCTATCAGGAGAGGTGGCAATGCAAAGCATTGACGGAGAGGTTCACCCTTCGTAATCTACACGTTTCAAAAATAGCCCTTTCGCGGGCAGCGTCGGCCCGGCCTGGCTGCGGTCCCGGCTGGCAAGGATGCCGGGGATGGCATCGGGCTGCATCCGGCCCGCGCCCACCTCACACAGGGTGCCTGCCAGAATGCGCACCATGTTATAGAGGTAGCCGTCCGCTGTCACCTCAATGTCCACCTCGTCGCCCTTCCGGGTCACATGGCAGTCGGTGATGGTGCGCACGGTATCTCCGTGGGCAGCAGCAGAGGAACCCGCCGCGCACAGGGCCAGAAAATCGTGCTTTCCCACAAACTGTTCCGCCGCCCTCTGCATGGCATCCACATCCAGCCGCCGGGGCACCCGGGTGTAATATTTTTCATCAAAAGGCGAATCGATGGGGTGGTTGTGGATGCGGTACAGGTAGGTCTTGGTATGGGCGGCATAGCGGGCGTGGAACTCCTCCGGCACCACCCGGGCGCACAGCACCCGGATATCCGGGGGCAGGTGCTGGTTGATGGCCAACGGCAGCTTTTCTGGGGGGATGCGGGTCTCCGCGTGGAAGTTCAGCGCAAAGCCCAGCGCGTGGACCCCGGCATCGGTGCGGCTGCACCCCTTGATATCGGGGCGGCTGTGGAGCACCGCTTCCAGCCCATCCTGAAAGGTCTGGGCCACGCTCCGCCCGTTGGGCTGCACCTGAAAGCCGCAGTAGTTGGTGCCGTCGTAGGCAAGGGTCAGTAGATAGTTCTGCATAGAACTCCTTCCGTCACGGCTTTGCCGTGCCACCTCCCTCAAAGAGGGAGGCTATAAGGCCCCCTCCTCGAGGGGGCTGTCGCCGCAGGCGACTGGGGGAGTTTTTAAAAATTCGGGAACACCAGTCTCGAGCTCAGGATCACCATAAAGCAGACGATGCACACCGCCAGGTCGATATAATCCTGCCGGGTGCAGCGCAGCACCTTCAGGCGGGTGCGGCCATCACCGCCGCGGTAGCAGCGGCACTCCATGGCCATGGCCAGCTCATCGGCGCGGCGGAAGGCCGAGATGAACAGCGGGATAAGCACCGGCACCAGCGCCTTGACGCGCTCCATCATGGAGCCGTTGTCCAGCATGGCACCGCGGGCTTTCTGGGCGTTCATGATCTT
>ULYJ01008434.1_pt1 | contig 10729 bp, 8 predicted proteins | sample 1962111 | NCBI WGS metagenome assembly ULYJ01 (sample SAMEA4835861, study PRJEB28245) | human gut metagenome | biome: gut microbiome; material: fecal sample | place: Denmark | collected 2008
CGAGGGTGCCGACCCCCACGCCACCATGGAGAATGTGCTGTCCGCCTGCAAGAAGGTGGAGGACGACTGCGAGATCTTTGACATCTGACCTCTTCCGGTCCGGTTCCCGGCATCGCTGCTGGGCGGCAGCTCTCCCCCTGTGGGAGAGCTTTTCTTTCCTCTGCCGCCGGGCAGCGGAAAACTTCTCTTTTTCGTGGAAAAAACGGGCAGTTTTCAACACTTTCCACGCACTTTTCAACACCCTTCGCGGAAAACTCCAAAAAGAAACGTGGAAAAGCAAGTTTTCTGCGGGAAAATCCCGTGGAAAACACGGGGGAAAGGGTGGAAAATCCATTTTTGTGGGGAAAACCTGTTGAATTCCACTGCGTTTTCCCGTTTTTTCTCAGAACCGCCGCAATCCGACAAAAGGAGCGTTTTGTATGACCAAAAAGCAAAAAAAGAGCCTGCAGCAGATCCTGATCGCGCTGGCCCTTGTGATCCTGCTCAAGCTGCTGTTCCGTGTGCTGCCGGCACTTCCCACCCCGGTGGAGCTGCTGCTCTACCTCATCCCGTACCTTGTGGTGGGCAAGGACGTGCTGCGCAAGGCCATCAAGGGCGTCAAGAACCGCCAGCCCTTTGACGAGTGCTTCCTGATGGCGGTGGCTACCGTGGGTGCCTTTGCCCTGGGCGACTATGTGGAAGGCTGCGCCGTTATCCTCTTTTACCAGATCGGCGAGCTGTTCCAGAGCGTGGCCGTGGGCAAGAGCCGCCAGAGCATTTCCAGCCTGATGGACATCCGCCCGGACTACGCCAACGTTGAGGACGAGGACGGCAAACTGGAGCAGGTGGACCCCGATGACGTGGAGGTCGGCACCGTGATCGTGGTGCAGCCCGGCGAGCGGGTGCCCATTGACGGTGTGATCGTAGAGGGCACCTCCGCCCTGAACACCGCCGCCCTGACCGGTGAGAGCCTGCCCCGCGACGTCCAGACCGGAGACGAGGTCATCAGCGGCTGCGTGAACATGACCGGCCTGCTGAAAGTCAGGACTACCAAGGAATTCGGCGAGTCCACCGTCTCGAAAATTCTCGATCTGGTAGAAAATTCCAGCATGAAAAAGGCCCGTGCCGAAAACTTCATCACCCGCTTTGCCCGGGTATACACCCCGGCTGTCTGCTACGGTGCGCTGGCGCTGGCCTTCCTGCCGCCCATCGTGCTGCTGCTGATGGGCCAGCCTGCCCGCTTTGGGGACTGGATCTACCGCGCTTTGACCTTCCTGGTCATCAGCTGCCCCTGCGCACTGGTCATCAGCATTCCGCTGAGCTTCTTCGGCGGCATCGGCGGTGCTTCCGCCTGCGGTATCCTGGTCAAGGGCTCCACCTATCTGGAGGAGCTGGCCCGCACCGGCATCGTGGTGTTTGATAAGACCGGCACCCTGACCCAGGGCACCTTCAAGGTCACCGGCGTCCACCCGGCCGACGGCATCACCGACGAACAGCTGGTGGAAGCCGCTGCTCTGGCCGAGAGCTGGTCCAAGCACCCCATCTCCCTGAGCATCAAGGCCGCCTACGGCAAGGAGATCGACACCTCCCGCGTCACCGACGTGGAGGAACTTGGCGGCCACGGCGTGACCGCCAAGGTGGACGGCAAGGCCGTTGCCGCCGGCAACGCCCGTCTGATGGAGCGGCTGGGCCTTTCTGCCCCCGCCGTGAGCGAGACCGGCACCGTCGTGCACATTGCCATCGACGGCAGATACGCCGGTTGCCTGCTCATCGCCGACGTGGTCAAACCCCACAGTGCCGAGGCCATCCGGGCCCTGAAGGCCGCCGGAGTGCGCAAGACCGTCATGCTCACCGGCGATGCCGAGCCGGTGGCCAAGGCCGTTTCTGCCCAGCTGGGTCTGGACGAATACCACGCCGGTCTGCTGCCCGGCGACAAGGTGGACCAGATCGAAACACTCATCGCCGCCAAGAAGTCCAAGGAGAATCTGGCCTTTGTGGGCGACGGCATCAACGACGCCCCGGTGCTGTCCCGCGCCGATGTGGGCATCGCCATGGGTGCCCTGGGCTCCGACGCCGCCATTGAAGCCGCCGACGTGGTGCTGATGGATGACGACCCGGCCAAGATCGCACTGGCCATGCGCATCGCCCGCCGCACCCTGCGCATCGTGTACGAGAACATCGTGTTCGCGCTGGCGGTCAAGTTTGCCTGCCTGCTGCTGGGTGCCATCGGTATGGCCAGCATGTGGACAGCCATCTTTGCCGACGTGGGCGTCATGGTCATTGCCGTGCTCAACGCCACCCGCGCCCTGTACACCAAAGATCTTGTCAAGAAGAGCCACCCGTAACGCTGCTGCTTTCCATAAAAAATGCCTGACCGCCAACGACAGCGGTCAGGCATTTTTGTGTTTTCCGGGGTTCAGATGTCCCACAGCTCCGGGGCAGAGGTGGACACTGCCGAGGCACCGGCCCGCATGGCGGCCATGACGTCGGCCTTGTCCCGCAGCAGACCGCCCGCGATCACCGGCACCCGGGTGCGGGTACTGATCTCGGTGATGACCCGGGGCATAATGCCGGGCAGGATCTCCACAAAGTCCGGCTTGCCCTGTTCCAGCTGGCCGGAAAGGTTGTTCAGGGAAAGGGAGTCCAGGATGAACGCCCGCTGGATGGTCAGCAGGCCCTGATGGCGCGCCCGCCGGATCAGGGACGGGTGGGTGGAAATGATACCGTCCGGGTGGCACAGCGCAATGAGGGAATTCACGGCAACTTCCCGCGCCGAAAGGCCGTCCACAAGGTCGATGTGCACGACGGCCAGCTTTCCGGCCGCGTGGATGCGCCGGACCAGCTCCCCCACATTGAGCAGGGTGCTCGCCAGCAGAAAGACCGTGCTGCAGGGCGAGGCCAGGGCGGCCGTCAGAGCGTCATCCGTCTTGACGGCTGCGATCACCGGCTCGTCCAGCAGAGTTTCAGCAAGTGGATGCATCGGGCAGGACTCCTTTTCTCTCAGATGGTTCTCATTATCGCACAAAGGGGCCGCACTGTAAAGTGCAGCCCCAGTCTGCGGTTGTGCTTATGCCTGGAAATAGATCGCGGTGTTGGCCACGGTCATCATGGTCATCAGGATGGTATTCAGGAAGGCCGCAACGTACACGCTGCCGGTCTTTTTGTACAGGTACTTGGCCAGGCAGGATGCAATGGCCAGCGAGGGCACCAGCGCAAACAGCAGGATGCCGCCAAGGGCCTGTCCCGGGTAGAAGGCAACGCCGGTACGGAACAGGGTGCCGTACTGCAGCACCAGCCAGAGGAGGATGCCGCCCATGTTGGTCAGAGCAGCCAGCAGGTAGCCCCAGCCGCCCTGCAGCTTTTCGCTGCTGGTGTTGGAGATGGCGGCGGCGCCGCTGACAAAGTAGTACACAAAGAAGAACGGCATATACTTGACCGCCGCCGGGATGGCGCTGGCTTCAAAGGTCTTGAAGGCGAAGGTCCAGATGCGGAAGTCGGTCTTGAAGATGGCATCCACGGCAAACAGGCAGGCGTAGGCGATCACGCACACCAGCAGTGCCACGCAGAAGGCTGCGGCCACAGACACCGGCTTTGCGGCAATGCCGTACTGTTCCAGCGTGATGCCCTTCTGCTTGCGGCCGCCGAACAGGTAGACGCAGACCATGGTCACGATGGAGATGCAGGCGCAGATGAGAGCCCAGGTCACGATGCTGTTGACGGTGGGGCCCTGCCAGGTGGCATTGGTCTCGAAGATGTTCTTGGTCACCAGCACACGCAGGACGATGGAAGCGATCAGGACGCACACCGAGCCGGACAGCCAGGTCTTGTGGTCGTCCTCGGTGCTGCGGGCTGCCAGAACGATGCCCACCACCGACAGGAGCAGGGCAATGTCACTGGCGTAGCGCATCCAGCGGATGGGCTCTGCGGTCAGACTGCCGTCGTACACGGCGGGGAAGATGATGGCCGGGATCAGCATACCCACCACGAACAGGCTGATCGTGCCAAGCTTGCCGGACAGGGTGCCGACGGCCGGGGTGGGTGCTGCGACGGCCTGCTTTGCATTGGACAGGAAGGGCAGCTTCATCAGCAGCAGGGCAAGAGGTGCCAGCATGAGCAGGAAGCCCACCAGAGCGACCAGCTCAAAGACTTCTTTCCAGTACCAGATCTGGCTGGTGGAAGCAATGTTCTGCACCAGACCGGACTGGTCGGCAAATGCAGTGGCGTAGAACTCGATGGCATCCTTGGTGGAAGCCTTGGAGAAGTGGTTCCAGGGGTGGATCTCACGCGGCTGGTAAATGATGCGCTGACCGCCATCCGAGCCGGTGTACCAGGTGTCAGCCTGCGGAGCTTCCTGCTCCAGCAGGGTCTTGCCAGCGGTGGTGGCAACATAGTCCTTGTGGTAGACGGTGCCGCTCTTCGTGGGAGGCTCGTCGGCTGCAAAGAAGAACTCGTCGTACTGGCCGCAGATCTTGCCGATGGTGCGTCCGCCGAAGGTGGCAACTGCAGCCTCTTCGTCCAGGCCCAGGTAGGAGGTCCAGGAGTAATCGGCACCCATGCTCAAACCGGCCTTGATGATGCGGTAACCGGCGGCAGCGTAGTTCTGCTCATCCAGATAGATGGCCATCTCGGAGGAGAAGCCGCCCATGGAGTGGCCGCTGACCGCGATCTGACCGTTGCCCTGTGCATCCTTGGCAACGTAGTCCTGGCTGTACATGTACTGTGCGGCATCCCACAGCGAAGTGGGCCAGAAGTTGAAGAAGCCGCCGGTATTGTCGGCGTTCCCGTGGGAATGGCCGTGGTCATACATATCCAGTGCCAGCACGACATAGCCGCGGCGGGACATCTCGATGGCGGTCTCGTCCTGCATCTCGGCACTGTTCAGGTAGCCGTGGGTGGTCACGATGGTGGGGTGCGGGTTGGAGGCGTCCACGCCCTTGGGCATGTACAACAGGCCCGAAAGGGTGCCGGAGTCGGTATCAAAGGAAATGCGGGAGACCTTGACCTTGTAGAATGAGGTGTTGAACATCTGGGCAAAAATGCTGCCCAGCAGCATCAACGCCACAGCGATCGCCAGCACAACGACCGTGCGCGAACGCTTTTCGGTGGCCTTTGCGGTGCTTTTCATGGGGATCCTCCTTCTTTTTTCAGAGACATGCCCGGCGGCTGCACTTCCAGAACCAGCCCCCGGAACAGATGTGAACGGGCGGACAAGGGGTGCGATGGGAACAAAAAATGGGGACGCACTGCGGTCGTGTGGCACAGTGCATCCCCATCTCAATTCTCTTGGGATGCTTTCAGTATACCATTTCTCAACGGTTTGTCAACAGACAATTCACAAATTCGTGATTTTTTGTTGGAAGTAGTCAAAGTCCAGACAAATTCTTTTAATGCTCTGCCCAGTCACTGCTGCGGCCCACGGCCTTGTGCCAGCCGGACAGCAGCCGTGCGCGCTCGGCCTCCGGCATAGCGGGGGTAAAGGTCATGTTGCAGTGCCACAGGCTGCGGATCTCGTCCCGGTCCTTCCACACGCCGGTGGCAAGGCCGGCCAGATAGGCAGCGCCCAGGGCCGTGGTCTCCCGGATGGCCGGGCGCAGGACGTCCTTGTTCAGGATGTCGGCCTGGAACTGCATCAGGAACTGGTCGCGGGAAGCACCGCCGTCCACCTTCAGGGAGGTGATGGGCACACCGGTGTCCTTTTCCATGGCGGCCACAAGGTCGGCGCTCTGGTAGGCGATGGACTCCTCCGCCGCCCGGATGATGTGGTTCTGGGTGGTGCCGCGGGTGATGCCTACAATGGCACCGCGGGCGTACATATCCCAATAGGGCGCGCCGAGACCGGTGAAGGCGGGCACGATGTAGATGCCGCCGTTGTCCGGCACCTTCTGGGCATAGTATTCGGCGTCGCGGCTCTCCTGGATCATCCGCAGGCCATCGCGCACCCACTGGATGACGGCACCGCCCACAAAGACGCTGCCCTCCAGGGCATACTCCACCTTGCCGTTCAGGCTGATGCCGATGGTGGAGATCAGGCCGTTCTGGCTGCGGCAGATGGTGTCACCGGTGTTCATCAGCAAGAAGCAGCCGGTGCCGTAGGTGTTCTTGGCCTCACCCTTGGCAAAGCACCCCTGCCCGAACAGTGCAGCCTGCTGGTCCCCGGCAATGCCGGCCACTGGCACCTGCACCCCGCACAGGTCGGTGGTGCCGTAGACCTCGCTGGAATCCGCCACGCGGGGAAGGATGCAGCGGGGGATATCCAGCGCTTTGAGCAGGGTGTCATCCCAGTCCAGGGTGCGGATGTTGTAGAGCATGGTGCGGCTGGCGTTGGTGCGGTCGGTCACATGCACCTTGCCGCCGGTGAGCTTCCACACCAGCCAGGTGTCCACGGTGCCGAACAGGATCTCGCCCGCCTCGGCCCGCTCCCGCGCGCCGGGCACGTTATCCAGGATCCACTTGATCTTGGTGGCGGAAAAATAGGCATCCGGCATCAGGCCGGTATTCTCGCGGATGTATTCCGTCATGCCGGGCTGCTGCACCAGCTCGTCCACCAGCGGGGCGGTGCGGCGGCACTGCCAGACGATGGCATTGTAGATGGGGCGGCCGGTGGCCTTTTCCCACAGGATGGTGGTCTCGCGCTGGTTGGTGATGCCGATGGCGGCAATGTCATGGACATCCACGCCGCTCTGGGCCACCACCTCGTTCATGACCCCGTACTGGGTGGACCAGATCTCCATGGGGTTGTGCTCCACCCAGCCCTGCTGCGGGTAGATCTGCTCAAACTCCCGCTGCTGCACCGCGATGATGTTCTGCTCGTTGTCAAACAGGATGGCGCGGCTGCTGGTGGTTCCCTGGTCCAGTGCAAGAACATACTTTGTCGACATGGTTCAACGACCTCCATTTCGCTCAGGGGCGGTTTTACAGGTCTCGTGTGGCTACGACATCCACACCGGTGCCGCAGACGTCGGTCAGCACGACCTGCCCGGTGCGGATGGGTGTGTGCAGCGTGACGCCGTCCAGCGCAGCCATGACCTGCACGATCTTTTCTTTGGGCACCGCCTGCGCGGTCTTGACCGGGCAGCGCGGATAGCGCCCGCCCTCGGCCCGCACCGTACTGGTCAGGATACGGGTGGGGTGGGTCAGTTCTTCCTTGCCATAGGCGGCACCGTTGGGGCAGGCATTGCCGGTTACATTATAATCGTTTTCCGGGTCCACCTGCAAGTGGCAGCCACGGGGGCAGCAGATACAAATGATCTCACGCTTTTTGTTCATTTTGCTACGACCTCCTCTACTGCAACGGTCAGCGGGCCGTCGGCCTTTGCCAGCAGGACCCCGGGCAGGGTGATGTGCTCCATCTCGCCGGGTGCCATCCGCTGGCGCTTGAACCGGGCCAGCTGCTTCTCCCCGCAGGTGATGGTGATCTGGCTGGGGCCGTAATTCTGCCGCACCCGGAACGAGATCTCCACGCCCTTGTCCACGTCCGCCGGGCGCACCCGCTGGGGGACGGTATAGCCCACGCCATTGCCCGGGACAAGGTCCAGCACGGCCGCGTCCGGGGTCTCACCGTGGAGCACATAGGCGGCGGCTGCGGCTCCGGCCCGGTCGCTCTCGCCGGAAACAAAGTCCACCAGATCGTGCACATGCACCACGTTGCCGCAGGCAAACACGCCGGGAATGCCGGTCTCCATGTTCTCGTAGACCACGGCTCCCTTGGTGTGGGGGTCCATCGGGATGCCGGCCTGCCGGGTCAGCTCGTTTTCCGGGATCAGGCCCACACTGAGCAGGATGGTGTCCACGTCAAATTCCATCTCGGTGCCCGGAATGGGGCGGCGGTTCTCGTCCACCTTGGCCACAATGGCCTTTTCCACCCGGGTATCGCCCTGAATGTCCACGATGGTGTGGGACAGGTACAGCGGGATGTCAAAATCCTGCAGGCACTGCACAATGTTGCGGGTCAGGCCGCCGGAATAGGGCATGACCTCCACGCAGGCCAGTACCTTGGCCCCTTCCAGCGTCATCCGCCGGGCCATGATCAGGCCGATGTCGCCGCTGCCCAGAATGAGCACCCGTTTGCCTACCAGATAGCCCTCCATGTTGACATAGCGCTGGGCGGCACCGGCGGTGTAGATGCCGGCAGGGCGGCTGCCCGGAATGCCAATGGCACCGCGGGTGCGCTCCCGGCAGCCCATGCAGAGGATGACGCTCTTTGCTTCGAGGATCTGGTAGCCCTTCTCCTTGCTGACACAGTGGATCTTTTTATCCGGCGTGACCTCCAGCACCATGGTGCCCAGCTCCACCCGGACGCCGGTGGAGCGCAGCATTTCAATGTAGCGCCCGGCGTACTCCGGGCCGGTGAGCTGCTCGCCGAAACGGTGCAGCCCGAAGCCGTTGTGGATGCACTGGTTCAGGATGCCGCCCAGCTCGTTGTCACGCTCCAAAATCAGAATATCGCGCAGGCCGTGCTGCCATGCGCTGTAGGCTGCGGCAAGGCCTGCAGGGCCGCCGCCGACGATGACCAGATCAATCATGGTTGGTTCCCTCCTGCTTGGTTTCGCACAGTAAGACGTTGCTGCCTGCCTTGTCCTGCAGGACGTCCAGCGGGTCGATGCCCCGCGTCCGGCTGATGAGCTCCAGCACCCGGGGCCCGCAGAAGCCGCCCTGACAGCGGCCCATCCCGGCGTTGCAGCGGCGCTTGACGCCGTCGATGGTGGTGGCCGGGATCTCGGTGTGCAGGGCGTCCAGGATCTCGCCCTCGGTGATGGTCTCGCAGCGGCAGATCACCCGGCCGTAGGCGGGGTTCCGGGCAATGAGCTTTGCCTTTTCTTCCGGCGGCAGCTCCTTGAACCGCACCCGGGTGCGGCCGTCCCGGTAATCCGTTTTGGCCGCAGGCAGATCCCTGTGGCCTTCCAGAATGCGGACCACCTCTTTGGCAACGGCCGGTGCGCTGGACAGGCCCGGCGATTTCATACCGGCCAGGTCGATGAAGCCTGGTGCACCTTCCGCCTCGCCGATGACGAAATCCCCGGTGTCCACATTGGCGCGGACGCCTGCAAAGTTGCGGATGGACTCGCCGAAGCGGATGTCCGGCACGCTGCGGCGTGCGGCCGCGCTGACAAAGGCCAGCCCGGCGGCGGTGCAGGCGGTGTCATCGCCCGCCACCGGCTCGGCATTGGGTCCGACGATCAGGTTGCCGTGAACGGTAGGTGCCACCAGCACGCCCTTGCCGTTTTCGTTGGGGCACTGGAAGATGACATGCTGCACCCGCGTGCCTTCCGATTTGTCCAGAAGGTAATATTCGCCGCGGGTAGGCTGGATGGTAAATTGATGCGGAGCGGCCATGTCGTGCACGGCATCGGCCCGGATGCCGGCGGCGTTGACAACGTAGCGGGCCTCCACCACGCCGGACGGCGTGGTCAGCGCCCAGCCGGACACGGTTTTCTGAATGCCGGTGACCGGGCTGCTGAGGTGGAGTTCCACCCCGTTGCGCACCGCCACCTCCGCCATGGCCAGCGCATATTCCCACGGGCTGACGATGGCCGCGCTGGGTGCATACAGCGCTCCGGCCACCTCCGGCGAAAGACCGGGCTCCATGGCCCGTGTTTCCTCTGCCGACAGCAGCCGGATGCCCGGCACCCCATTGGCAAGGCCGTTTTCGTACAGCTTCTGCAGATGCGGCAGCTCCGCCGGGCTGAGGGCCAGCACCAGACTGCCGCACTGCCGGTACGGCACATCCAGCCGGGCACAGATCTCTTTGGCCAGTGCAACGCCCTCCACATTGAGCCGTGCCATCCGGGTGCCCGGCTCGGGGTCGTACCCAGCGTGCAGAATGGCACTGTTGGCCTTGGTGGTGCAGTCGGCCACATCGTTCTCGGCCTCAAAAATTGCAGTGTGCAGCGGATAATGCGAGAGCTCATAGGCGGCAGCCGCGCCAACAACACCGCAGCCGATGATTGCTACATCCAGCATAAAAACCTCCTGATCTTCTGCCTGTCACAGCATGCTCGTTTGCGTAGCGGGAACAAAAAAGAGCAGAGCAAACAAAAGGGAACAGGCTCCCTCTTGTTTGTTCTGCTCAATTCTCTGAACAAACACTTGATGGCTTTATGATAATGCAGATTGCACAAGATGTCAAGCATTTGTGGAAAATAAATGCATCTTTCGTGTCGGAACGGTTCAGGACTTGCGCAGCAGGTCGGTGAACCAGGCATTGACCTGACGGTAGATCTCCGGGTCTGTAACCGACAGATCGAACGGATAGGCCCCGTCCTCGGCCAGCACGGCACAGGCCGCCCGGACCTTCTGCATGGCCTGCGGATCAAAGGCCTTATCCCGCCGCCCGGAAAGGCAGTTCATCAGGACGTCATCCTTCCAGCTCAGTAAGAACTCAAATGCTTCTGTGTTGTTCATTCCAAAATTCCTCCTGTTCCATTGCCCGACATGGTTTCTGTTCCCATTGTAAGGGTTTCTTCCAGCGGATGTCAACCGTTTTTTCGTCGATTCTCTCATACTGAAATGCAGGAAGTCCCTGCAGAGCGTGCCGCACATCCGGGCTTCTTGTCTCTCCGCCCGAATATGCTATAATGGAAGCAGCCAATCTCCTCACGCCTTTTTCTCGTGCCGATCAATGGGAGGTATTTTGTCGATGAACTATAAAGCAGAATCCCTTAATCGTCTTGATTTTCCCTTAAAATTCGGAGATAGACCCTGCCGCATTTACGGCACAGACTGCGCCGAATATCTTCTGCTTCAGATGACG
>ULYJ01036827.1_pt1 | contig 10406 bp, 8 predicted proteins | sample 1962111 | NCBI WGS metagenome assembly ULYJ01 (sample SAMEA4835861, study PRJEB28245) | human gut metagenome | biome: gut microbiome; material: fecal sample | place: Denmark | collected 2008
AAAGCCTCGAGCCATTGCTGACCAATGCCTTCATTATCAAATCGCCTCATCCGAGTCCGCTGTCCGCTTCCCGCGGATTCTTCGGCTCCAAACCATTCTCCAGAGCCAATCAAGCCCTAGTCACCATGGGTGCCGACCCGGTGGATTGGACTCTTTAGGCAGGCCAACAGTCATTGTGAGTAGTTACAGTGGGGGGCATGACTTTGTTCCCCACGCAACCGAACATACCTTCGCCGACCACCGCCGCACGACCGGTCGCCGTTCCCGCGCCCGGCGTGTCGGCTCCGCTGGGTGCCGATGACGCCAAACGCGCACGTATCCTGGCCGACGCCATTCGGGCGAGGTTCGCCCAGACACTGGTGGGTCAGGATAATCTACGCGAATCGCTTATCGTGACCTTGGTGGCCGGCGGGCATATTCTTATCGAATCCGTGCCGGGCTTGGCCAAGACCACGGCCGCCCAGACGCTCGCCACCTGCGTATCCGGCTCGTTCAAGCGCGTGCAGTGCACTCCTGATCTCATGCCATCTGATCTGGTGGGCACGCAGGTCTTCGATTTTGCGTCGCAGAAGTTCACCACGCAGATCGGTCCGATTCACGCCAATTTCGTACTGCTGGACGAGATCAACCGTTCGAATGCCAAAACCCAGTCCGCCATGCTTGAGGCCATGGCCGAGGGTGCCACGACCATCGGCGGGCAGCGTATCGCCTTGCCCAAGCCGTTCATGGTGATCGCCACCGAGAATCCGATCGAGGAGGAGGGCACGTTCAACCTGCCCGAAGCCCAGATGGATCGTTTCATGATGAAGGCCGTCATGACCTATCCTTCGCCCGACGAAGAGGCTCGGATGCTGGCCATGCTCACCCGCCGCGGCTCCGATATGATCGGTCCCGACACCATCACCGGCGAACGCATTTCCGTGTCCGACGTTGATTTTTTGCGCAAGGCGGCACGCCGCGTGCATGTTTCCGACGCGATCATGCGTTATGCGGTCGATATCACCGCCACGTCACGAGGTGCCGGCTCCCGCCCCATCAAGGGACTGTCGTCCTTGGTGCGTTTGGGCGCCTCGCCGCGCGCCACCATCGCCTTGACCCGTATCGGCCAGGCGAAGGCGTTGCTGTCCGGGCGCGACTATGTGGTACCCGAGGACCTCAAGGCGTTCGCTCATGAGGTGCTGCGCCACCGTATTATGCTGACGTTCGAGGCACTGGCCGATGGCGTGGTCAGCGATCAGATCGTCGACAAGATCGTCGAAACGGTTCCTGTTCCGTGAGTTCCGATTCCGTTCGCAAGAAGATCGAGGCCCTTGGCACTCAGCTGAGCCTGCCTACCGTAAGGAAGGCTTTGGGCGCGCTGGAGGGCGAACACGCATCCGGGCGTCGCGGCGGCAGCGGCGATGCGATGGATGTGCATGCCTATGAGCCAGGCGACGAATCCCGTCTTATCGATTGGAAGACCAGCGCCCGCCAAGGCCGCCCCATGGTGGTCGAGCGCGAGCGCCTGTCGACGTCACGGGTCTGGTTGCTGATGGACGTGGGCCTGGAGATGACTGGCGTATGCCCTTCCGGAGAACGCGCATGGCAGGTTGCCGCCAATGCGCTGCGTATGTTCGCCGCACTGTCGTTGCGCCGGTCGGACGATATTTCGCTGGTGTTCGGCGATGAGTCCAGTATCACCCGCGTGCCGTTCAACGGTGGGTTCGCGCAGTTCGAACGCACGCTGGACAAGGCGCTTGACCGTGATTGGGATCATCACCGTAATATCGACGCGCTGCTGGAATATGCGCGCCGTATCAAGGATCGCGAGGCATTGATCGTATTGGCCACCGATGAGCATGCGATGGAGGAGCGGCATATCACCACGATCCGTCGTATTACCCGCACCCATCCGATGGTGCTGATCGATGTGGCGACGATGAATCCGTTCAAGGCCGTCTCATCCCGCCACGCTCCCACCGACGGCTTGGGTGCACGGCGTGTGCCGGCATTCCTGCGCAACGCCAAGGCAGCGGCCGAGGTCGATACTCATCGCGCGTATATGGCCGCGGCTTTGGAACAGGAGCTCACCCGTGCCGGTTCCCATATCATTCGATCCGCATCCAGCGAATCCATGTTCGATCGTTTCGTCGCCCTGGTGTCCCGGGCATTGGCCCGCACCACACGCAATAGACTGGGTACTGCACCCGAACTGGTCGGACTGACTTTGGCTGGTGATCTATGATGCACAGCATGTTCCCCATCATCCCGCTCGCCACTGATCCCGGCGATCTCAGGCCCGTGGAGTCGTTGGCCTTGACCACTCCCCTGGTGGTGGCCATCATCGCATGCCTGTTGCTGGCGGTAGGTCTGATCGCGTTGATCATCATGCTGTCTCGCCCCGCACGCAAACCTCGGAACAGCGACCGCGCGCGTGGCGCTCATAGCAATGCCAGCTCCAAGGCCGAGTGGCGTGCCCGCATCGACGATGTGGTGGCCCGTCATGAATCCGGAGCACTGCCCCGGCATGAGGCTTTCGTCGAATTGTCCGTCATCGCCCGTGATTTCGCCGGTGCCGCATCAGGCAAGGAGCTTAGTTCCAGTACGCTGACCGATTTGGCGTACCTGAATCGCACGCCCGCGAATCGCCAAGGATTGGACGCATTGAAGCAGACCATTGGCGCGTTGTATCCACCGGAATTTGCCGATGATGCCCGCAACCGAATCGCCCAGACGACCAGCGTGCAGCAGGCCGCCGAGTGGGTGGCGAATCTGGTGGAAAGGTGGCGTTCATGATGCTGGCATGGCATTGGCCTTGGGCCGCTCTGGCCGGCGTCTTGGCGACGCTGGCGATTATCGTGCTGATTGTCGTGTTCGCCCGCCGTAACGCCGCCGACGACACCCCTGTATTCTCGATGGACGACGATCTCAATACCGAGCACGCTTCCCGCCTGTTCCGTCAATGGCGCGCTTTGGGCCGTCTCGCCATCAGCGTGCTGGTGCTTGCGCTGGCGCTGGCCATTGTGCTGGTGGCTCGCCCCAGCCAAGTGGATGCCGGTGACGAACGCGCTTCCAGCCGAGATATCGTCCTGTGTCTGGATGTGTCGGGGTCCACGCTCCCCTATGATCGCGAGGTCATCGACACCTATTTGGAACTGGTCAAGCATTTCGAGGGGGAACGTATCGGTTTGAGTATCTTCAACTCGACCTCACGCACGGTGTTCCCGCTGACCGACGACTACGAACTGGTCACCAAACAGTTGACCTCCGCCAGCAAGGCGCTGAAAGGCGTCGAGTCGCAGGATGACATCGATAAGATGTCCGATGCCGAATATCAGGACATCGCCAATTGGCTCGAAGGCACGCAGAACCGCAAGGACGCCACCTCCTTGATTGGCGACGGCGTGGTGTCTTGCGCGGCGATGCTCCCCGGTTTCGCTTATGGCGAAGCCAATCATGCGAATGCCGACCGTCAGCGTGCGGCATCCATCGTGCTGGCCACCGACAACGTCGTGTCGGGCAAGCCCACCTATTCGCTGACCGAAGCGTTGGATTTGACCCAGCAGACCAAAATCACCGTGGACGGCCTGTATTCCGGGCCGAAAGCCAGTGAATCGGACCAAACCACAACGGATATGAAGTCCGCGATCGAGTCGCATGGAGGCATCTTCCTCACCCAATCGAATGGCGCGTCGATAGATGAGCTGGTACGGGATATTCAGTCGCGTAGAGATACGGATGTGGAGAACAAGGCGAAATCCTCGATGGTGGACGCTCCCGGTCTGTGGACGCTTGCTCTGGCCGTGATACTCATTATCTGGATCGTATGTGCATGGAGGTTGAGGCGATGAACGGATTCACCTTCTCCCCCGCCTTGGGCTGGGTCGCCGGCGGACTGCTGGCGGCCGGGCTCGCCGTACTGGCCATTCTCGAAATCGCATTATTTGTTCGTCGCCGTGCTTCCAGTGACGAGACCGTGTGGGCTTGCATACGACGTACGCTTATGCTGCTCATCGTCGCGGTGATGGTACTGACTCCCAGCGTGGTATCGTCTACCACCTCACAGGCCATCAATGCCACCGACGTCATTGTGGCGGTGGATACCACCGGGTCGATGGCGGTGGCCGACGCCACATACGGGTCCGAGAAGACCATTACCCGCACCGATGCCGCACGCCAGGCCGTGCATGATGTGACCGCCGCTTATCCGGACGCCAGTTTCGCGGCGTTACGGTTCGGTGCTTCGGGGACGCTTGATGTGCCGCTGACCCCGGATGCGCCGGCCATCGATAATTGGGCCAACACGTTGGCGGTGGAAGCCACATCCGTGTCGGCGGGCTCCAGTCTGGATGCTCCGATCGATCAATTGCTGCTGACCGTGAAGTCGATTCGTGAAGCGCACCCGGATGATGCGATTGTGCTGTACCTCATCACTGACGGCGAACAGACCTCGAATGTGACGCGTCGTACGTTCTCGTCACTGCGCCAGTATCTCAATGATGGGTTTACCGTGGGCGTCGGCTCGACCGAGGGCGGCAAGATTCCCGTCATCGCCGATGGCGTCAGTGCCGGCGATTCCAACACCACGGACCACTGGGTGGTCGACCCGGATACCGGCGAACCCGGCATCTCCAAGATGGATGAGAAGAACCTTAAAGACATTGCCGACGAGATCAGTGGCACGTATGTGGCCGTGAACGCTTCACAGACTTTGGCGGATTCGGTTTCGGCCAAGTCGTCGAAGCAGTGGCGCATGACCACCACGGTCAGGGAACGCACACGCACCACGCCGGTGGTATGGCCGTTGGCCATTGCGTTGGCGATATTGCTTGCCATGGAAGTCGGTGCATGGATCGCAACCTCAAGGAGACTGCTGTGAGAAACAGTAACGAAATCCACGAGAACGATGGCTCGGCGAATACTCGGATGCGGGCGAAGTGTCCGCTTTGGGCACGTATCGTCCTGGCTTGTGGCGCCGTATTGCTGTTGCTGGTTGCCGGCGTGGCGGCAGTAAACCTGTCCGCTTCGATTACGTTCAATCAGGCCACCGCATCATTGAACGCCAATATCAAAGCGGCTCAGGACGAGTCCACGGATATCACCACGCTCAAGGCGCAACAGCAGCAGACCGACGCGCAATTCGACGAGGCCGGGCGAATGCGCACGCTTCTGTTGCCGCAAGTCAAGGACGCCATCGACACCAATGCTTCGATTTCTTCCGAGCTGACAAAGATCACCCTGAAACAGGCCGAGGCGCAGAACAGCGGTTCCGATTCCGGGCAAGCCCAGTCGGTACAGCAATCCGAGAATTCTTCATCCAATGCCAAAAAGGGCGGCGCGTTGACCGACGAACAGAAGAAGCAGGTCGAGGAGCTGATGAAGGCCAATCAGCAATCCACCGATACCCAGTCGAACACCACCCAATCCGAGCAGAAAGCGACGCAGAACAAGGGTACCGGGGCTACCAAGCCGTGGTAAGCAGTCGTTCACAGTTGTTCTTTTTTCTCACACCCTCACGGGTCATGGCTTTATCGCGGCTGTTTCCCGGTTTCGGCTGTCGGCTTTGGCATTTATCCAATTTTCGATAGGCCATGGCTGATCCAAGGTATGTCCAAACAGGCTATTTGTGGATAATCGTTACGACTATGCACAACACTTGGGGATAACTTCACCCAAAATCGGCAAGCTAGAACCACATTGGTCGTTCCGGCTGGACAAGCATGAGTCTTGTCCTTTTAGCTGGATATATGAATACCTACACCAGCAACCCAGCACCCATCGATCCCACCGGCGGCTTTGCCGGCAATACGGTGACGCCGTTCGATTACGGCACTTGCCCTTGCCATGCGGCGGTACAGCGTAGTCGCGACCTCGTGTCCGTCCAGCGTGCGGCCACACTGGCGCAATCGGACCAGACGGCGGTGGCCGTGAACCGCTCCAGCAACATCGTGTGGACCGGTAAAGCCGCCGATCTATTCCGATCGCGGCTCAGTCGCACCGCACAGTATTCGGCCAGTCTCGCGCAAGACATGGAGACCACCCACCGATTGGCTTGGGGGTCGTCATGAGCGAGCACGATTACTGGCAAGTGGAATCGTCCGTTTACGGCGGAGTGGGATATGCGCCAGCCACTCTTGAAGAATATGCCGCCATAGCCAAGGCTCTCGATGACGAGGCGGCAGGATTTGCGGCCATAGCCACGGCTTGGGAATCGGCCGCATTACAGTTGCAGTCACATCGGCATAGTGCGCCGATGTGCGTCACCTTGCAGTCGGGCGATCCGAGCGCCGTTGTTCCCGGCCATGTCACTGCACCATATGCCGCGCTGGGCAATCGGTGTTATGACCATGCAACGGCATGTCAGCGGTTGAGCGATGATCTGCGTGGCGCGGCCGATCTGCTGATTCGCGCACACTCTCTGTATTCTCAGGCGGAGATGACGGCTCGGCGCATGTTTACCGAATTATTGCAGGCCGGCACACAGGCCAAACCGGGATATGCCGCGGCGGGTGTTGCCGCTGTGGCGGCGGGCGGCTTTCTGGCCGGCTGGACTATTGACGGCAAACCGAACCCGGCATGGATGTCCACGTTCACCTATCCGTTCCAGGAAGGAGTGCTTAGCGGCGCGGGCGGAATCATTGGCGGCGTACCTATCGGCAAGAGCATTGCGCACACCGATGAGGTCAACAAGGCTGCGGGGAAAATCGCCAATTTCTCCGGCCCGGCGAAAGACGTCGTCCAAGGCAATCATCTGGACGTGCGCGAGGTGCAGGCGAATGCCGACGTTGTCCGCGCAAGCGGATCGGTGGCCGAGTCAATGGAGAATCTGCGCAGGCTCGCCGAAGAGCGGCTCGGCAAAATCGAGCTGAACAGCGGACTCGAATATGGGACCATCGCCATTCAACGCTATGAACGATCTGATGGAACCAACTCCTGGCTGGTCACCATCCCGGGTACCGATGGACAGCCTGACTCACCATTTGGCTGGGCGCAGAACGTGGAACTGATGAGCGCCGATCAGGAGCGCCGCAGGAAAGCGGACAGCGCTCGCATGGTTGCCGAGGCGATGCGTCAGGCAGGCATCGGCAAGGATGAGCCCGTGGCGCTGATCGGCCATTCCCAGGGTGGTATCGTTGCCGCCACGCTTGCCTCGGATTGGGCGGAGGAATATACCATCGAGCATGTGGTGACAGCCGGATCGCCGGTGGCCAATCATCCGATTCCGCAACGCACGTGGGTCACCAGCGTGGAAATCGATGATGAACTGGTCGCCGCACTGGATGGTGCCGCCAACCCGGTCACCGATAACTGGCTCACCGTACAAGGGCATGTATCGCCCGCGCCCGCGGCAACACCATCCACAGTGCATTCGGACGGCTCATGCACTCCCGGCGCAACGCCCATCACCGGTCTGACCCCATATGACGCCGCACCCGTGGCTGGTTCGACCAACGGCAGGGAGTTGTCGCACTGGATCAAATACCATCAGGCCGCCTATCAGAACGCCACCGACCTCGGCTCCCCCGCCGTGCAACGCCACGAAGCCCATTTCCAGGAAGTTATCAACGGAGAGCTCAAGGAAACCCGCTACTACCAAGGCCGCATGACCCAGTCCGCGACCATTGCCCCTAGCGAGCGAACCACCGAGTTCAGCACGTTCGGCGGTTAAAAGTAAATACCACACTTGACAGAGTTGTCAAGAAAGGAGTTAACAATATAATGACGAGTAGGAGATGGCTCATCAAACTGATGAAGCAAGCGGCAGAACGCAAGAATGTCACGTTTGAAAGTATCAGGCAAGGAGGGAGTCATGAGATATTCCAACTCGACGGACTTATGATTCCCCATCCCACGACATAACGAAATCGACAACAACCTCGCGGACATTATTTGCAAAGAAGCAGAAGCCAAACTCGGGAAAGGCTGGTATCAGCAGTGAAAACATATCAGGTCATCGTTCGCCCTGGCGAAAAATACTGGATTCTTGAGATTCCCGGTATCGGTTTCACGCAGGCAAGAACAACAGCAGAGATTGAAAGTATGGCACGCGACCTTATCACCGTCATGACACAAGATGCTGATTTCGCACTCACCGTAGAGACAAAGCTGCCGCAATCCGTGCAGGAGCATCTTGATGAAGCTCGGCGACTGCGCAAGGAAGAAGCGGAATGCAGATCGAACGCAGCGCGGGAAACTCGCGCCGCGGCACAAGAACTACATGGCATGGGTCTCGCCCTACAGCAAATAGGCGATATACTCGGGGTCTCACGGCAACGGGCACATCAACTTGTCAATGCTTAGCATCAATCGGCTACCCCACAATGCAATCACCGCAGAGACGCGGCTAGCGCCACTTTCCCGGGATTGTTGCGCCAGCATGCCCGAAACCCCCCTCTATCAGCGCAACATTCCCGGGAGAGTGGCGCGCAAAGAGTGTCAGGCGCGTCGCTCGATGAGTGCGCGGCCGGATGCGAGGCGGTCGAGCACACCGGTTTTGGCGATGGCCAGCATCAGATACCAGGCCATCACGCCGCTGATAAGCACGCCGCCGGTGACCTCGGAAATCATGTGCACAATGCCACGCGGGCTGACGAATGACACACCCACGTAACGAAACAGCATCAGATATGTGCCGTATTCCAAGGCGACCAACGCACCGGATGCAATGGAAATCGGCAGATTGAACATACGGTAACGGGTCAAGGCGAACGGAATCTCAGCGAAAACACCTTGCAACAGCGCCGAGATAATCACGAAGCCCAAATCGAACTGGCTACCAATCACCGTTTCGACCAGCGTGCCGATAAGGTTCACGTACAGCGCCGCTCCGGGTTTGCGCAGAATCAGCACCGCCAGCGTACCGGAGAAGTACCAGACGGCGTGCACGATGCTGGCGAAACCGGGCAGAATCGCGCCGAATACCGAAGAGATCGGCATGTACGCGAAGTTGAATCCCCAGAAGATCACGCCGCAGGCCGCACCCAGCGTGGCACCGACCGCGATATCCAACGGCTGCCATTTCAGTGACGATACGGCAATCGGACGTTTCGGAAGAGTATGAATGGTGGTTGCAGGCATGGTGATCTCCTAGCCTTAAAGGCCGCACACAGTAATCGAACCACGGGCGTTCCTTGACCTGTGCGGCTCGGGCGGGAACGCCGCACCACAGTATAGCCGCTCGGTTCACGGCTGGAAGTACCCTTGGAGGTTATGAAGCTTACCGATATTTCCCCCGCAATCGCATTGACCCCACTCGACGGCCGTTATCACAAGGCCACCGCCCCGCTCGTCGAATACATGAGCGAACCTGCCCTGAACCGCGAACGCATGCGTGTCGAAGTCGAATGGATGATTCTTCTGGCCAACGGCTTTGAGGGCAACGGCAACCAGCCGATCGTTGACGGCGTCAAGCCGTTCACTGCCGAAGAGCAGGCCTTCCTGCGCGCCATTCCCGAGGACTTCGGCGCCGAAGGCATCAAGCAGCACGCCGCTCATGAGGCCATCACCCACCACGATGTGAAGGCCGTGGAGTACTACATCGATGATCAGATCGACAAGGCTCCGGCCGAGCTGACCAACATCAACGACGAGCTGAAGACCCTCGTGCACTTCGCCTGCACGTCCGAAGACATCAACAACCTCTCCATCGCCCGTTGCGTCAAGAACGCGATGGAAAACGTGTGGACCCCGGAGTTCAAGCGCATCATCGACCACCTCGCCGGCAAGGCCGAGGAATTCAAGGATATGCCGCTGCTCTCTCTCACCCACGGCCAGCCGGCCACGCCGACCACACTCGGCAAGGAGCTCGCCGTCTACGTCTACCGTCTGAACCGTCAGCTCAAGCACATCGAAAACCAGGAGTACCTGGGCAAGATCAACGGCGCGACCGGCACGTTCGGTGCCCACTTGGCCGCATGCCCGGATGTCGACTGGATCGCTGTCTCCCGCGAGTTCGTCACGAACCGCATGGGCCTGACCTGGAACCCGCTGACCACGCAGATCGAAAGCCACGACTGGCAGGCCGAACTCTACTCGACCGTCTCCCACGCCAACCGCATCATGCACAACCTGTGCGTGGACGTGTGGATGTACATCTCCCGCGGCGTGTTCGCCCAGGTGCCGGTCAAGGGTGCCACTGGTTCCTCCACCATGCCGCACAAGGTCAACCCGATTCGTTTCGAGAACGCCGAAGCCAACTTCGAGATCAGCTGCTCGCTGCTCGACACCCTCTCCGCCACGCTGGTGGAATCCCGTTGGCAGCGCGATCTGACCGATTCGACCACCCAGCGCAACATCGGTTCCGCGCTCGGCTACTCCTTGCTCGCCCTGACCAACCTCATGGGCGGCCTTGAGTCCATCCACCCGAACACCCACGTCATCGAGCGTGAGCTGGATGAGAACTGGGAGGTACTTGGCGAGCCGATCCA
>ULYJ01044418.1_pt1 | contig 10149 bp, 10 predicted proteins | sample 1962111 | NCBI WGS metagenome assembly ULYJ01 (sample SAMEA4835861, study PRJEB28245) | human gut metagenome | biome: gut microbiome; material: fecal sample | place: Denmark | collected 2008
TAATCAGTGTGTCAGGTTGTTTATTCACTTTGTTTCTTATTATTACCATTGCCCTCATGCTTGACCCTGACCGCATTCGTGCACGCCAGTCTATGTCGGTTTTGAATTTAGCAAGTGCTACGTTGCAGGCTATGCAGGGGGGGTTTGATAACTCGAGCGCACAGCGGGTATGTGAGGTTTTGTATTCCGCGAGTGATGCATCTGCCGTGGCTATTACAAATCGCGAAAGTGTCATGGGATACTATGGTGCGGGAGAAGAATTCTTGGGAGCAAAGGGAGGCTCTATCAGAACGGTGGCGACACGTGAAGTTGTTGAGCACGGGGTAACGCGCGTTCTTAAAACTCAGGAAGAAGTTGGGCTGCCTAAGCCTGTTAAGGGTATTCGTGCAGCGATCATTGTTCCTCTTCGCATTAGTGATGAGGTCCAAGGAACACTTAAATTTTACTATCCGAATCCATCGCGTATTACAGAAACCCAGGTTTCTATTGCCGAGGGATTTGCTCAGCTTATTTCTACGCAGATTGCCGCCATGGAACTCGAAGATCAGAAAAAGCTTGCAACAAGCATGGAGCTTAAGGCATTGCAGAGCCAAATTAATCCGCATTTCTTGTTCAATATTATCAATACGATGGCATCTCTTGTGCGCACTGATCCAGAAAAAGCACGCGTTATGTTGCGTGAGTTCGCTGTCTTTTATCGTCAAACACTCGAGAATAGCTCGGATTTAATCAGCCTTTCACGTGAGGTTGAGCAGACGGTTCGCTATCTTTCTTTGGAGCAAGCACGTTTTGGCGAAGACCGTCTATCCATTAATGCAGAGGTGGACGATGATGTTCGTGCGTTAATGGTTCCTGCATTTATGATTCAGCCGTTAGTGGAAAATTCCGTTAAGCATGCTATGCCCGCAGAAGGTAAGCTCACCATTTCTATTTCGGGTGAAATAATTGGCACCGATGTGTATCTGTATGTGGCTGATGACGGTATTGGTATGACTGAGAACGCACTCAATAATATTATGAACCCAGATTCTCACACGGGTCTTGGTATTGCGGTTAAAAACATTAACGATCGCTTACGTGGTTACTATGGCCCAGAGTCTTACATGGATATCAAAAGCGAGCTAGGAAAAGGAACGGATGTCACTCTTTTCTTGAAAGATTGTGCTTCGGTTTAAATTGTTTGACGTTATCGAGCGCTATCGTTCAATCGTTTTTTTGTGTGATAGAAAGTCTTTTAAAATGCTTTTGTAACATTTGGTGGTTCCGTCAGGGAGATTGACACACTCTTTTTCTCGCTATGCGCTTTATTGTTGACAAATTGTTAGTATCTCGATAAAAGTACTTTATAATAGTTAGGCGCTTTCATATCTACCATGAGAGCGATAGCATTTTTATCAGCAAGCTGTTAAGGGACTAATAAGGTAGGTGGCTGTGTTGCTAAAAGCAATTATTGTTGATGATGAAGCTCCAGCACGCTCCGAGCTACGTTTTCTTTTGAGCGAACTTAATCAGACCGAAGTTGTATCTGAGGCAGCCAGCGTTCGTGAGGCTATTGAAAAGCTTAAAGAGTATCCTTGCGATGTAATGTTTCTTGACATTAACATGCCAGAAGCAACGGGTTTGCAATTAGCAGAAGCTCTTCAGCACTTAAAGTATCCTCCTGCAGTTGTTTTTGTTACTGCTTATAGCGAATTTGCGCTCGACGCTTTTAAGGTCAATGCGATTGATTATTTAGTTAAGCCTGTTGAAACCGAGCGTTTAGCTCAAGCTTTAGCTCGTGTTCGGGAACACGTTGTTCTTCATGCAAAGGCTCAAAAAGCAGAGCGTATTCCTGTTGAAAAGGGCGGCAAAAAGATTTTAATCAACATTGATCAGATTCGTTTTGTTATGGCTCGTGATGATTACGCATATCTTCAAACCGATACTGATTGCTACTTCTCAACGGTAAGTTTGGCTCAGTTGGAAAAGGTCTTGGACGGACATGGTTTCTTCCGTGTTCATCGCGGCTACTTGGTTAACCTTGCGTTGGTTAAAGAAGTTGAGCCTCAGTCGGGCGGAACGCTGCTTCTTACGCTTGATTCTGTTGAAGAGAAAATCCCCGTTTCGCGCCGTCGCGTTTCTTCGCTCAAAAAGGCTCTTGGGCTTTAATCTAAGCGCGTTATATGTTGAACTGAAAATGCCTCGGTATCGAGGCATTTTTTGCATTCTGGCGTTTTTTTGTAACTGCGTAGTGACTCTTTTGTAACCCGTGTTTCAGTGGATTTTACGAGAGTACTATTTCGCTTTTTCATTTTTCATTTCACAACTGAAATATTCAAGAAGTTCTTGTTTGGTTTGTTCGTAGCGATGAGCAAGGTCTTTTCCGGAATACTCGTGCTGAATAAGTGAGCAGAGTATCTGTATGCTTAAATCAAGACTTTCAACTTCGATAGGAATGAAAGATACCTCGGTTCCTTTTTGAATGCAAATAGAATAGATAGGCTCTTCGTCGTTCACATTACAGGAAGTTGTATCATTTGAGGTTGCTCGCTCGTATGAGGAATCTTCACCGAAAGAATCAAGGCTTGCAAAAAAGAATGCAGGATTAGTGTTGAGCGCGTTTGCTATTTTTCCGATATTTTTTAAGCTAACGTTAATGCGCTCCTGTTCAACTCCTCCGATGTAAGTGCGGTGGAGTCCGCTTATCTGAGATAGCTCTTCTTGAGTGTATCTACGTTCGCTTCTAAGTGCTTTCATGTTTTCAGCAAAGACGTGTTGGATATTCATCGACTACCCCTTTAACGAAATGAGTAGTTTGATTAACACTAAATGATGAATATTCATCTACAGAAAATAAATATCTTCATGCAGAATAGTTACGTATAAAAGGACGACTATTTGCTCATAAAAAGGATTAATCCGTATATAAAACGCTTAGTTAATGCAAATTTCTATGCTATTGAACAGGAATTACTATTTATTTATAGAGAAACCGCTGTGAGGCTTTAAGGACAAGTGCTTTCTGGAAAAAGATTTTTTCTAAAATGAGTTTATTGCAGTATATGTTGGTCATTTTTTCATCTCTCATTATGATTAAGCAATTAAAACAAACGTATGAATGGTATGGGCAAGATTTCAGGGAATTCAAAACAAAGAAGCGGAGATCAAGATGGTATCAATCAATATCAAGGGCGTAATGCTCGGTGAGGGCGCACCAAAAACCATCATTTCGGTAATGGAGGCAGGGGAAGCGGAATGCCTTCAGACTATCGAAAAAGGAAAGGCTGCGGGAGTAGAGTGCTTCGAATGGCGTGGTGATTTTAATGACTGTCGTAACGATATTCAGGCGATGGTTGAATTGGGAAGCGTCATTTCCGCCGCTGTTCCAGAACATCCTTTACTGTTTACATTTCGTAGCGTGAGCCAGGGCGGCAATGACACGTTTAGCGTAGAGGAATACGTTGCTCTCAATAAGGCGCTTATTGAAGCTGAGATTCTCGATATGGTTGACATTGAAAGTTGGATTGGGGATGCGGCCGTTCTAGATCTCATTGCTTGTGCTCGTGCTCACGGCGTGATAACGCTTGTTTCTTACCATAATTTTTCTGGCACACCGTCCAAGGAGTGGATGGTGAATCTTATGACGCATATGCTGGATTTGGGCGCGGATATTCCTAAATGCGCTGTTATGGCGCACGATGCACAGGATGCTCTTAAACTGCTTGCTGCTACCGAAGAAGTCCGTCGCCTTCATACAAATGGCCCCACGCTTACCATGGCTATGGGGCGAGAGGGAAGCATTTCACGTTTGGCGGGTGAATACTTTGGCAGTGATATTACCTTTTGCTCGTTGACAAAGAGTTCGGCACCAGGCCAGGTTGATGTGCGCCTTGCGCGTCAGATTATGGATGAATTGCACAGCGTTTTGTCTTAGAAATCTTGGTGCGCAAATAAGATGTAACAATGAAGTTGTTTACTGGTATATGCGACAGGCTTTACATAAAAAGAAGGTGTTATGGAAGTTTTCCAACATGCGGCAACGCAGATGCTTATTTTGTTCGTAATCGTGTTTTTAGGTGCTATTGCTCGTAAAAAACACCTGATGAACGATGATTTTGATGCCTTGCTTTCCCGTTTGGTTATGACGGTAGCCTTGCCTGGTATGATTCTTGATTCCGTTTTGAGTAACACGAATCTTCCCAGCAGCGAAACTATTTTTATGATGTTGGGCTACTCGGCTGTTGTCTATATTATTCTTTGCGCGCTTGCCGCGCTCGTGGCGCGCTTTTTGTATCGTGGTGTTTCGAAAGCGGCAAAGGGTGCCCATGCTTTTCTTATTGCGTTTGGGAATACAGGGTTCATTGGCTTTGCGGTTTTGGCTTCCGTTTTCGGTCCCGATTCGGTTCTTTATGGCGCAATATATAACATTCCTTACAACCTTTTTATGTTTTCGATTGGTCTGATGTTTATTTCGAGCACGGGCACTAATAAAGGAGAGCGTCACAGCTTTAAAGATCAAATAAAAATGATTGCTAAACAGCTCGTAAGCCCTTGTTTGATCAGCTGCTTCATTGCGATGTTTTTGGCAATTTTTGGTATAACAGATTCGGGTTTCATTGGTCAGACATGTGATTTACTCGGACAAATGACGGTTCCTGCTGCCATGCTCATTATTGGTTCTTCGCTTGCCAAAATGCCTATCAAAGATATGTTGTGTGACAAGTGGTCGTATCTCACTACGGCCTTTCGCTTAGTCATAGTGCCACTTTTACTGTTCTATGCTTGCGGTCTATTTATCCATGATTCGTATATCTTAGCCATTGTGGTTATCATTTCTGCCATGCCTGCGGCTTCTTCGGGCATCATGATGTCTCTGGCGTATGGCGGTGATACCAGAACGATGTCACGTGGAACTTTTCTTACTACCGTATTGTCGCTTATTACGCTCCCTCTGATGGCTCTTATCGTGGTGTAGTCCGGAGGTTAGTAACGTAAGCTATTGAGAAAAGGTACTGCATACTCAGACTAAGGAGAATAAAATGATCGAGCACATAGACTCTTTGAACGATTCGCGGCTCGACGTTTTTATGCGTCTTACCGAAGTTCAGCTTCGTAATAAGCTTGAGCCGGAAAAGGGTATTTTTATTGCGGAATCAAACAAAGTTATTTCCCGTGCACTCAATGCTAACTATGAGCCTCTTTCGCTTTTGATTCCTGACCATAAACTTGCATTGATGCAGTCGCTCATTGAGCGCATCAATGCAATAAACCCAGTAATCCCTGTTTTCGTGGCACCTGCACAGGAAATCAAGAACCTTACAGGTTATGAGCTCACGCGAGGTATTCTTTGTGCCTTTAGACGCAAGCCCCTTGTTTCAGTAAAGGAGCTACTCATGGGTGCAAAGCGCATTGCGGTGTTGGAAAACATTACCAACCACACCAATATAGGCGCTCTTTTTCGTAGTGCTGCTGCTCTTAATATTGATGCCATAATTTTGAACCAAGGGTGTTGTGATCCTCTTTATCGTCGAGCAATCCGAGTTTCCATGGGCACGGTATTTCAGGTTCCCTGGACGCGAGTTGGAGAAGACCCTCGCGCGGTAAAAGTTGATGATATTCTCACGGAAAACAGTGAAGAAACAAGCTCTGATAAGGAAAGACAGACACCATCTTCTTATACCTATCAGGGAGATGCGCTCAGGTGGCCTCACGAAGCACTTGTTCGCTTGAAAGAGCTTGGGTTTACTACTGCGGCATTAGCGCTTAATGATAACTCAGTTGCGCTTGATGATCCCCGTCTCAAAGCGTCCGAAAAGCTTGCGCTTCTTTTTGGAACGGAAGGCGAGGGTCTTTCTTATCAAACTCTTGAGGAATGTGATTACGTGGTAAAAATTCCTATGGCCCATGGGGTTGATTCGCTCAATGTTGCTGCAGCCTCAGCGGTGACATTTTGGGAACTCTGTCGTTAACGGAGTGTTGCTCGATTGTTTTAATCTTCGTTTAATTGTGAGATTTTCGTAATTGATCACAAGGAATACCGATAAGTGCTAGACTCCGACGCATGGATTTTTTCGTAGATATACTTACTGATGCTGCGCTTGATACCTTGCGCCTTATTCCTTTCTTGTTTTTAACCTATCTTGCTATGGAAGCTATTGAACATAAGGCTGAGGGAAAAACGGAAGAGTGGATTGAACGAGCTGGGTCAAGTGGCCCTTTTATTGGTGCTCTTTTGGGGGCGTTTCCCCAATGTGGTTTTTCTGCCGCAGCGTCAACGCTCTATGCGGGTCGCGTAATTTCTTTAGGAACATTGTTTGCGGTGTATCTCGCTACGTCAGATGAGATGCTTCCCATTCTTATTGCCGAACAAGAACCTATGCTCATTGTAAAAATTCTGGGCGCAAAAGTGATAATCGGCATGGTTATGGGCTTTATTGTTGATGCCGTGATGCGTCTTGTGAAGCGCAATGAAAAACAGGTCCACATTCATGAACTTTGTGAGCAAGAGCACTGCGATTGCGAAGATGGGATTTTTAAGAGTGCCGTTAAGCACACACTTCATGTTGTACTCTTCATTTTCCTAATATCTCTTGTTCTTGGCGGTGTTATTGAAGCAGTAGACGAAGACGTTTTAGGAGAATTCCTTGCAGCTCAGCCAATGCTTTCAGTGTTTGCCTCTTGTTTGGTTGGTCTTATTCCAAATTGTGCTGCCAGCGTTGTTATTACCGAGCTTTTTCTCGAAGGCACTATCAGCACTGGTGCAATGATGGGTGGGCTGCTTACTGGTGCAGGTATTGGGTTACTTGTGTTATTCCGTGCTAATCGTCCTATGAAGCAAAATCTTTTGATTGTCGCAATGCTATGGGCTATTGGTGTTGCGTGGGGAGCATGCTTTGATGCTCTTGGTATCGTCTTCGTATAAGCTCTACCCAAAGAACTCTTCTGCTTGCTTTGCTATTAGATGTTTGCTCGCTTTTCCGCAAGATTTTGCGCCGAGAAGCACTCAGCGTTTTCTAACTTTTCCAGCTGGCTCTCTGGGTATATAGGCCTTGTCTAACAAACGCCTTCGACCTATATACCCAGAGAGCCAGTCATGAATTAAACGGAACGATGGAGTGAGGCGCATAGGTGAGTTTGCGAAAAGCAAACGAACGGTAGCCGAACGGGTGACTTCGAGCGTAAGGTGTTGCGGAAAAGCGAGTGCTCACCATAATCTAAAGAATTCTTTGGGGTGAGAAGTTTTTCGGCTAAGGCTTACATGCGGTCGCGGAGAGCTTTGAGTTTGGCAAGGGTGTCTTTGTCGATACGATCTTGCACCGTTGCTTTGCGCTTAACGGTAACTTCCTTGTCTAGAGCGGCTTCTTCGGAAAGGCTATCCATTTCTAAGCTAAATCCGTTGGCACTCATGCGATCGACGCCGCCGCCAAAAACCGTGTCTTGAATGGTGGCATCACTGGTAACTACGAGCGTTTCGATACGCTTTTCACGCGCATCATGGGCAAGCTTTTCAATAATCTTGTCGGCAGAAGAACCGAAAGGTGAAAACATAATACGAACGCCGCTAATCTTTTCGGTCTTTCCTGCAGATTCACTGTTGTCTGCAGCATCGAACACAATAACCGCTTCGTATTCAGACCCAGCAAACGAAGCAACATCACTAATGAGCGCTTCGCGTACGCGATTAAACGTGTCATGCGTGTAGTCGGGCAGCTGGCGCATGTGAACATAACGGGAACCACTTCTCAAAACGTTATAGCCATCAACGATGACCATTTTTCTTCTTTTTCTAGCCATGTCATGCTCCTTTAATGCTAAATACCAGATGCCATAAGGGTTACTGTAGGGCAGGGATTAATAGCTTCTGTTAGATTTGTGCGCGTGTTTGACGCATCCACTCATACATGCAGGCGGTTGCTGCCTGGGCAACATTGAGCGAACCAACTTCGCCGGCTTGAGGAAGGGCCACTAAGAAATCGCAACGCTCTTGTGTTAGGCGTGCAAGACCTTCTCCTTCGCTTCCCATAACTAATGCGAGTTTTCCCGCCATAGGGGCATCCCAGATACACTGTTTAGCCTGTTCGGAAGCACCGGCAACCCAGAAGTTTTCTTTCTTTAGGCGTTCAATAAACTGAGCGATGTTGCTTACTTGTGCTACTTTGATGTGCGAAATTGCACCAGCGGAACTTTTGTAGGTGGCCGCTGTTACGCGAGCGCTGCGCTTATTGGGAATAATAATGCCTGCTGCGCCAACAATTTCTGCTGAACGAGCGATAGCGCCTAAGTTGCCCGCATCGGTGATGTGATCAAGGATAACGATAAGCGCTGAGCCATTATTGTCTTCGGCGCGCCTATGCGCTTCGTCTATGATAGCCTGGCCGTTAACATAGGAATAGGATTCCGCTTCCAACATAATTCCCTGATGGGAGCCACGTTCTGAACGTTCATCGAGTTCGTGGCGCTTTACCTGCTTAATGGAAATACCCATTTTATGGGCACGTTTGGTAATATCGTCAAAAACCTTATCGCCTTTCATTCCTTCGGCAACGTACATGCGCTTTACCGGCACGCCCATACGCAGTGCCTCAGAAACAGGTCGTTTTCCTTCGATGAATTCCGCCATGGGTCCAGTCCTTTCCTTGATTTATTTTGAGGGATCGCAAGTGCAAGTATCATCGTTTAGCATTGCAACGCGTATGCAAGAAACCCTTCAATCAAAATCTAAGCTCAAGCTAAAACAAAACCCGCTCGGGGCGGGTTTGAAAACGGTATGTGGCTGGGCTGCAAGGATTCGAACCTTGATAGCTGGTACCAAAAACCAGAGTCCTGCCATTGGACGACAGCCCAGTTTGCTGCTCCTGTATTCCCCGCATGAAATAAGCGGCAAATCGAGCGAATGTGATTATAGCGTATTTCTTCTGCTTCTGAAAAGCAGAAAACCCAAGCGTGCTAAGGGAAACATACGACATCCACGAAATCTCTTTCATGCTTTCGCCGGAAGAGTCTCTTTATGAAAGCTATGTAGGCTGAATCTTGTATAGAAAGTAAAGAATTTGGGTAGGGCGGCAAGACGAAAAAGGTGTTTTTTCGAGTCGTATCTTTTCTTTTTTGATTGTAGTGTGTTGGGGTTGTGAAACTGAAAGAACTAAAGGGTTTCTGTAAGCGCTTCGTTTTTTGACAGGAGGTGCTATTTGCCAAAGAGTTCGTGTTCTACTGCGCGAAAAGCGTTTATATAATCACGGCTAAAAGGAGTAATCTCGGCTGTTCAAGCTGGAGATATAGAAAAACATAATAAGTAACGTACCCTTTATACTCCGTTTTAATAGCTTTTCTGAATGATTCTGCTTTGTTTTTCGCAAGACTCATCTATAATTATATGAACACGTTCAAGTGTGAACGCGTTTTAGCGCGTTGGATGGGTTCTCGGGGAGGGAGCCACCCAATAAGAAAGTTCGTTATTAAGGGAATAACATAAGGGCTTTCTTTGCTATTCAATAACAGCACCACTGTTGGGGGACGGTGGTGCTGTTTGCGAATGCCTGCAAGGTTTCGCAACGCCTGAAGAACAAGGGTTCTCGGGAGGGAAGGAGAGTTATGAAGCCATTAGAGGGAATCAAAGTCGTTGATCTTACAACGTATATGGCAACGCCAGCGACGGGTCGCGTTCTGGGGGAATGGGGAGCCGACGTTATTAAAGTTGAGGCTTCAAAGGGCGATCCTTGCCGTGTAACGCAAGCAGCAGTTTTCAATATGCCAATGTCAGACGAAGAAAACCTTGCGTTTGACATGGTCAATTTAAACAAGCGATTCATTGCGCTTAATCTCAAAAGCGAAACAGGCAAAGAAATTATGTACAAGCTTTTGGAACAGGCGGATATTTTTATCACTAACACGCGCAACAAATCATTGCAAAAACTCGGGCTTGATTGGGAAACGCTTCATGAGAAGTTTCCGCGTCTTATCATGGGCCATGGCTTGGGCTACGGCAAATATGGTGCAGAGAAGGACGATCCTGGGTTTGATGTAACGTGTATATGGCTCGTGGTGGTGTTTTTGGTACTACGGTTAATCGCGGGGATTCTCCTATGATTCCCACTAACGGATACGGCGACATGCAGGCATCGATGTTCTTAGCTGCTGGCTTGTGCGCTGCGGTTATTGGCCGTGAGAAAA